>Ga0099364_10011623_pt1 | contig 12004 bp, 11 predicted proteins | sample TergutTh196P3_FD_73070 | JGI IMG/M metagenome (GOLD analysis project Ga0099364, IMG submission 73070) | Microcerotermes parvus P3 segment gut microbial communities from Pointe-Noire, Republic of the Congo - Th196 P3 | ecosystem: Host-associated > Arthropoda: Insects > Digestive system > Gut ...
TCAATCGGCAGTTAAAAATGGAATAGGAACCCCCGGCCGCCGTTCGACAACTATGGGAGAGTACCAGCTCTATGCCGCCATCGCAATTTATGATTCGGGATCAAGCTCCATTGGAGAAAGCTCTGTGGGAGCAGGAGAACTGACCGGAATCCTCCGCCTCTCCTATCTGGTATCAGGATTCTTTCCCCGTCTATTAAGATCCACCCTCCTCTACTTAATAATTGGATTGGGAATCAGTCTCTTTGGCTGTCCCGGGATTTTTCATTATTCCCGCCGCCTGTCCAATTTTGTCGAAACAAATCTACAAAATGAACTGGAAGTAAAAACCACAGAGCTAAGTACCAGAGCAAAGGAAGCAGAATCAGAAAACAGATACCGCGAAGCAATTTTAAACAGCATGTTTGACGGACTCTTAAGCCTGGATAAAAACCTGAAAATTATTCATGCCAATACAAAACTCTGCTCCCTTTTTGGAATAGAAAAGGAAAGAGCCTCCGGAATGTCCTTACTGGAATTCACCTCATCAACAGAGCTTGCCGAAGCAGCTCAACAGGTACTTATTACAGGCGGAAATAGGGAACTCAGACTTAAACGCTTCCTCCCGGGCAATAGACAGTACTTTCAGGTTTTCATAGCAGCCATAGAAGACGGCCTTGTAATGGTTATTGGAGACATTAGCCGTTTGGTAAAACTGGAACAGGTCCGCAAGGATTTTGCTGCCAATGTTTCTCACGAACTGCGTACCCCCATTCAGGTGATTAAGGGATTCACGGAAAATATTCTCGATTCTACAAATGATCTAAGGATGGATGATACAACGAATAGCACACACCATCATTATATAGAAGAAATCCGTCATTTTGCCGATCTAATTTCAAAAAATGTACTCAATATGGAAAATATTACCAACGACCTCTTAACATTGGTAAGCCTGGAAAGTGAAGAAACCAACCGTCCCAAAATGACTGAGGAAAAACTTCTTCCGGTAATTAACCTTGCAGTCAGCATGGTAGAAAATACCGCAAAAAAGAAAAACATTTCAATTGATGTTTCTTGCTCGGATGATCTTTCAATAAAGATCCACGAATCACTTTTTATTCAGGCCCTTGTAAATCTGCTGGACAATGGCATCAAGTATTCTAATGAAGGTACACCCATCAGCATCAATGTTTATACAAAAAACGAAGAAAATAGCAATAAAATTATTATCGAAGTTAAGGACAGGGGAATAGGAATCCCGGCTGAACACATGGAAAGAATCTTCGAGCGTTTTTATAGGGTAGATCGTTCAAGGAGTAGAGAGGCCGGAGGTACGGGACTTGGACTTTCCATAGTCCGTCACATTGCCTTACTGCACAATGGAAATATCGAAGCAGAAAGCCATGTAGGCGATGGATCTCTCTTTAGGTTAACCCTTTAAGTTAAGTTTAAAATCTTCTTCCATCCCCCTTTTAGATAATGCAGAAGGTTCTGTTCCCTCATATTATAGGCTGCTCAGCAACTAGATTCCTTGGCAATAAAGCGGAAGGCAATAACCTTGATAGGCAGCTTGCTCCGGGACCATCACCTATTCTTCGAATAGCTGATGTCCCTCATTGCAAGCTGCAATTCACAAGAGGAGTACCTTCCGCAGTTACCATCTTTGTTCATGATTTATTTTAACTATGCATAAAATAAATTAGCGGAAGGTTCTCTTCTCATAAATTGTAGGCTGCCATGAGGGCGCCGATTCGTTCGAAGAATGAATCGGGCTCCCGGAGCAGCCTACTTTATAGTAAATACCTTCCGCTGAATAATGGTTGAGGCCCCGGAGCTGGCTACCTTTAGGGTAATGACCTTCCACTGGCTCAGTAATGGTTCAAGCTCCCGGAGTAGCCTACCTAACAGGATAATGAACCTTCTGCTTGATTGGAATGTGTGAGTTTTCTGGAGCAGGCAACCTTTTATATAGCGCTTATATAGTAGATCACAGATCCAAACCTGCCTGCTGTACAGGATTCTTTATCTTGTCATGAAAACTCTCAAAAGGTATTATTAATTAATCAATACAAATTTAGGAGCAGACCATGACAAACAAAAATACCGTCAGCCTTTTTGCAAGATACAACGAAAAAGCAAATGAGGGATTATGCAAGGTGGTAAGTACACTTACAGCGGACGAATGGAATAAAGAGTTTCAGGGGTTTTTTAAGACCGTAAGATCAATATGCTCTCATAACTACACTGTGGACATAATGTATTGCAATAGATTAAAAAACCTTCGTGCTTTTAAAACCTTAGAAGATCCTGTCTTTGCTGAAAGCTACGATTTTAGAACTGTGTATTTCGAAAACATCGATGAATACCTAAATAAGAGGCCGGTATTGGACAAACTCATGTCCGCCTTTATAGAAGAAGTAACCGAAGAAGACCTTGCAGGGATAGTAAAATTTGAAGGAAGGAATGGAATCATCGAAAGAAATTTTGGTGCATGGCTCCTTCAGCTTTTCAGCCACAGTGCACATCATAGGGGAATGGTTTCGATATACCTTGAACTCCTTGGCAAGGAAAATGATTTTAATTCATTAACCCAGGCAATGATGTAATAAAATAATCTTGCTTTCGGACATAACCGTATACACCCCTTAATAACCTGACTAGCAATTTTTTTACACATGCGACTGGATGAATTGACATAGGGATTGGGCTAAGATATTATTTGAAAAGGATTAATCCTAAGTTTTCTCACAGGGGCACATAGAGGATACAAACAGGAGTTATATATGGCGAAAATAGAAAAATATTACCGAATGAGGCTGGGTAATGATTTTGGGGACTCCTATGGATTTGTTGATAAATGCTATAACGAAAACTTTGTTGGAGTTTACTATTTTATTAATACGGATTTGACAAGTTACGAAGGAGATGATTTTGAAAGAGAATTCAATAAAGAATGTGATAAAAATTTACCATACGATGAAAAAAAAGACAGAGATAAGCAATTAAGAGATAGGTATAAATATTTCGAAATGTTTTGTAAAACCATGAAAATCGGTGACATAGTTGTATGTCCTACAAGTAAAGCTTATGATAAGTATTTAATTGGTAAAATTATTAGTGAGTGCTATTATGAAAATGGTAACAATTTGCCGCACCGAAGGGGTATACAATGGATTTCCAATGAACTGACTCTTACAGTTAATAACATTATTAAACAAATTGTTGCTGTTGTGGATTTAAGTAAATCGATTGATATTATTAAGGAAATCAATGAATTTTTAAAAAATCCTTCGGATGCTAAAATATCTGGCAGTAGTGTTAGTATTACATCCATGCCAAAAAATAAACCAGTTAAAGATAAAAAAGACGCTGATAATAAGAGTAACCCTAATCAAAAAAAAACACCTAATATTATTGAAAAGCCGAACAAGATAACCGATAGAATTGAAAAAAAAATTGTTGCTATAAATGCTCATTGTGCAAATCATAATGTTGATCCAATATTTGAAGATATATTAGAAGAATGGATTGAAATTAAGAAAATTTGTGAATCAAAAAATGACTTCATAAATTTTTCTCTAAAACTAAATATCATTATTCGTGAAAAAACAAGCAATAAAAAACCATTTAAAAGAAACGATGGAAATCATAGGCTGCCAGATGAATTTGCAAAAAAAAATGAAAAAACGAAAGCGTTTTTTGAGATTGTTGGAGCTTTTCGTAACAAATATGGTCATACAAAACAGCGTTTAAATGAATCGGACAGAAAGATATCCTACTCTGAGGCCTTAGAAAAACTATTAGGTAGTAGGACAGAACCAACAACTAAAGAAGAATTCCAAACCTTACAGATTAATATGCTTAAATTATTTGAAGAATCGATGAATATACTCCTTAAAATAATAAAAGAAATGTATAATTAACCTTAAGTTTTATTTTTATCAGCCATCATATTATCTAAGGAGTATAAATACCATGATAATAAATGACTCTATAGTTAATGTAATCTATTCACATTCCCGGGATAATAGATACCGGTATTCCCTGGGAACTAGAGGCGAAAACACCCTTTACTGTTTTGGAATTAATCCAAGTACGGCTACACCAGATAATTATGACCCTACAATAAGAAAGGTCAGGAATGTGGCCGGGAGGCAGGGGTTTGATTCTTTTGTAATGTTTAATATTTACCCATTAAGAGCCACAAATCCAGTTGATTTACCGGCTAACATGGAAAAAAAAGAGCATGAAAATAACATTCGCATAATCCTGGATACTATTCCGAATGGGTCAGTAATTTGGGCTGCCTGGGGGAATTTAATTCATTCCAGGGCTTGGCTCGCAGATTGCAGGAAAGAGCTTATTACTAAGATGCAAAAATCTAAAAAAAGTATTAAATGGGTTAAAATGGGTGATTTGACGATCAGAAATAATCCAAGACATCCATTATATTTAAGATATCAAGATTTTTCAGAATTTTGCATTTAAACCCTTAACTTTTCCCTGATACAGTCATTATAATAAGATAGGAGAACCTATATGAAAACTGTGATAATTACTGCACCTATGAGACCGCCTGATGAGGTGCATCCTACCTTATACCCCATGGATGTGGATGATTCCATTAAATATGACAAACCTGTCCGCTGTCCGGTAAATGCTATTTTGGCCAAGACCCTTAAAAAAGGTGATCAGGTAAAAGTAATTTATATCCTTACCAAGGGAGATAACAGTTTAAGTGAACAGAATAAGAAGGTTTTTATTGAGGAACTTGAAGGAATAAATAGCAATATAGGAGCTATTTTATCCTACGATACCATAGACATAGACTTTGAACCTACCAAGCAGACCTACAATAAACTAATAACGGATTTGGCTGATAAAATCCCCGATAATTCTGAACTTTATACTGATATTACCTATGGCTACAAGCCTGAAATTCTTTCACTATTTTGTGCTCTACGGTTTGTAGAAGAATTCAGGGATGCCATGGTCCAATACATTGTTTATGGTAAAGTTGAATTCAACAAAGATACCAGAAAACCTGAAAAGCCCATGCTTTATGACATTACATCCCTTTATTTTCTTTTTAAGTTAATGGGTTCCATGGGAGTTTCTGGTGCAGAAGATGCTATGAAAACTCTCAATGATTTTTTTGCCATGTAAGAGGTTTATGTGGAAAAAACACTAAAAACTGAGGAAGAGTATAAAGATCTAATTTTTGAAATATATTCTAATTGGTTAAACTCGACAAATTCGGATCGTACTCAGACCTATTTTATGCAGTTGAGCGGAACTATTTTTAAATGCTATAAATTATTTCGTCCCAAGGATGCTGATGAAATGGGATTGGAAATAGCCAATGTCATCAATAATTTTATTAAAAATAGAAATAATTTAAAATTACCAAAAGATAAAGTAGGTTTTTTCAAATATTTTCATACATCATTAAACAATGAACTGGCAGAATCTCATAATAAATATAATAATAATAACATAATTAATATCCCTAAGGAAAAGAAAAGGAAATTAATGGGGTTATTGGATTTTAAGGCATCGATGGAAGGAAACCTTGGAAGGAAAGTAACAGATAATGAGCTATTTCAGGAAGCCAATAAATGGTTTAAACTTCCAGAAGTAGAATATGTAAATTTATTTATTGTAATGAATATTGCCAGTACTAATGCTTTAGAAACAAGCGATAATAATGATATTGACTTACTTAATCTCCAAGCTATCCCTGTATATTATGAAAATGTTTCCAATGATCCACAGGAAGAATTTATAGTTAAGTGTGATATGAATGATGCTTATGAAGCCTTTAAGATTCTTCTAAATAAAAAACAGGCAAGAAGCAGAGATTGCTACAGAGCACTATTTACCCTTTATTGCATTAAAAATTTCAATGATTATGAAAAATTAATTCCTGTTCTTGATAGGGAAATTCTTGAACATCTAAAGAATGGTAAAACCCCTCTTCAATATGAGGTATATAAACAATATCATCCAAATGCTAAAGATACCAGCGTAGAATCAATGGCGTCTAAGGATCTAGGTGAGTTTCTGCATGATCTTGAGAAATTACTAAAGAGTAAGTAAATTTCCCTCTAAAACCCTTAAGTCTCTCTATTTCTCGACATTATATATTATATGTCGTTGATAATATAGGAGGCAAAATGGCTAATAAAGGTGATATTAAAACTCAATTTCAGTATGAAAATGAGGATGAGCTAAGAAAGCTATACAAGGAAGCTTTCCTTAGGGGTGAGTTAACTTCACAGGATGTTATAAATTCTTTGGTAGCAATACTGAGATATGGAAAGTCAAGAGCGGAAGTTTTAGTAAGAGATTGGGAACATGGATCTGATCTGGATCAATTGCCAGCCGAATCCAATTCAACAGCTAAAAATAGGTTAAAGAGGCAGATGTCCCTTGAAACGAAAATTATAAAAAGGAGATTCAAAAAAAAGAAAAGAAAATAATCATTTCTAGTACACATATACTTATATAAGGAGTTTTTTATGTACGAAACATGGTTGGGTATTGCTGTATTCTTTGCTGTATGTTGGCTATTTGTTGAAATTATTACAAATTAAAAGGAAGAATTAAATGAACAGTCCTTCTTTTTCCTCAACATTATACGATTGTGCCACCGAATGTGCTCTTCGAAGACAGAAAGGCCGCTGTAAAAATGTATTTGGAAGTATGGCATGTCTCAACTGTAATTTAAATATACACAGGTATATTGATGCTGATCCAAGGCACATTGAATTGTTTATGCTACAGGCGGAAACCAGGTCTAGTGCTATTCGTTCTTCAGGTAATTTGCATAGACTTGTTTTTATGATTGTTATTTTGTTCTGTTTATATTCTTCCTATAGAAGCTATCAGGCAGAACAAAGTAGAATACAAAGGCGTTCAGAACAATCAATCGTTACAGCACAGGCAACACCTCAATCCACCCCTCGAACTGCAGTACAGGCAAGCTCTCAAGCGGCTTCTTCATCCAATACTATACAAATGATTGAAACTGCCCTTAGAAGAGTGGCTGATGATATTCGGAATAATGTTGATGTAAACAGGGATGGCTTGGTTAATTGTATTGATGCTGCAGTATTGTTTTACCAATATTACCCAAATAAAAACCAGGTTACCATTTCAGTAAATAGGAATAGAGCAACCGGAATGCATCATCTTTTTAATGTTGTTCTTGTTAATGGTGTATGGAGAGCAGTTGAACCTCAGGCTTTTTTTGCTGGGAAGTCATCATTCTGGATGCGTGATATATGGGGCTCAGAGTATGATTCCAATCTAAACAGGGTAGTTACAGAGGATTATTTAAGGTTTGTAAGGTAGAATACCTTTTTAATATTCGTCTCCTTATGCAATTTGCTATAAATTACCAAGTTAATTACATGCAGATTGCTTTCGATATTCCTTTAGTGATTCTGAAGATTTGACCTACCGTATATCGAGAAGGTTCTTTGGCCAGTATATACCCGCCTTTATTGCCGCGGTTTGTCCGCAAGATTTCAGGACGGCTCAGCAAGATCCAGCAACATACAGAGGGTATTTAGTCCAACCGGTTGGATTCAGCCCATAGCCCTCTCTAAATCGCCGATTATATCTTCTACCGCCTCAATGCCCACCGAGAGCCGGAGCAGTTTATCATCTATGCCCCGGGCAAGACGTTCCGCTTCAGGAACGGCGGCATGGGTTTGGGTTACCGGGTAGGTGATCAGAGTTTCCACCCCGCCGAGGCTTTCGGCATAAAGGATGAGTTCGGTTTTATTGAGAATTGCATGGGCGGATTCAACACTGTCGACAGCAAAACTAATCATCGCGCCGAAGCCCCGGGCCTGTTCCCTGGACAATGCATTAGAAGGGTGTTCAGGCAGACCGTTATAATGAACCGCCGTCACTTTCGGCTGTGCCTTGAGCCACTCTGCAATTACCATCGCGTTCTGCTGAGCTTTTTCCATGCGGATCGCCAGGGTCTTTATACCCCGGGTTAGCAAAAAGGCATCAAAGGGGGAAAGAACAGCGCCTATGGCATTCTTGAGGTAGTGCAGCTTCTCGGCCAGTTCCGGTGTTTTGGCCACAAGAAAACCAGAGAGTGTGTCATTGTGACCGGCCAGGTACTTGGTGCCGCTATGGACAACAACATCCGCCCCCAGGGCGAGGGGATTGCAGAAATAGGGCGTGAGAAAGGTATTATCCACAATCAGGAGTATATCCCGATGGCCTATCAGGGTCTTCATAGCCGCAATGTCAGTGACCTTCATCATGGGGTTTGTCGGGGTTTCAATAAAAATTGCCTTTGTCGTTTCGGTTATGGCGGATTTCACCGCCGGTACATCTGATGTGTCAATGTATCGTATTGAAATTCCATTTTTCCTGGAAATTTCATTAAAAAACCGTATGGAACCTCCATAAAGGTCATCGGTGGCAATGATTTCATCCCCCGGAGCGAATAGTTCCATAAGCGTAGCTATGGCCGCCATCCCGCTTGAGAAGGCTGAAGCTCCTGCCCCCCCTTCCAGGCTGGCGACTACTTTCTCGGCATGCTCCCGGGTGGGGTTTTGGGTCCGGGAATAATCATAACCCGTGCTTTGCCCAAAACAGGGGTGGGCAAAAGTAGCGGATTGATATATGGGAACCGCCACCGCACCGGTGGAATGGGTATTGTCCCTCACGGCATGGATGCAGGCAGTTTCTGGTTTCATAGCTTCTTCCTTTAATACATATCAAACAGATATGATTAGTATATTATAAGATTTAGGTTAATGTCAAGTAAAGATGGTATACACAGGGCAGGTCTGACCAGGGCAGGTCATGCTACTAATTGTATTCACAGGTATATTTTATGTATATTAAATTATTAAGAAGGATACATGATGAATGTTATGAAGATGCGGCTGTTTTTATTAATTATTGTTGCGGCATGTCTGTTCACCGGATGCAGGGATAAGAGCTCCGGCGGTCAAACCGAAACCTACGATGGATATATTGTTGATGTAGTGGGTAACCGGATTTTCAAAGGAGAAATCAGCGTATCAAATGGTATAATCGTCTCGGTGACAGAGAAAGAGAGCGTTGCCGATCGTTATATTGCTCCCGGATTGGTGGACGCCCATGTTCACATTGAAAGCTCAATGCTCACCCCGAGTGAATTTGCCCGGGAAGCTGTCAAACACGGCACGGTAGCTGTAGTTTCCGACCCCCACGAAATCGCCAATGTAATGGGGATGCAAGGCGTGCGGTTTATGATTAAAAACAGTAAACATGTACCCCTAAAGTTCATGTTTGGTGCCCCGTCCTGTGTTCCTGCTACTGAGTTTGAAACATCGGGGGCAGTTTTGGGCGTAGAGGAAGTAAGGGAGCTGCTCGCCTTGCCCGAAATTGGTTTTCTCGCGGAAATGATGAACTATCCCGGTGTGATTTTTGGTGATCCTGTTGTACATCAAAAAATTAATGCGGCCATACAGGCCGGAAAGCCCATAGACGGGCATGCTCCGGGAGTTACAGGCAGCGATTTGCAAAAATATTTTGCGGCTGGCATTACTACTGATCATGAAAGCGTTTCCCTCGACGAAGCACTCGAAAAACTGGAGTTGGGTATTAAAATTTTAATACGCGAGGGGAGCGCCGCAAAAAATTTTAACACCCTTCATTCTTTGATACATACCCATCCGGAACAGATCATGTTTTGCTCCGACGATATGCACCCTGACGATTTGGTAAAAGGGCATATTAATTTGTTGGTGAAACGGGCATTGAACGAGGGATACGATTTATTGACGGTGCTGCGTATAGCTTCCTACAATCCGGTACAGCATTACAATCTGCCGATGGGTTTGCTCCGTGTGGGCGATCCTGCCGATTTTATTTTTTTCAATAATCCCGAGGAATTTGAGATACAGGAAGTGTACATCAACGGCAGACTGACAGCCAAGAACGGTACCTCCTATATACAAGCGGTTGCAGATACACCGCTGAACAATTTTAATGCAAACATGATCTCCGCCGCCGACATTGCGGTTTCGGCCCTTGCTCAACAGATACGGGTCATTGATATTGTCCCCGATGAGCTGATTACCCGGCAAAGTATTGTGCCTGCTCATATAGTGAACGGCATGGCTGAAAGCGATGTGGAAAAGGATGTGCTTAAAATTGTCATGCTTAACCGCTATCATCCGGCACCACCTGCCGTGGCATTTATCCGTGGTTCAGGTTTACAGTCGGGAGCCATTGCATCATCAGTGGTGCATGATTCACATAACATTATCTCCATAGGCGTTGATGATCACAGTATCGTGGAAGCAGTCAATGCAATTGTAGAAGCGAAAGGAGGCATATCGGTAAGCCGCGATGGTGTTACCAGCGTGCTGCCTCTGCCCTACGGCGGCCTAATGGACAACCGATCCGCAGCAGCAATGGCCCAGGACTACGAGCGCCTTGACGCAGCAACCAAAGCAATGGGCACACCATTGTCAGCCCCTTTTACGACCCTTTCTTTCATGGGTTTGCTGGTTATCCCGGAACTTAAACTCAGTGATAAGGGATTATTTGACGGAGCAAATTTTGAGTTTATTGATCTCTTTGTGAGGGATTAATGCCTTTTGCCTAACGGCACTAGAGGATTCGGGTGACTGACACCGTGGTGTAACATCATTCGTGTTAATTCGTGCCTGTCTGACCACTTTTAAGAGGTCGGGCCATTTGTTGATCTATGGGCATTGGGTAGACCATGCCTTTCAGAATAAAAAACTGCTGCGGCATGGTGTATTTCTTCTATGCTTTTACCTTTCCAGAGATCTTGTTGCCATTCAGTATAATCAAAACGATCACTTTTTACACAATGAATAAATCGTTCTGCATTAACTGCGCCCAGTCCATCTAAGAGAAGCTTCATTCCTGCTATCCTGAGGGCATTTTCGGATTTAATTACCGCTTCCATTTTTTGCTTCCTCCATTCTGATAAAATCAATAGGGTTAATGATTCTAATTTCTGAGAAATTTTCCGCTTTCCTCAAAATTGTTTTATCTGTAGTAATGAAAAAATTACAGCCGCTCTCTATGGCACATGCCAGATTAAGTGAATCCTTGGGTTTTAATGAAAGATATTGTAATTGCTTTCCTTTTTCTAGGATATTTTCATTGGGCAGACATTTATGAGCAGCTATCTTTTCCCATGCTCCTATGGCTTCACGCTTTTCATCATAGGGGTTGTCATTGTTTTCGTATTCGTTCATATACGACCAAACTAATTCATAAACGCCATTTCGAATATTCTCCTGTATTTGCAGCTTTGCTTCGGCTTCCATACGTATGGTTAACTGATCTTTATCATCAAAGGGACGGTTAAAGGTACAATTGTCAAGATAAATTTTTTTCAAACCTGCCCTCTCTAATTCGTATTAATTCGCGATATTCGTTGATTCTTCAAGAATCGTCAACGACTGCGTACCTTCGGTACGACGCGAATGTCCGCGAAAATTAACGAAATTATAGTACATTTTTCATCGAATTCCAATCTTCATTCATGTCAATTCGTGCCTGTCTGACCACTCTGAAGTTGTAAAGCCATTCGCCAAAAAAAATCACCTCACCTACTTGACAAAGATAATGATTATAAATTATAACCTAGTAATCACATAGGTTTAATGTGTTTACATCGAAGCAAGGAGATCGAAAAATGAAACGAACGTTAGTTAGTTTTCTATCTGTCGGACTGCTGTTTCTGGCTTTTAACCAGACGCTTGAAGCCGGAGCTCGTTCAGAACGAAACCAGGGGCAAAGGCGGATTATCGTGGCCGATACCAACTCAACCCATCACCTGAACCTGTATGTGGCTTATGAAAGAGGCCTTTTTTCCCAACGAGGGCTTGATGTGGTGATTGAGCAGACCAATGCCTCCGTAGCTGCGGTGGTCGGCGGTACTGCAGACATTACCTTTGCCTGCCCCACCGCCGTAATGTCCCCCATTGCCGCTGGCAGTAACCTTTCCATCATTGCACAGGTA
>Ga0099364_10011624_pt1 | contig 12003 bp, 10 predicted proteins | sample TergutTh196P3_FD_73070 | JGI IMG/M metagenome (GOLD analysis project Ga0099364, IMG submission 73070) | Microcerotermes parvus P3 segment gut microbial communities from Pointe-Noire, Republic of the Congo - Th196 P3 | ecosystem: Host-associated > Arthropoda: Insects > Digestive system > Gut ...
CGAAGGAGAATCGACATGTTGCTCAAGGAGACAAGACCCATTCGTTCATCGAACAAGCGGAGATTACTGTTACCGATTATCCTGCTCGCTGCGCTGACGCTCCTCGGCGGCTTGCGATTCGGCGAAGTGCCCGCACAAGAGCCGCCAACACAAGAGCCGGGGACTGTGTCCCCGCACTCCGGCGACACAGTCGCTGGCTCTCTGGGCATTGCCGTTGAACTCATCGGTCCCGATGGCAAACCGGCACACGGTGGATACATTCGCGCCTATCCCAGTCCGCGACCCGCAGATTGGGACAGTTCGCCGAAGAACTTCGACATTGTGAACGGAAAATGTCTGATTCCGCTTGCAGAACCGGAGAAACTGAATTCCTTCATGATGATCGTCTATGCCGACGGCTTCGCTCCCTACGAAGCCGATTGGAAAGACCTGAAAGCCGATCCTGTTCCTGAAAAGTACGCGATCACATTGCTTCCAGCCGTTACCGTCGGCGGTTATGTCGTCGACGAACAGGACAATCCCCTCGAAGGGGTCAAAGTCGAGTTCTCCGTTCAGTGGGGCGGACAAAACCGTAACCACAAATCGGACGGCTATGTCTGTTCCATCCGTATGGAAACCGATGCCGAAGGGCGCTGGTCGAGTTCCAACGTCCGAAGAGAGGAACTGGAAACTCGAAAAAGAATCGAGATGATCCACTCAGACTACGCAAAAGTCGAAATGGGCGACACACGTTTACGTGCCTTTTTGCCGGATAACGAAGGAAAGTTCACGCAGAAAACCGTTTTGAAAAAAGGGGAAACGCTGACGGGAACCGTCGTTGACGAACAGGGCAATCCGGTCGAGGATGCGCGTGTTTTCTCGAACGTCGTTCGGCTGGACATCAACTATCCCGATATGACCCGAACCGATGCGAAAGGCGAATTCAAGTTTGAAAATTGCGCTGCCGATCCCGGCCGGCAACAACTATACGTCGGCGTTTGCAAAGACGGTTTCGCGCCCGATTTGGTTTCCTTCGCAAGAATCGCATCTTCGGTCAATTCGACAAGGTTTGTATTGAAGCCGGGACAACCGTTGAAAATCCGTGTCGTCGATCAGCAGGGCAACGGAATCCACGAAGCGGCCATTTCTCCGGCGAAGTGGCGCGGTGTCCCCGGTCGTGTTGTCCGGTTCTGGGACAACGACCGCGGTTACGTTCAAACCGATGAAGAGGGGCGTTTCGTTTGGGAGAACGCACCGTCCGACGAATTTCTGCTTTCGATTGAGAAATCAGGTTATATGAGCGGACGGGATGTATCCGTCAAACTTGGCGGCGAGGAAAACGTCTTTACGCTGCGTCCGCACATGATCGTCGATTGCAAGGTTTTCGATGCGGAAACAAAAGAACCGATTCCGACACTCCAAGTGATGTACGGAATCGGAAAAAAAATAGAATGGGACGATCAAAAAGTATTCTGGTCAAGCATACTGAATCCGGGACAACTCACGCAAACGCCGGAGGGATTCCAATATGTCCAGCGGCAGCCTGTCGAGGATTTTGGCAGATGGCTACTCCGCGTCGATGTCGAGGGTTACGAAACCTGTATTTCCGAACCGCTCCAAGAAAATACGGATCGGCAAACGCTGGAGTTCGCCCTGGTGCGAAAGAAACCGGATGCAGAGAATCCCGACTTGATTACCGGTACGATTTTCACTCCCGACGGCAACCCGGCGGAAGGCGTACAGGTCGGTTTCGCGACGACACAGCGGCATGCTCAAGTCGATAACGGTCGAATCATTCATAATGCCAACGTTACGGTGCGAACCGACGCATCGGGTACATTCCGATTGTCGAAACTCAACACGAGCATTAACGAGCAGGACTACAAACTGATGTTCCTTCACGACAGCGGCTTTGCAACGATTCGCAAGGCGGAATTCGAGGAACGCAACGAGCCGATCACCCTCATGGCGTGGGGACGCATTGAAGGAACCATCTATACCGGCAAGGAGACGGCGAAAGATGCTTGGGCGGCGATTGCGTACAGTCCTGAAGATGACCGGGACTGGGAGCGACCGTGGATCATGTATAATTATCGAATTCCCTGCGACGCAAATGGTCGGTTCGTGTTCGACCGTGTTTTTCCGGGCAAGGGAAAGGTTGCGCAGTCGATTGAAATCAACAACGGCGGCGGCTGGCGTTATTCGCATTTACAGCCGTACGAAATCAAGCCGGGAGAAACGTTGAACGTAAAAATCGGCGGCGGCGGGTATGCGGTGCAGGGACAGATTGGTTTGCCGACGAAAGAAGACGGGGAAAAAGTCGATTGGCGTTTTGCCAGTGTTACCGCCGAACTAACGTATCCTGAACGGATTGCGTTTGCGCCTTCCGTAGGAACTTCCGTAGGGATTTCGCTACTCATATACCTCCAAAATGCTCCTGAAATGAACACCGGCAGGTTGCCTGATCCAGACAACCGGGAAAAAGTCATTCGCCGTTGGGAGGAGTCGCCGGAGGGCAAAGAGTTTATCGCCAAGAACCCGGAACTGTACGAAAAAGAGAAACAGGCGGTCAACGCGACAATCGAATGGGAGCGGCGGCGACAGCGTGCTTGGAACAGCCGGGTGACGTGCGTTGTCAGCGAACATGGCATGTTTCAACTGGACGATTTGTCGCCGGGCGACTGGACGTTGGAGGTTACATTGAATTGGACCAAAGTACCGGGACAGCCTTGGGAATTCGCCGATGTGTGGGAGAAGAAGATGGGCATTTCGATACCGGAGTTACCGGGCGGTCCGCCGGACGAGCCAATGATGATCGGTCCCATTGCCATTGGTCATGATCCGAGCGACCGTAAAGGACCGAGGCGGTGATGTGTATCCGATCCGCGACCGGAAGGTCGTCCGCCCCAAACGCAATCTGGAACGCAAAGGTTTCTGCCGGAGCGGGCTTCGTAGTGGTGTTGACGGCGAAATCATGACGATGCCGGGCTTGTCGCGGTCTCCTGCTGCCGAGTGGATCGACATTGATGCAAGCGGACAGATTACAGGATTGTTTTAGAGGAACCTCTAATAAGGCTTTCGCCGGAAAGTTTCATCCCCGTTGCCGTCATTACACGTTGTTTCATTGCGGCTTTTGTTAACGTTGAACAAAAGCCGCAATGGAGTGCTGCGCAATGACGGAGGGACTGTTTAATGGGTATATCACTTTTTGGCGGAAGCCTCATAGATTTGTTCCATAACCCTTTACGCCTTTTCTGCGTTGAGTATAGCACAGATAAGTTTCGCTCGTAACAGGTGTCAGCGCCGGCGGTTACGGTAAGGATAAGACTGCTTCGGGAATTGCATTTTCAGATGTCAACGGTAACGCCATACATTCGCAAACTGCAGCGAATCGTGTGCAAAATGGATTCGCTCCGAATGCAAATCCGGCAGGCAGAGAGGTTATTGCCCAAACTGCCACCTGCACAAGCCGCAACAGCAAAAAAATGTTTAGAGCAGAATTACCAACAGTTAGACGCTCTGAAGCGGTTTACATCGGAAACGCCGGCAACGATTCGACGCTATACGGTTGCAACAGGAGAGCAGGGCAAAACGTATTGCGACATATTAGAAGACACAAAATGCGGTGCGCCCGAAAATTCGGTACCAGGGGAATCTCTTCGCGACAGGCTTAACGACATTATGAACGATCTTTCGGATCGGGAACGTAGCGTTCTCCAACGCCGTTATGGATTGTTCGATGGTTCTGTCTATACGTTGGACGAATTGAGCAAACTGTTCTCTCTAACTCGTGAACGTGTCCGTCAGATCGAGATTGGTGCTCTCCGAAAATTACAGCACCCGGCGCGTTCCCGAAAGTTAAGGGTATCCGTTCAGTAAGGTTTCGCACCATCTTACGGCTGCGACTCAACTGACTGCGTTCGACTATTTTTTCTTTCCTCCAGCGGCTTTGCCGGCGGCGACCTTTGCGGCGATTTTTTCCTCTTTGGAAACTTTCTGCTTCTTCGGTGCCTTTTCGGGGTCGCGTTCCTTCGCTTCACCGGCGGCTCCGATGTCGAGCCCCGCTGCGCGGGCGGCATCCGCCAACGCCTTGACCCGACCGTGATACTTGAACCCGTGCCGGTCAAACGCAACCTTCGTGACTCCAGCGGCAAGGGCTTTCGACGCAATCGCCGTACCGACTACCCCGGCAGCGGCACAATTTCCGCCGTTCTTGACGGACGACTTCACGTCCTTGTCCAACGTTCCCGCCGAAACAATCGTTTTGCCCTGCTCGTCGTCTATGATCTGCGCATAGATGTGAGCATTGCTTCGGAACACACAAAGACGAGGACGATCCGAAGAATACCGCTTGACCGCATTGGAGACCCGATAGGCACGATTACGGCGCTGACGATTGATTTGCTTAAACTTTTTCATGATGTATATCGAGTGTCTGTCTAAATTTTGGGATTAGGTCGGCTATCGCCAATATACTGTACATCGGTCTAAATCATACTTTGTGTCCTCCGTGTTTCTTGTGGTTAACCCTTTATTTTTAACCACGAAGACCACAAAGAACACAAAAAACCACAAAGGGAAAACGTCCAATTTTTCCGCGTTACGCCTTACAACTACCCGGCAACAGGTTGCCAGCGCTATAAACAGCGTTATTTCTTGGCGGCTTTGCTTTCTTTGCGCCGGATGACTTCCCCTTCGTATTTGATTCCCTTGCCCAGGTAGGGTTCGGCTTGCCGAATTGCCCGGACATCCGCCGCAAATTGACCGACTAACTGTTTGTCGATCCCCTTGATACTGACGTGCGTTTGGTCAGGACACGTTACGGTCAGACCTGCCGGTACTTGTTTGTGAACCTCGTGAGCGAAACCGGCACGAACTTGTAACGTCTGCCCCTGCATAGCGAAGAGGTATCCTGTTCCGAAGATTTCCAACCGCTTTTCGTATCCTGCGGAGACTCCATTGACCATATTCTGGAACAACGCCCTGTACAAGCCGTGCATTGCGGCGGCTTCCCGGGAATCATTTGCCCGGGCAACCATGAGCGCATTTGACGCTGTGTCGAACTCGACTTTGACATTGGGACTGAACCACTGCGACAGTTTTCCGAGCGAACCTTCGACGGTCAGGGTTTGCCCATCAATGGCAACCTTTACGCCTTGCGGAAGCACTATCGGTTTTTTTCCTATTCTTGACATTGCACTTTGATTGTATGACCGGAGTACCGGTCTCAATGATATTACCAGACGGAGCAGATTACTTCTCCGCCGACGTTTTTTAATTTTGCTTCCCGATCACTTAACACACCGCGATTGGTGTTCAGAATGCGAATTCCCAATCCGTTGAGTACCGGTTTGAGGTCAGCCGTTGCGGCATAGACTCTTCGTCCCGGTTTGCTGACCCGTTTGATTTGGTTGACGATTTTTTCGCCGTTGGGTCCATATTTCAGGTGAATTCGAAGCACCGGCACCGGCTTTTCGTCCACTGTTTCCCAGTCCCAGATGTATCCTTCACGTTTCAGCACGTCGGCGATTCCCTTTTTTTCGATGGAAAGGGGCATATCGACTGAAGATTTTTCAATGCGGACAGCGTTCCGAATTCGGGTCAGCATGTCGGCTATCGGATCGGTCATCATAATTGTTGTCTCTCTAAAATTGTAGTGTACTTACCAACTTGCTTTTTTTACGCCGGGAATGAGCCCCTGATTGGCGAGGTTACGGAAACAGATTCGGCAGATACCGAACTTTCGATAGACTGCTCTTGGACGACCGCAGAGTTGGCATCGGTTTTCGGATCGTGTCGAAAATTTCGGTTTCCGTTGTGCTTTCAGTATTTTTGCTTTGCTTGCCATTGTTTTTCCTACACCAAGTTTTGCCGTATTATAACGGCATTTACGGACACGTCAAGCCCCCAGATTGTTAGCAAAAATGTCCCAATCTGCCCGCCGTCGCAAGGATATAGCGTGTTGCCGGGAAGCCACGAGTTCCACTACGCCACACTTGCGACAAATCTCGTCAAAAATTACCGTTCCAAAACCCGTTGGGCGCGTTCCCGAACTTGAGCATTGCTGCTCGCTTCGAGAACTTTCTGCATCGCAGCGGTAATTCTTGCATCCCTACCCTGCACCCTTTCGGCAATGGCAACGGCAGTCTCCGCCGCCCTCTCACGAAAAGCCGCATCGTCAAGATGCGCAATCGCCGTCTCCAATGTCCGAATCGAAGGCGTTCGGGTAAAGACATCGAAAATCAATACCCGCTCCTCGTCCCGATCCGCAAGGTCAAACACCTCTTGAGTCATACTTAATCGACGTTCTTCCGGCATATCAAACTGTCTCGCAAGCCGAATGTATCCCCGTAAGCCGCGAATCTTGTACTCTTCCGATTCCTTTGCCAATCGCAAACAAGCGGCGGCAAGTTGGTCCAAGTCCCTTGGCGAACGCCATTCTCCTAAAATCCGCGTCGCAACGTTCCGCATCGCCGCATCATCTCCCCAAGCATAATCGTTGACGATGGTCAACGCTTTCGCACCGGCAATCTCTTTGAGCAAGTCAAGCAGATGGGTTTTTAACGCCGTTGAAGCCCCATCTAAGAATTTGGCAACCTCTGTTGCGGCGGCATCCTGCGAGAATCGGGTGCAAGCCGACTTCAAGACTTCAAGAAACTTTTGAGTTTCCGCTTCGGATGATGCCTCACGCAACAATCCCAAAAGCATAGGCAAATCTTCAACGCTCGAAATTTGCCCCAACGCCGGTACTGCCGCCTCGACAACGGAAGCTTCCGTATCTTGCAAAAACTTCAACAAAAGGGACGCAGCCGCAAAGATTCGCCGCTCCGCAATAATGTTGATGAGCGCAATTTTGGTTTTTGCCGCCGCATCACCGCTGCTCTCAAGCATTCTTTCAAGGGAAGCGGAAATTGCCTCGTCTATTTCAGTTCCGGGCAATTCAATCAACGTGTTTCGGGCGGCATCTGCTATCCGTTGTTCGTCCGTTTGGATTGCCGATTCGATCAGCATCGGCACCACGGAGACATCGCCGACGTTACGAAGAGCATCAATCGCCGCGACACGGACAGCAACGTCTCCCGATTGGGCAAATTGCGAGGCAACACGTAATGCAAATGCTTTCGACTCCACATCTGTCCGGTCGCCGAGAGCGCGTACCAGATTGGCTTGCCGCAGAGGATCCGTTTGTGTGGTAAATTGCATGACTAGCAGTCGGGCAACGACTGCGTCATCACCGGCGGGCAGTTCTCGACCGGCTTTGAGTCCGACTTCAAACAATCGTCGCGGCGAGTCGGCGGTGATCTGCCGATACAGCCAAATTGCGCCTTCTAAACCGCGCACCAACGCACCCTGATAGATAGCCGCCATCTTTTGGTATTCTCTTACGTGGGCGGCAGCAGAGAGTGCATCATACACCTTCATCGCAGCGGCATTGTTCCCCTTTTGTGCGAACTGTTCGGCAAAGAGGAACGCCGAATCAATGAATATCGGGTTAAGGTTTGCGTCGGTGAAAAATTCGATGCCGCTCTCTCCGGCGGTGAGAGCGAAGGCGTAACCTGCGGCTCGGCGGACATCAATGTCGTCGTGAGTCAGAAAGGATCGAGCGGTCTCTGCCGAAACGGGATTGGAACGAACGCCGAGAGTCGTCAAGACACCGGCAATCGCTGCGGGTCTTTCGAGGGTTTTGAGTGCTTCGCCGAGGGCAACGTCCACTTCCGTTCCGGGAATCGTTTCCAGTGCATATCGGGCAAAGAATCCGTCTTGGTCGTTGTCCAACCGCTGCACGAGGACGGGAACTGACGCTTTGGTGCCGTAGAGTCCTAGCCGTTTTCCGGCGAGCATTTTGAGGTACAAAATGTCTTCGTCCACTTCAGAACGTTGCCAGATTTCCAGCAAGAAGGTTTCGTCTTGTGTGGCGTGAATGGTTCGTGCAATTTCTCCACGATTTCCTCGCAGGTCTTCTGCGGGAACCTGATGCCATGAAGGGTCTTGGGCAGGTGCGAGTAGTGCCAAGAGAAACAAAAACGACAAAGGCAGGGTGATTTTTTTCATGTTCGTATATGCTTGGTGTCCAGAGACTCCGCACATCGTAACCTATTCCGTAGGCTTTGTCAAGTTCCGCAAATTTTTTAGGTTTCAGGTGTCAAGTTATTGGACAAGGTGCTTATTGGACAAAGGTGCATTCCCGGTAACTACTGGAAAAACGTATTGACTCCCTATTCAAAATGCGGTACCATGGGTACGTCGCTCTGATGTGGCAGTATGTCCATTTTCCAAACCACAGGAGGTTTATTATGTCCAGAAAAATGTTAAATGGGGGGGTAAGTCCTTAAACCATAAGGACTTGCGACGACACAGTCGCCGGCTCTCGGGTTTCACGCTCGTCGAACTCCTCGTCGTCATCGCGATTATCGGAATGCTCATCGCCCTACTTCTTCCCGCCGTGCAAGCCGCACGCGAGGCTGCGAGGCGGATGCAATGCACCAACCATTTGAAACAACTCGGATTGGGTGTCCATAACTTCCATGACACCCATAATGGAATGCCGCCAGCAGGATTGCACGGATTGACCAGTTTTTCGGGATTTGCTCTTCTCCTTCCTTATTTGGAACAAACCGCTCTGTCGGAACTCGTTGCGAGAGCAATTCGGGACGATACATGGGTAAGTCCAGATTGGGATCATCCCAACTGGTGGCATCCTCGCAGAGACGATCCGAACAACGTGGTCTTAACGGATGACCAGCGCAGAGGATTTGCTTCCGTCTCATTTATGAAGTGTCCGACACGGCGGTCAGGTCCGTCAGATACCGGTCCGCCGTCTGCTGTTCGTTGGTGGAACACTGCTGCTGGCGGTCCGCTCGGAGATTACGCAATCGTAACAGCCTCTGAAGTGGCTTCGGGTGTACACGCTAATACACGAACCGTCTGGGCTGGGGCGCATATTCCTGCTGGACCTATCGCAGATTGGATGGGAGACGAATACGATTGGGCGCGGGGCAACGTGGGAACCTTTCGCGCTGCCTCTTACACAAGGACACGATCGGGGCATTTACCGTTCACTTCATCGTGGGAAGTTCGAGACTCTTTTTCACGATTGTCTGGGGGATTGAGCAATATACTTCTCTTTGGTGAGAAGCAAATCTATGCCGGCGGAAGTGGGAATGCAGCCGCTAAACCTCTGCTGGGATACTACCCCGTAGAAGGGGATGACGAATTCGCATGCAGTATGGATGCGAATTGGCTTATCCTTTCCCGTGAACGGAGCAGCGGGAGTTATCGACCAGTCAATACGAGGATTCCCATCCAGAATCTTGATAGAAATGATATTGACACTTCATGGTTAACAGGAATACAGGCGCGAAATCAGTGGCGACCGGGTTTGTGGGACACCCCTCCAATGGGTTTTGGCAGTTGGCACGTAGGCACTACCAACTTTGTAGGGGGAGATGGAGCAGTGAAAGCAATCAGTGATACTATCAACGGGCGGATCCTTGGCAAACTCGGTACCGTAGGACACGGATTGTCCGTTGCGTTGCCGTAGAAAGTTAGCCGCCGTGCAGTATGCGCCGCGCGGCGCATACAAGTTTACTCTAACCCAATTATACACCGATGAAAATTTTTTATCACCATTTCTCTTTTTTTCTACTGTTTATTTTCGCCGTCGGTTGCGGCAGCGGCAACGTCTCGGTAACAGGAAAAGTAATGTTTCCCGACGGCACTCCGTTAGATCACGGGGAGGTGATTTTTGAAAGTTCAGTACTGATCGCTCGGGGTGCCATCCAAAGAGACGGTACGTATCGTGTCCAATCAGGTGAACTGAAAGGACTTCCCGTGGGAACGTACAACGTGAGCGTCGGCGGATTTCAGGACACGGTCGTGGAATCGTTCGCACCCGACGGCAGTCCTACCGGTGTGCGAATCATTCCTGCGGTGATTCCCGTTGCCAAAAAATTCCTTTCCGGCGGAACATCCGATTTGGTCTGCGAAGTCAAGGGGCGCACTACATTTGACATTACGGTTGAGCCGCCGAAATAAACCTTCCTTTTCACTTAACAAATAGGAGATTACTTATGCGAACACTTCAACAATCCCTCATCGTTTTCTTAACGGCGTTGAGTTTTTTCGTTTCGGGAACTCTACTCGCCCAGTTCCAGTATAAATCGGCATATCCCGATATTCCGATTGTGGACGTCCATGTTCATCCAGCCCACCATCCCCCGCATAGAGTGAGCGATGGCACCAACCATATCAAGGTGAGTGAGCGTATCAAAGAAAGATACGGTTCGAATCTTGCGTTTTGGATAGGTTTGACTGACCCAGGCAAAAAAATTGCAGATCAGATCAAGGCGGAAACAAACAATCGTTTTCTCTTTACGGCAAGTATGTTTCGACCGCAATTTGGATTACAGATGACCGCCGAGGAGGTGATCGACAAAGTACAGAACGATGGATATGTCGGGCTCAAGTTTTGGTTTGGTCATCCTACACGGGTACTGACGGACGGTCGTGAGGAGGTTCGCCGAATTGACGATCCGCAGTGGGAAGATTTCTTTACGACACTCGAAAAAGCCGAGATACTTTTGGCGGGGGTTCACGTTGCAGACCCTAACCATGCTTTTGGCGACCGGGGAGAATGGTGTCCCGACCCTGTCGAGTTCTGGGAACAAATCAGGGCACTCGAAAATCTCATTGCCCGGCATCCTAACATGACCATTATCTCTGCTCACAGTGCTTGGCTAGTTTCACAGGATGCGCAGATCGATTTTTTGAGGTATTTGCTGGCAACCTATCCCAATTTTTATGCGGACATCTCGGCAACGTGTCACCACATACATAATGTACGTACCGATAATCTCCGTGATCTTTTCATCGAGCATCAGGACAGGTTCCTTTTTGGGTCAGACGGCACTCGTGTCGAGGACGGAGACGGAGATGGCTACTGGGAAGCAGGGGGTGTTGCAACCAGATACGCCAGATTTTTTGCGATTCTTGAAACTGACGAGGTTGTGCCCGGCGGTTTTTTCACCAACACGCCCGTTCAAGGTCTCAATCTTCCACGCGCAGTCTTGGAAAAGATTTATTACAAGAATGCCGTGAAATTGATCCCCGGATTGAAAGAGGCAATGGCAGCAGCCGGTGTGCTTAATCAATCAGAAGTGCAAGATTGAATTTTGCAATGCAAGCCGAGAGCATAACGCAGTGCAGCGACCAGATTTCATACAAACTTGCCGGATCTCCCAAACGTTGCGAGAACGGCACAAACGGTGTAGAATCTCTGAAACACTTTGATCTAAATGATTTATGCTCGACCGAAAGTTCATCCTCGAAAACGCCGAAGCCGTTGTGAAAAATTGCGTCCATCGAAACGTCTCCGCCGACATTGACAAGTTCATTGAACTCGAAGAATATCGCAAAACGCTCCAACAGCAATTAGAAAAACTCCAGACCGAAGCGAATGCCGTTTCTAAATCCATAGGGCAGGCAAAGTCCGACAGCGAGCGCAACACCAAAAAGGAAGAAGGACGCGTACTCCGGGAAAAATCCGCCGATGTCAAAACAAAACTCGATGCGGTCGAAACCGAACTCGAAGAGATTCAACGTTTGATTCCCAATATGTCTCATCCCGACGCACCGGTTGGCAAGGACGAAACCGCCAACAAACAGCGGGCATTGGGCAAAACGCCGATTCCGAAGTTCGACTTCACACCGCTTGACCACGTCGTGCTGGGCGAAAAACTCGATATGATCGACTTTGAAGCCGGGGCGAGAGTTGCCGGTGCAGGTTTTTACTTTCTGAAAAACGAAGCCGTGTTGCTTGAACTCGCTCTGCAACGCTATGCCGTTGAGACTTTGATGAGCGCAGGTTATACCCCGACGACCACACCGGACTTGGCACGCAACGAAGTCTTGCAAGGCACCGGTTTTACGCCGCGAGGTCCCGAAACGCAGATTTACAGCATCGACGGCACCGATTTGAGTCTCGTCGCAACGGCGGAGATTCCCCTCGGTGGAATGTTGGCGGGT
>Ga0099364_10011625_pt1 | contig 11999 bp, 7 predicted proteins | sample TergutTh196P3_FD_73070 | JGI IMG/M metagenome (GOLD analysis project Ga0099364, IMG submission 73070) | Microcerotermes parvus P3 segment gut microbial communities from Pointe-Noire, Republic of the Congo - Th196 P3 | ecosystem: Host-associated > Arthropoda: Insects > Digestive system > Gut ...
GAAAAATATTCTCCCAAATCCTGAGCCGATTTTCAAGTTAATCGACTATAGAATTTGACAAAGCTGCACTTTTGGGATATAATAATTCTATGAAAAAATTTTTATTGAATATCCTAATTTTTTTCGCGAAAATTGCCTACTGGTTTCTGCGGCACATCATCCCCCAATGCGATACAGTTGTCTTTTTGAGCAGGCAGAGCGATGAGCCATCCGTCGATTTTCGTCTGCTACAGGCGGAGTTGGAGCGGCAAGCACCATATCTCAAGCAGAAAACCTACTGCCGCCGTTTGTCGGGTGACGGTGCGGGTAACCTGCAGGATTTTCTGGCATTAATTCCCACCACCCTTGCCCTTCTTCGGGCTAGGGGCTGTTTTGTTGACGGGCAGTGCATCCCCCTGAGCTTGTTTACACAGCGCAAAAATTTCGTCGCCGTACAAATTTGGCACTCACTGGGGGCGTTAAAAAAATTCGGGTGGCAGACAGTCGGCACCGACGACGGGCACACTGAAGTTGACGCTCACCGATGGAAAATGCACAGGCATTATGACTTTATCACCTGCACGGCGCCGGCAACACAAGGGCACTATAGTTCAGCGTTCGGCTACCCGCCTGAAAAGGTTTTGACCTTGGGTATGCCACGTGTTGACCACCTGATGAGCCTAGTTGATAACCCGCAAGCGGCGGAGAGGATATACGAAAAGCACCCCGGTTGGCGGGAAAAATTCAAGCTGCTCTATGTCCCCACATTTCGCAAGAACCGCCCTCTGGATTTGTCGCCGATATTGGAGGTTTTGACTCCCGAAAAGCGGGAGAAATACAAGCTCATCGTAAAGGTTCACCCCAACGATATCCCACCCGACACAGCCGAGGATGTAGCGATTACCTCCATCTCCACATTCGAGATGTTCGCGGTTTCGGACGCGATTATCACCGACTATTCTGCCGCCGCCATTGAAGCGAGTCCCTTTGGCAAGCCGCTTTATTTTTACGTGCCGGATTTGGAGGAATATACACAAAAAACAGGGCTGAACATCCGTCTTGATGAAGAGATGCCCCACGCCACTTTTGGGGATTTTGCGCAGCTTTTGGACGCGATTGAAAACGCGCCATACGATTTCGATTCTCTAGCTCGCTTCAGGGAGAAGTATTTGACCATGGCAGACACAGAGAATTCCCGGCGGATTGTGGAGGTCTTTTTGGAGCGATTGGGGACATGAGGGATGACTTGGTGTTTTCTTTATTTTCGTCGTTTTGACTAATCTACAGCGATTTTTACCAAAATTGATTTGTGTGGGGCGTTGCACCGCACCCCTTGACATTTCTTCTTAAATAATATATAATGGACTCACAAAATACATTTTCAAAGGAGCGCAAACAAGATGAAAGTTATTTCTCATTTCTTTCGCAGAATGCTAATCAGCGGTACGGGGGCGATTTTGTCGTTGGTGATCTTATTCACAGGGGGGCTAAAGGCCGTCTCGCCGCCTGTGCCGGTTGACGAAGACACACTGATTTCTCAGCTCAGCGTGATGTCGGATGTGCACATGGAAACATTTACCACCTCCCGCTACAGGGGTTTCGCACAGGCTCTAAAGGGTCTTCCCGCAGAGAACAACACCTTGGTTTTACTGGGCGACAACACCATGAACGGACAGAAAACCGAGTATTACGTCCTCTATGGTCTACTCAACCGCTATGGACCAAAAAACACCCTTGTTGCTGCAGGCAACCATGACGTACGTATCAACTTCATGCAGGAAGGGGCGGGTCGTCTTGCTATTTCCGATGCAAATCGCCGTCACATGGACTTTTGGAGCGCACACCTGAACTCTTTCTTAGATGTGCCGTACTACAGCCGCAAAATTGACGGCGCCACAGTGATGGTTCTTGCAAGTGAACAGGAAACCGAGGGTGTGGGGCAATATTTCTCTGATGCCCAGTGGGAGTGGATTTTGGAAACCGTGGAAACGGCCCCCGCCGACGAGCCTGTCATCATCTTCAACCACGACCCCTTGCCCGGCATCTTTGGGCAGAGTTTTTCCGGCGCACAAGGCAACGAACTCAAGGACTGGCTGTCGGACTGCGGCAAGGAAATCATACTGCTTTCCGGACACATCCACCCCTCATTGTCGTATGTACGCACAGAAACCTTTGGCGGTTTGACCTGCGTAAACGTCCCCGCCTTTATGTCAAACGAGAGTCCGGAAACCACATCCCTGGGCTTCCAAGTTGAAATTTATCCCAACGAAGTGGTTTTACGTCTGCGTAATTTCGGCACTGGTGAGTGGATTGAGAACAAGGAGTTTTCGGTTAGTTACTAACAAACTCCTCACTCTTTAAAGACTGCTCGGCGCTGTGTTTCATTATAGAGAACAAAAAAGTAAGGGGGTCGCTGTCCAACGGCGACCCCCTGTTTTATAGTCGATTAACTTGAAAATGGGCTGAAGATTTGCGAGAATATTTTTCGTCTGGCAAGGAAAATAGCGCAGGAACACTTTCGTATTACGAACATTTTTGACGAACTCAGATGGGAAATAGACCGCAAAGACCAGTTGATTTTCATGTTAGGAGACTACATATCTCTAACACTGTATTTGCCTACTGTTCGAGTGCGAGGTAAACTTAAAACAATCCGTCAAGCAAACCGCCGCTGCTACTGTTTTGTTGGCTTTGGTAGAACTGATAGAGCATACTGCGCATGGCAGTTTCCCTGATAAAACGCTCGTTTTGCCGCGTCGCCCAACCCAATTGGAAGCTGTTGGGATTGAGTTGGAAACGTTCCTGGGCAAGGAGCTCTTCCTCGAATTTCTCGTAGTCCTCGTTGCTCTTTTCGTTGGGAATAGTTGTGTAGTACTCCGCCGGGAGTGTTTCCTCATAGAACAGAACATAGCTATCGTCGCCGATGGTGATCACATTGGTGTCGCCCTTTTTACGGCTAGAGTTAAACGCCCAACTGAGATATTTCTCATCCTGGGAGCTACTAGAATTAATCGAAGTCAGACCGCCGCTCTCCGCGCTTGTGCCGCCGGAATTGGTTGTGGCGAGTTCGGCAAAACGTTCGGAGGTCTTTTTGCCGCTATTGAAGGTTTCAAGCAGCTCCTTCGCCTTTGCCTCGGCTTGACGCCTGTGAACATTCTTAACCGCTGTCTCTTCATCATCAATGAAACTGTTGGCGGTGATAACAATCTCACGCACTGTAGCGGGTACAACCGCATAAGCGGGCTTCATGATATACACAATCGTGGCGTTGCCCTGGTCATCAAAGAAGATATTGACGTTGCCCGCTTTGCGCTTATTGCTGAACGCCCATGCCGCTGCGGGTGAGTGCGTATCGGTGTTCTCTGTGTCCTCACGGATGGAGTTGAGGTGCTGACTGTCAGCGCGTCTTGAGGTGATTGTTTCTGCATCGAATTTGTAATCATCCGTATCCTCTGCAACGGCTTTGTCTTGCTTTTCAGCCGCCGCGAGAAAAGTACTCTCGTTGGTGATGCCCTTGAAGATGTCCTGGGCATTTTCCTTGGATTTCTTCAATGCGTTGTCCCTGCGCTTTTTGAAATTCTTGTCGCTCTCGCCCTCCTTTTGGGTCACAGCGGTGACAGGGATTGTGAAATAGCGGTAGTCGGTAACGGCGAAATCAACAAGGTTGTCGTTGAAAATCTGCCGAACTTTTTTGTCTGTATACTCCGCTTTGAACTCCGCCAATTTGCCCTCGGAGAAACGCTCGGCGATTGCGATAATTTGGTTATATTCACGCAACACCCGCTCGGTAAAGCCGCGCCCGTATTGTCTTGCCAAAAAGGCGTTGAGGGACATACTCTGCTCGGCGTTTTGGCGGCGCAGGGACTCGATTTGTTGGTTGATACTGTCCAATTCCTCCTCCGTCAGGCTGTTGAAAGGAATCTCGAAATTACGCACAGAGGTTTCAATCTCAACGTCGGCGTCGGGAGGGTTTGTGACCGTTTCCCCATTCTCGTCAGTAACTGGGATGGTGGGAATTGTGACAACCTCGGACACCTCAATGACCCCGTCAGTTTCCAACGCGGTTTGATAGCGTGCGAACATCCGTTTAAGATTCAAAAGAGTTTGGAACTCAATGACATCTGCCCAAGTTGTCCAATCTTTCGCTTCGGGGTAAAGCTCAATCTCCGTTTCACGGGCGGTATACGGCTGATCCGACGGGGTTTTTGTGATGTCAAAGGTATCCATGCCCATCATCTGATAGTATGATGCGTATTGGGCATAGGTGTCGAAAATTTGGCTGTAGGCGGAGCGATAGGCGTAGTTGTAGAAGTTCATCTTCACTGGGGTATCGCCCACACGCGTCACAGCGAAACTGCGTTCGATAACACCGCTTTGGGTGACGACCACATAACCTAAACCATAAACCGCTGACAAAACCAAAACCACGGCAATAACCTTTTCGATGATTTTGATAACGCGGTCAGAGGAGCCTTTTTTACGGCTGTGCTTGCGTTGTTTTTTTGTGTTTTTGACTTGTTTTTCGTCCATGTTACAAACTCCGTTAAGTCTAAGATTTCCGCACTATGGCACAGTTGAAAAGCTAAGACGGCGTTTCAACAAACCTGATAGCGGACATACCGTGATATTATATCAGAAAGCGCCGAAAAATGCAAGTTTGCATTTTTTGCAAAAATCAGGTATAATACCTTACGGAGTTTGCTGGGCGGTTGCGGGGGAAACCCTGAGGAAAGTCCGGGCTTCAAAGAGCAGGGCAACGGCTAACGGCCGCCGAGGGCGACCTTAGGAAAAGGGCAACAGAAATAGACTTCTGGGTTTTGGATGTTAGCGTCTGGAATCCGGTAAAGGTGGAAAGGTGCGGTAAGAGCGCACCCATTGTGTGGGTAACTACACTCTGCTGTAAACTCTGCCCGAAGCAACACCGACTGAATTGTTTGTGGTGAGGATTGAGGACTTGGGAGTGAGAGGGGATACGCGGATTGTCCGTGATAATGCCCTACCGCCTGAGTTTTGAATCCTCACTGCTAAACTGGGCTTGCTCGGCCTATATTCGACGGGTGGCATGGAGCGAAAGCTCCTGAGCGTTCTAGCAATAGCGCGCGCAGATAGATAACTGCCTTAAACGACAGAACCCGGCTTACAGGCAAACTCCAATTATAGCCGATTTTCAAGTTAATCGACTATAAATCCTCAGGATGTGGGCGTGAGAAGAGAACGTTTGCGCCTTGTGTTCTAGTCATAAGAGAAAATAGCATACCCTGTGAATGCAGATACCACAAAGAAAGGCAGAATTCTAGAACCTTGCACCTAGAATCTATTTTTTAGAATGTATAACACAATTTTTCAAGGCTTAATACAGGGCATAACCGAGTTTTTGCCCATATCCAGTTCAGGGCATTTGGTGATTTTCAACACCATTTTCGGCGATGGTGAGAGCAACCTCTCCCTCACGGTTTGCCTCCATTTCGCCACGCTGTTGTCCGTGTTCATCGTGTTCCGCAAGGACATTTTCTCGCTGATTAAAGAGTTTTTCGGCGCAATATCCGACCTGCTCAAGGGGCGCAAAGACTGCTTCAAAACCCCTGAACGCCGCTTCTTGCTCATGGTAATAATCGGCACAATCCCCGCCCTTATCGCGGGCTTGGGCGTGAAGCTCCTTGAACTGGACAGCCTGATGGAAAACATCTTCACCGTGGCGGTGATGCTCCTTGTAACCGCAACGTTTATGTTCCTCATCGACAGGCTGAAAACAGGCACATATACCGAAGCGGATGCGCCGTACAAGACAACATTGCTTGTGGGCTGTTTGCAGGCGGCGGCGATTTTGCCCGGACTTTCCCGCAGCGGCAGCACGATTTTCGGCGGCGTTTTGGGCGGCTTGAACAGGGAATTTGCTGTGAAATACGCCTTCATCCTCTCAATTCCCGCTATTTTAGGGGCAGGTGTACTGGAGTTTATGGACGTTCTTGAAGCGGGCAGCTTGGGTATCGATCCCTTTCATCTTTTTGTGGGATTCATCGTTGCCGCCGTCAGCGGCGTGGCATCAATAAAACTTATCTCCCTGCTCATTCGCAACAGGAAGTTCTATATCTTCGGGATTTATTGCCTTTTGGCGGCGGGGATTGCTTTTTGGGCAGGGACAAGGTATAGTCTCCTAACATGAAAATCAACTCGTCTTTGCGGTCTATTTTCCATCTGACTTCGTCAAAAATGCTCGTAATACGAAAGTATTTCCGCGCTTTTTTCCTTGCCAGACGAAAAATATTCTCGCAAATCCTGAGCCGTTTTTCAAGCTAATCGACTATAAAAAACACAGAGGTCCTGCTATTTGCTATCGCCCTCAATATATTTCACAAAATCACCAATCGTAACGAATTTCTCCAATGCCTCGTCAGGGATTTCTACATTGAATACTTGTTCGGCTTCCCCTACCACATCCAACATATCGATGCTGTCCGCATCCAAGTCTTTTGGTGTACTTTCAAGGGTGACGATCTCCTCAGAAATCTCGAGCACATCAACAATAATTGCCCGAAGCTTTGCAAAAGTGTCCATAACTATCTCCTTACTATCCTGATTTTTTTGCGAAAAATTATAAATGTCTGCTATTTCGCAAAAAGCCTATTGACATTTTGGTTTAATCCGTGTATAATATAGGTGGCTTTGTTCTTCATAAGACGAATCCTTTTAAATTTGCAAAAAAACCGCTTTCGGGCGGTTTTTTTGTATCCTTAACGCGCCCTTATCTGTTGCCGCAAAATATTCTCAAAGGCACCCAAAGCCACTTTTGCTGTTCTCAGCGGGCTTTGGGGCATCGCCCCAGAAACAATCACGGGCTTCAACTCGTCCGCGCCAATGCCGTCAAGGGTAATTGCGCCAAAGCTTACGTTGTCCTTGTCCGCATCGGGGGAGGTTATGGGGGAGTTTTGCGGTTCAAGCAAAACAGCGCCGTCAGCGAAATCGCAGGCAGTTTTCAGCGCGTCCCCTTCGGGTAAATCGCCGTCAAAGGCAATAAGCGCGAACACACCCAGTTCTTTCGCGCCGTTATAGGCGGGGGCGAGGGAGTTGGACTGGGGTGTGACGATAGTGTATGCCGCCATGAGCTTGCCCTGTGACTGGGAGGGATGTACCCGCTGCTCGCCGTAATACGTCCCCATGGGGTTGAGGGATACGACGTCCTTGCATTCCCGGCGGCGCAGACGCATGGGGCAATGTGCCATTGAGCCTAGAACCTGCCGCGCATTGCATAACAAAAATCCGCTGTCACCGTCACTCAAGCCGACGAATCCCGCCGTCAACTGGTGGTTAAAGCTATCAAGCTGCGTGTTTTCAGGTACACTCCCGCGGAATGAGGATAGGGGGAAACTGCTGATGTCCCCCGCAAAATTGCGTTTGACCACCGACCAGTTTTTACCCGGCATGGGGGTGAGTTGCATCGGCACCGCCTCCTGCCAGCGTTTGTCGCACTTGCGCCCCAACGCGGAGGAGTGAGTGGCAAAAGCGTGGGTTTCCGTGGTGTAGGGATACTGGATGTCGCTGAGAATGAACACCGCGTCCACCCCTGGAAGAGTGCAGAAATCATAGGCGAACTCACCGCTTTTTTCCGCACCGGAAAGGTTCACCGCGCCGCTTATGCGCAGTCCCGTCAGATCTCCTGCACAGGACAGGGGGAGAATTTTTTTGTGGGCAAAGGGCACAGCCTTGCCGTTATACCGTATCGCCGACTTCAAAAAGCTCCGCCCGCCAATTTGCCTGCCGTTTTTGCGCACGCTAGTTATTTCGCCATGCTCACAGAAATTGACGCTCCATGATTTAGTATTGAGACACACAACCGGCTCTTTAGAATTAGTGATTTCAGGTACAAGTGTGGCGTTTATTTCCAACCGTTCCAGTGGGCTATGGGTCTTGCATATCACAAACGCACTGGCGACAGAACCGTCATGGTGGTGAGATGTTGCCAAGGCACCGAAGCTTTCAAGCTCACGCGCTTCCAACTTCAGCCAGGAAATTTTGGCGAGATAGCCCTCCTTAAACGTCACTTGCGCTGTGAACAGCGCAGAGGGTTCAGGGCGTACCAACGTCAGTTTGGACACACTTTCCCGAGCGGCGAGTTCCTTTTCCAACATCTCCTGTGAAAGAGCCAAAGCGCGGCGTTCCCTGTCAATGTTCAGTACAGGCGAGGCTAGCCCAAAATGGGTTGTGGAGAGCAATAAGTTGCGTTCATCGAACCCTGCGGACTTGCCATTGACCCGCGCCAACTGCCTTGCCCGTTCAACGCGGGTGAAGATTTGGCGGTTGAAAGGCTTTTCGCTCCATGAGGAATAGCCGGTAAAGCTGCCGTCAGCGGTGTCGTGACCAAAGGTGATTTCCGCCAGTGTCTCATGATTTTTCAGGTAGCCCCCCACGGTATCAAAGACCACGTAAGGTAAGTCGGCGACCTCCTCAACAAGCCCCAAGATGCCCTGTGTGTTCGCCATTTTGTTCAGCGGGAACGGCAATTTAAGCGGCTCCCAAAAGATAGCGTCCGCGTCCATGTTGACGAAAATCAGCACATCCGTGTCAATCTCGCCGCACAGCTGTTTCCTGCGCAAATCCTTTGCCCATGCGCGCAAACAGCCGTAATCCATCACGTCGGCGTTGGAATAAGTTGGCATAATAGTCAGGGATTCACCTTTATATGTGTAGCGTACGGGATTGTATTCACGTCCATTTTTAAGTTGGGGAACAATGGTGCGAAAGGCGTCAAACGGTACGCAGGAGTAGTAAAGGCACACCGCGTCAATGCCGTTGCGCTTGTAGTCGGTGACCTGGGAGGGGGTGAACATGACTTCCTGGGGGCGGACGATCCGCTGACATTCGCCAAAGATATCAGCAAGCCCCGAGCCTTTGTCGTTGGTTATTGCCATCTGGATTGCCGCGTCAAACTCGGCGGGTTCCATAGCCGATAACGCCCCGTTGTTGTAGCCCATTATGATATTTTCGTCGCCGTTTTCTTTGCAGCGGCGCTTGACACCTTCGATGATGTCGGGGGCGTACTTGGGTAAGATATCTTCCAGTGAATAGGCGTTTTCAAAGTCCCAAGTCGCTTTTGCGGGGATGCCGCGTGCGTTCAGGTCATCCAACAGGCGGATGATTTTGCGGATGATGCGGATGTCGCCGCCAAAACCTAGCTCATCATTGCTGTCCCCGCGGTATGAGTGATAGCAGTTCACGTGGAAGCCGTATGCTATATGCACATTGAGATTTTCGGGGTTTTTATTTGTCTGTTGCGTTTTATTGTTCATGTTATTGTCTCCGTTGGGTTAATTTTTGTATAAATTTTACCACATATTGCGTGAAAATGCAAACTCCAAAATATTGCAATTTTTTCACTTGCTTTTGTAGCGGAAACTCAAGATTCTGCCAACACTCCACTTTCCACCGACACTTCTGCCGACCCCTCAACCACATAAACCTCGTCATAAGCACAGTCGGGAAAAACAAGTGTCGTGGCGGCAAAAAGCCCGTCGTCAGCAAAAAGCTCGGCGACGCAGGAATCAAAGACAAGGCGCATTTTTATTTTGCCGCTGCCAAGGCGTTTGGTGCGGCGACAGGCGAATTTCGGTGCGTTATAGGCGGGTTGAGGTTGGAAAAACTTTTTGGGCATTTCTTGGCTTGCTTTTGCGCGATTAATAAAAAATTCATCATTTTTGCAGCCAAATTCAAGATATAAACCACTGGGATTTTTAAGCCTTATTACAAAATCACCGTCACTTTCAATATTCAACACGTAAAATCCCTTATTCTTTAAGGTTTTTTTCTCCTGTAACTGTGGCAAAACCGGTCTTTGGGCAAGGCGTTTGCCGTGAACTGTATCAATGAGGGACAATCTGCGGGGCAAAGTCATCATGCCGCGCCAGTTGTTGGCGGGGGTCTGTCCCGCGTAAGCCCAGTTGTTTGCCCATCCCAACTGGATGTTCGTGTCAAAAAAACTCATGGCGGCATAGTTGTCTGTACCGCTGTCAAGGGCAAAATCCTCACTTTTTGCCGTGAATTTATAGCCGTCAAAATCGCCAATAATGTATCTTGTAACACTTCCGCCACGGCGTTTTTTTCTGTTAACGCTGAAAATCAAGACAAAAACGTTATTTATATGCAACAAATCCGGACATTCAAGACATCCGTCAGTCATGTGTTGAAAAACACTTGTTTGCCGCCAATTAAATAGGTCGCGGGAATGATAAAAAATAAATGCATCCCCTGCGGCAATGACTGCGCTGTAGCCGCCGAGAGCGGGATTTTTGAAGACTTTCGGGTCGCGGAAGTTGCGCAGTTTGCTGTTGGGAATTACCGGGTTTTGCGGGATTTTCTCCGCCGCACCCTCTGTAAAACGCGCTAAACACTGTTGTTCACGCTCCCCATGGCTCGTGTACATCAGCCAAAGTTGCCCCTCCTCGTCGCGAAATCCGCTCCCGGACCAAGGCTCGCCAAATTCATCGGGGGCAAGAATAATTCCCCGTTCCGCCCAATTAAGCAAGTCCCCGCTGACGGCGTGGAGCCAGTGCATCGCGCCGTGTTGGGGGTCGCCTCCGCCCGTCAACGGTGCGTGTTGGGCGAACAAATGCCACAGCTTGCCGTCAAAAACCAAGCCGTTTGGGTCATTAATCCACCCGCTTTTCGCGGTAAAATGAAAGCGCGGACGGTTTAAAATTTGCCCGTTCATATCTACCTCCCAATTGACAAAGTTGCGAAAATGTTATAAAATTTAGAAGCATTATTACATTGTAAGGATAAGCGATGTTTGAATTCAACGAAAAAATCAGCTTGGCGGCGGGGGCGGCAATGGAGCGAATTCGCCCGAAATTCGCCGAAATCGAGAAAATAGAGGATAAAACTCAAGGGCGTGTTCTACAGGCATTCATCAGCAACTGTGTTCAGTCGAGTCACTTTGCCGAAACCACGGGTTATGGCTACGGCGACGTTGGACGGGAAAACTTGGATGCCCTTTGCGCGGATATTTACGGCGGGGAGGACGCGCTTATTCGCCACTCTTTCGCCTGCGGGACAGCGACAATCGCGGCGGGACTCCACGGGATTTTGCGTCCGGGCGACACACTTTTGGTTGTCAGCGGCACGCCCTATGATACCCTCCATCCGGTATTGGGACTGCGCAAAAGCGCGGGGTCGTTGGCGGACTTCGGTGTCAAATACGCCCAGACCGAACTCACCTCGCAGGGGGATTTTGACTACCCCGCCATCAAGGCAGCACTGGCGCGCTACAGTCCTAAAGTCGTCTACTTGCAACGTTCGCGGGGCTACACATTGCGGGCGGCAATAACCATCGCTCAGATTGAAAAATTGGCGGATTTTGTTCACAAAAACAGCAGCGCTGCGGTTTTTGCGGACAACTGCTACGGTGAGTTCACCGAGGAGCTAGAACCGTGTCACGTGGGCGCGGATATCGTTGCGGGGTCGCTGATTAAGAACGCCGGCGGCGGCGTGGCGCGTTGCGGCGGCTACCTTGCGGGGCGCCGGGACTTGATTGAGCTTTGCGCTGTGCGGATGAGCTGTGCGGGTTTGGGACGCAAGGTCGGCGCGAGTTTGGGCAACAACCGGGAGCTGTTTTTGAGCCTGTTCCACGCGCCGCACGTCACGGCGCAGGCGTTAAAAAGCGCGGTTTTCGCCGCAACGCTCTTTGAGGATTTGGGCTACGAGGTCCTGCCCCGCCCTGAAGAAAAACGCAGCGACATCGTCCAGGCAATCAAGCTTGGCGGACGGGAAAAGTTAATCGCCTTTTGCCAGGCTATCCAAAGCGCATCGCCCGTCGATTCCCTCTATGCCCCGGTGCCCGGACCAATGCCGGGCTATGACAGCGAGATAATCATGGCAACGGGGGCGTTCACTAGCGGCTCGAGCATCGAACTTTCAGCCGACGCGCCGTTGCGCGAGCCATATGCCGTGTGGCTCCAGGGCGGGTTGAATTTTGTCAGCGCGAAACTTGCGGTAACGCACGCGGCGCAGGCGGTTGGGGAAAATATCGC
>Ga0099364_10011626_pt1 | contig 11999 bp, 13 predicted proteins | sample TergutTh196P3_FD_73070 | JGI IMG/M metagenome (GOLD analysis project Ga0099364, IMG submission 73070) | Microcerotermes parvus P3 segment gut microbial communities from Pointe-Noire, Republic of the Congo - Th196 P3 | ecosystem: Host-associated > Arthropoda: Insects > Digestive system > Gut ...
GGCGCGGCGAGGGAGCCGGGGAGGGGGGCAAGAATATTGTTTTTGGTTAAATTTTATTTTCATAGGATTATAGTAATATATTTGGAGAAATTTATCAATATCACTACCGCCACTGCGCTTCCAAACTAACAGGACTCTCCAACACAAGTAAATCCAAAAGCGCAATATCAAACTCCGCTCGTCTTCCTGAATAAGTTCCGCCTTTTACACTTGTGATTGTGCCGGGGAAATCAATGGAAACACGGATTCTGGACGCGGCAATTTCATCGCTTATCGGCTTGTTGTAAAAAACTTCTATAAGACTCAGATATTCAGCTTTAGTCATTTCATCATTTGTTACAATTGGTGCCATAAGAGCGTTTAAAACCATTTCTATTTCCGGCGAAAGCTGTTTGATAATTAAATGTCCATTAGTACGATTAATATCGATAACACAACGCCCGCCTGAACTGCTTTGTTCAAAAGTGACAAAACCGCCGCCGCCCGTTCCGGCAAGAAAATCGCCAATTTGTGAGATACGGACAGTCCCTTCTATAGCGGACGGACTTGTATTCCTTAATGAAACTGATGAAACACCAGGCGCATCGTTTATCGACCTTGATATTGCTTCTCCATCAATAATTCCGCCATCTGTCTGCCCGCCTGCCGCCGCCATTGTCCGCAATAAAGCGGTAATTCTGGAGCCCAGAGAAGCATTAATCGACATTGATGCCGATCCGTCTGCTGAAAGTGACCCGTTAATCCTTGCGGAACAGGAAAAAAACGATAAAACCGCCAAAAACAGACAAATTAAAAATATTTTCTTCATATTAAATAAAATACATTATTCTCCAAAAAGTTGCAACTTTACAGGTTGATTCGTGTCAAAGTATCATAGGGATAGTTGTATATTCCCTGTGGGACAGATGTTCCATTAAACAAAACTTGGAGGATTAAAATGGGTGTTCCTTATACCGAAAAACCGTGGGAATTTTTAAATGATTACAGGGGGAAGGTTTTTACCGGGCAATGGCCTACTTTGCCGGAAATGTATAAAATTACCGTTTCACGATATCCTGATCGACCTTGCTTTACAATTTATGATCCGGATAGAATCAGTCTTAACTACACTGAGGCGTTGAAAAAAATTGAGGCTGTAGCGCGTTGGCTTCACAGCAAGGGAATTAAAAGAGGAGACAGAGTTGCCGTTACAGGAAAAAACCTGCCGGAATGGACAGTGGCCTATTTGGGTATTCTTTTTGCAGGCGGCGTAGTTGTTCCAATCGACTATCAATTAAAAAATGAAGAAACCGACCTATTGCTTAAAACCGCAAGTGCGAGCATTCTTTTTGTTGACGAAGAAAAACACGATTACTATACGCAAAACCGCGGCAGCCTTGAAGAGATAATCTCTCTTAAAAAAGGTGTTGGCGTTTACATTTACGATCTTGACGGGCCGCAGGCGGAAATTGAACAGGCAGTGGAAACTGATATAGCCGCGATACTTTTTACATCCGGCACTACGGGAATTCCAAAAGGTGTTATGCTTACGCATAGAAATCTTGTTTCCGACTGCTATTTAGCGCAGGGTACTCCGCTTATTGTTCTTCATACCGATGTTTTTTACGCTATCCTTCCTATTCATCATTCATATACAATGCTTGCTGTATTTATAGAAACTATCTCCACAGGCGCGGAAGTTGTCTTTGGCAAAAAAATGGTAACAACGCAAATTTTAAGTGATTTAAAACAAGCTCAAGTTACTATGTTGCTTGGTGTTCCAATGCTTTTTAATAAAGTATTAGCGGGTATTCTAAGAGGGTTAAAAGCAAAAGGGCCGGTGGTTTACGGTATTATCTCTTTTATGATGGCAATCTCCGGTTTTATTAAAAAAGTTTTTAAAGTTAATCCCGGTAAGAAAATGTTTGGGTTTGTTTTAGAAAAAGCAAGCTTAAAATCTATTCGTATCTGCATAAGCGGAGGCGGCCCCCTTGCTCCAAGTGTTTTTAAAAAGTACAACCAGCTTGGCATTGACTTTGTACAAGGTTATGGCTTAACGGAAACATCCCCCATAATTACGATCAATCCTGTTGAGCAGTACAAGGAAACCAGTGTAGGCCGTATATGTCCGCAAGTTGATATGAAGATTTTGGATCCCGATGAACGCGGCATAGGAGAAGTAATTGTAAAAGGCCCAATGGTAATGCTTGGCTACTACAATATGCCGGAAGAAACAGCCGAATCTTTTACGCCGGACGGTTATCTAAAAACAGGCGACCTTGGCTATATGGATAGTGAAAATTATCTTTATTTGACAGGCCGTGCAAAGAACATGATTGTTACAGAAAGCGGCAAAAATGTTTACCCGGAAGAAATAGAAAACGAATTCCAGTTATTTGAAGAAGTAGATCAGATTCTGATTCGCGGTTATATCCTTGATGAAAAACTAAAGACTGAAAGAATTGAAGCTCTTATTCATCCAAATCCCGAGTACAAAAATGAAAAGGGAGAAACTCCTTCTAAAGAAGAAATGAAAAAAAAGCTTGATGAGATTGTTTCAGAGGTTAATCAAAGATTGCTGCCTTACCAAAAAATAAACAGGCTTGAAATACTTGATCAGCCAATGGAAATGACTACTACCAAGAAGATTAAGCGGGGGAATTTGTAAGATTTAACACAGATTTAGAGGCTCTGTAATTTTTTACTCACAGAGGACGCAGAGGCACAGAGAGCGCGGAGGTAGTGGTAGCTAATCCCTGCTGCAAACGGCAGACTGTTGTGTGATTAACACACAACAGCCAGCCGTTTTCGCAGGGGTGGTTAGTGAGTAGTTTTATCGTCTGCAAGCTATGCTTTCAAACAACAATCTAACAACTACCCACTATCCACTAACCACTAAACTAAAAAGCCCGGACGGAACGAACTGAATCAAGGTTACCCTTGTTGGTGCCGCTCCGACTACCACTGCTGAAACCCTGATCCCACGCGCTAGTATTAAGGCTCTGCGACGAAGACCAGAAGTAACCGCTTGTCGGCATACCGCTGACAGCACTTGTACTTTGATAAAGTAAATTCAATTCCCCTAAACTGGGCAAGAACCAATCGGACTTTTCGCCTCCACTATAATTAGCGGCATAATTTGCGGCTGTGTCGGTTACTGCCGTTGCATTGGTTGATTGTGTTGTATCTGCATAAAACGCAACAATGATTTGGGTATCCTTTCTGCCGTTGCCTATGCTGCTTGCAAGTGCATTTGAAGTTGCTGTAAATGTTGTTATTTCTGTAGTTGCCGGTATTAGAACATTGTCAGATGCAGACCCTCTCCATCTTACTGTGGCGGCGTGGGCGTTTGCAGGTGCAACTTCAAGGTAGTGAGCTTTGTATCCTGCAAAGTAGCCTGTTTGTCCTTCAGTTCCATAGCCTTCTACATCAAAACCGTCTTCTGCAATGTAGAATATTTTGCCACCGCCGGGTCCAATGTCACCTAATGCGTATTGATGATCACAATTTAAGCATACTAAACTTTCCGTGTGGTCATGCCCGTCTGCACAAGGATCGCTGCCTTCTTCAAATTCGCATACGGTGCATTTGCCATCAACAAAGTTGTGTTCGGTTACGGGTATAGGGCGTGTTTCCGTCCCAAGCTCTCCGCATACTTCGCACTTTTCTGTTTCTTCGCCGGCTGCTGTGCAGGTTGCCGCTGTTGTTACTGCCCATTCGGTGAAAGTGCAACCGTCTTCGCAAGGATCGGTGGCACATTCTGTACAGCCGCCGTCATCGCAGTCTGTGCATTCACAATCTTCACCGCAACATTCGCATGGATCGTCGTTGCCGCTTGTGTCACAACCGCAATCACAGTCTTCTATCTCGCAGTCATCATCACATTCACAAGGGTCGTCGTTGCCGCTTGTGCCACAACCGCAATCACAGTCTTCTATCTCGCAGTCATCCTCACATTCGCATGGGTCGTCGTTGCCGCTTGTGTCGCAACCGCAATCACAGTCTTCTATCTCGCAGTCATCGTCACATTCACAAGTGTCATCGCCGCCACCGGCAGTCCATGTTGTTGTAAGGTTTACCGTTACTGACAGGTTTTGGTTTACTCCCCCGCGTGTTACCACAACGACTAAATTGTTTCCTGTTATTGCAGCGGCGCCTTCTTCTACCGGACGAACGCCTGTCACGGTAATTGTCGTGCCCTCAACTTCTGCAGTTACTCCATTTGGCAGCGCCTCGGTGTCCAATGTAACTGCACCTTTTGCCGTTCCGCCAACGGTAACGGTTGCGGTTAGGGTACCGTCATTGATTGTTACGCTGGCAGGGGCAAGTGTTAATGTTGGTTTGCTGTCATCTGGACAAGCAACCAACCCGATTGCGATTATCGCCGAAATGGCAATAATCATTAGTTTGTTTTTCTTTCTCATGAAAAACCTCCTGTTAAATTTTTTCTCACAGAGTACACTGAGCCACTGGGAACACAGAGGAAAGCATTAAAATTCTTCCTCCGTGAGCTCTGTGACTCCGTGTACTCTGTGAGTAAATATTCTTGATTTGTGAGTAAAAGGGCAAAATTTTGGGAGAAAATAGACAAATTTGAAAAGTTTCTTCTATATATAAGAGAGAGAGAGAGCTTGAATTCGCCTGCTAATCAGGTGTTGGTCAAAGTTCTGATTCATAGTATTATAATACAATAAAAATAAAAAAGTTGTCAATAGGCTTTCACAGCCCTGCTGTCAGTTGACTGCTCGTATAAGGTTTGGGGAGGGCCTTGACAACTTAGTCCACACTGGACTAAGCTTATAATATGACAAAGCTAAAAGAGGTCTCTTCCTATGTAAAGGAGAACCAGGCGGATTACGCTAAAACATACTCAATCCATGAGGCTAAAACCAACTTGTCCAAACTGGTCAAGAGGGCTGCGGCAGGGGAAACTATCTATATTGGCTCTTATGGCAAGCCGGAAGCGGTTTTAACCGTTGTTGATGAAAGAACAAGGAACGCAGAACTAAGGAAGGGTTTTGTTGGCTGCATGAAGGGGAAGATACCTGAAGGTTTATGTGATCCGCTTCCTGATGAAATAATAGATTTGTTTTACAGCACTGAAGGTTGGGAGGAATTTATAAAAAAATGACACAATTTCTTTTAGATACAAATATAGTGATATGGCTTTCAGAAGACAATTCAAGGATAAACCAAATAAAATCTTTGATTTTCTCAAAAGACACAAATATTTTTATCAGCACTGTTTCTTGGTGGGAAATTGCCATAAAAATAAGAGCAAACAAGTATCCTTTTGATCTTGAAAATATGCGTTTATTAGCCAAAAAGAACAATTTTCTTGAACTGCCAATAACAGATAAATATTTAAAAGTATATCTTGAACTCCCTAATTTACACAGAGACCCGTTTGATCACATGCTATTGGCTCAAGCCATTACCCACCCCATGCGTTTTATAACAGGCGATTCTCTTTTAACGGATTATTCATCTTTGGTTATGGCAATTTAAAGCTCGCTTTCCAATACCTGAGGCGGGGTTACCATTTAACGCGGATTTACACGGATTGAGCGCAGATTTTCGCAGATATATTAGATTGTTAAGATAAATATATCTAACCTACATATCTTAAAAATTTAAAATTTTAATATAGCTATGATAGGATTAGATATCTTAGCTCTCATAGATAATCAGCGTAAATCAGTAAAATCCGTGTAAATCCGCGTTTCATGTTAACCCCATATGTTAACCCCGTCGCCTGTGACCACCGCAGGGAACGATCACCTAAAACTCGCTTTCCACACCTGTTCAATCCCTGTCAAGGTTTCTTCCCTGTTAATTTGGTTTTTAACAAAGTTGCCCCATTTTAGGTTGTCGCAGTAAAAGCCAAAAAACCGCTTTGCCCTGGAAATATGAAACTCAGGCGGTTGGTGCTGTGCTAAAAGTTCCAAAAACCGAAGCCCCGTTTCTTCTATATTAGGGGTCGTTTGTACGGCATAGCCCATATCCTGAGCATGGGCAAAAATCCACGGTTTGCGTACCGCTGCCCTGCCCACCATGACGGCATCGCAATCCCCCTCTGCCCTGCGGACAAGATCCTCGGCATTGGCTATATCCCCATTCCCGGCTACAGGGATGCCCAGCTCTTTCCTAAGTGCGCCCACATAGTCCCAACGGGCACGGCGTTTGAACTTTTCGGTAACCAGCCGGGGGTGCAGAGAAATCAGCTCTGTCCCTGCGGATTCCAGCCGTTTGCAAAACCGTACAAGGTACTCAAAATCGTCATTAAAGCCAATCCTCAGCTTTACGCTCAAGCGCCGTTTTACAACGGCTCTGACCCCGGAGATCAGCTCCCCTGCCTTGTCAATGTCCGCCATCCAGGCAGCCCCTGCACCGCTTTTTCGTATAATTGGGGCGGAACACCCCATATTTATGTCAATTCCGGCACAATCCAGCTTGTCCAAAAAAGCCGCCGCCCGGGCAATACAACCTGAATCATTGCCAACAAGCTGAAAAACGGTCTTTTCCGGTCTTGGACCGGCATCAATATAAAATTTCTCAAGAGGGCCGCCTGCCAAAAGCCCCGGGGCGCTGATCATTTCGGAAAAATACTCGTCACAGCCCCCAAAATCCTCGATTAGCTCTCTTAAAGCCCTGTGGCTCAACTCTGCCATCGGGGCAAGATAAAAAGAAATGTTCATTAATTACCCCCAAAAATCGGTATATTAGCGTTTGGCATACTTGACTTGTTTTTAATTATACCATATAGTGGATAATAGAGGAGCGTACGCATGATAGCAAAGAGTGATATGCCCAATATCAATGAAAAAGCCGCTGAGGGGTTAAAACCTGAAGGTATTCCATATCGGGTTTTGGTTGTTGACGACTCAATGTTCATAGCCAAACAGCTTGGACAGATCTTTACTTCCGAAGGGTTTGAAGTAGCGGATACTGCCGCAGACGGAGCGCAAGGGGTAGAAAAATATAAAGCTCTGCATCCTAATATCGATTTGGTTACTTTGGATATTACCATGCCTGTAATGGATGGCGTTTCCGCATTGGAAAAAATCCTTGAGTTCGATAAAGGTGCCAATATAATTATGGTCAGCGCTTTAGGGAAAGAAGATGTTGTAAAAAAATGCCTTCTTATGGGAGCAAAGAGCTACATTGTAAAACCGTTGGATAGGAAAAAAGTTCTTGAAAGAGTCGTTTCCGTTCTTAAGCGGTAACCCTGTTTGTTTTTATAACGGAACCGTCTTAACAGGCTTTGCCGCAATGCCTCATTGTGCGGTATATGTAGAGGACGGCATTATTTCCGATGTTTTTTCTCAAAAAAGATTAGAACAACGCAAATTTGACAATTCAGTTCAATTAATTGATGTAAACGGCGCATTTATTGCGCCCGGATTTATTGACACCCACATTCACGGCATAGGCGGCTATGGAACGGAAGATGCGGGTAACGGCAAAGGCACGGAATCCGTGCTTGCTATGTCCAAACTGCTTGCCCAATGGGGCGTAACCGCTTTTAACCCAACCATCTATCCTTCAGAGCCTAAGCAGATGATACAAGTAATCAAAGAAATCGTACAAGCAATGGGCAAGGAAGAAGGCGCGCGGATTATGGGGCTTCACCTTGAAGGGCCGTTTATTTCGCCGCGCCGCCTTGGCGTTCAAAGACCGGAAACCGTCCAGCCTGTCAATCTTGAATTGATGGAACAGTTATGGGAAGCCGCGGAAGGGAATGTTGTTAATATGACTGTTGCCCCCGAATTAAAAAACATGAGGGAGCTTGCGGTATATTGCATAAAAAAAGGAATTGTTTTACAAGCAGGCCATACAAATGCCGAATATTCAAATATGCTGGAAGGAATGCAGGTTGGCATTTTACATTCCACTCATTTATTTAACGCAATGCGAAGACTGGATCACCGTAACCCTAACGCGGTTGGAGCAATACTTATTCATCACGAGATGTCCTGCGAAATTATTGCCGATGGTTTCCATGTACATTCCGATCTTTTTAAACTCCTTTTAAAAAACAAAGGAACCGATAAAATCGTTTTAGTTACCGACAGCATAAGACCCACAGAGCAGAAGGAAGGGCCGCTTTATGCAAACAACGAAGAAGTTTATTTTAAAGACGGCGTATTTTTCCGTAAAAAAGATGATGTAATTGCCGGTTCCGGATTAACAATGATTCGCGGAATACAAAATTTAATTGAAGAAGGTTTTAGCATGGAAGATGCCGTTAAAGCCGCAACATTAAATCCCGCTCAAGTTATGAGATTTCATAATCAGGGTGCTATCACACCGGGACGATTTGCTGATATAACGGTATTCGACAAAGATTACAATATAAATTATGTAATGACAGGGGGGAAACTATGCGTTTGTTAATTCATCCCGATCCTGAAAAAGCAAGCTTTTGGACAGCCTCATATATTGCTGATAAAATAAATGCCAATACCGATACCCGTTTTGTGCTTGGACTGCCGACAGGCTCCAGCCCCCTTTTAATTTACCGCGAATTTATTAAGATGCACAAAGAAGGAAAACTTTCTTTTAAAAATGTTCACACATTCAATATGGATGAATATATAGGCCTTCCCGTAAATCATCCGCAAAGTTATAGGTATTTTATGATGGAAAATCTTTTTAATCATATCGATATTGATCTTAAAAACACTCATTTCCTTGACGGCATGACAGACAATTACGAAAAAGAATGTGCCAAATACGAAGATGCAATTACCGCCGAAGGAGGAATAAATCTTTTTCTTGGCGGAATGGGTACTAACGGGCATATTGCTTTTAACGAACCCGGCTCTTTATTTTCCTCGCGAACAAGATTGATAACTCTGAACGAAGAGACATTGCAGGCCAATTCGCGCTTCTTTGACGATGATCCTTCCAAAGTGCCAAAAACCGCATTAACTGTCGGTATTGCTACAGTGATGGATGCCCGAGAAGTTGTCATAATCGTTACAGGAAAAAACAAAGCCCGCGCTTTAAAAGCCGTTGCAGAAGGAGAGGCAAATGAATTATGGCCATTGTCATGCCTGCAAAATCACCCTAATTCAATTATTGTATGCGATAAGGATGCTGCGGAAGAGCTGACACAAGAGGCTTAAAATGATTAAAGCGGCGGCAAATGTTTTATTGATATTTTTTATTGTTACCACAATTTGCGGAGCGCAGACTAATCACCTTGAAACTTTTTCCGATCCTTCACGGCTTTGGGGAAACGGAATTGAACGCGTTATAGAAGAAGCCTACAGGCAATTTTTTAGAACACGAATAATCGATGGCAGAATAATGAATATCCGCCTTCCTTTTGCGGAAAATCATGAACGAAGCATTTTAATTGACGGTACATGGGAATTTTACGGAGGCGGAAAAGCCGGCCCCGAAGTTTTATGGCCAATTATAGAAGAAATCCTTGACTCAAGGGATTTTGCAAATTATATTGCAGCTCTCTCATCAGGACGGGAAAGAGTTTTTATTTTTGATATTCCGGGGCAGACTTGGTCTTATTCCACAGACCTTTTTGATATTGCGCGAATGAAAGCGGGGTCTTACAGGGGGCTTCCCCACCGTCCTTATGTACTAACAAACGGACGGGGCGCGCTTGAAAGCGATGTTTACAATTATCTTTACTGCATAGGCCATGTAGGCGTTGATTGTTCCGGCTTTGTGTGGCATATACTGACATATATTGGCAGGCAGGGCGGCATTGACCTTGGAAGATTATTAAGTTCCGCCATTGGCGCACCGCGAAACGCAGACCCTTCATATTATGTAGGTACTTCGTTTTTTAATTCAAGAAACAGAGAGATTATCGCCGTTGAAGATAATATTCGCAGCCTCCGCCCTGCCGACATTATCCTTTTTAGGGATCAGGACGGCACTATGGCACACTCCGCTATTATTCAGTCAATTGATTTTGACAGAGGGATAATCCGTTATCTGCAATGCACGGACGAAGCACCCTTGTTGGAACGCGGTGTCCATGAATCGTTTATTCTATTTAATCCGGCAAATCCCAATGTATCGCTGGGGCACACTTCTTTAGAGTGGACACAAAAGCGCTTTGCCCCCTTTCCCGGCGAAAGAGACAGCCCCTTCTCCGATGACGGCGAAAGATACCGCGCATTCAGCGAACATGGAGCAGGCCGCGTTGTCCGCATCCGCACGCTTGAGCCTGTTATTGAACGGTTGAATAATAGATAGCGGTAATAGTTCCTATAATCCGCAGAAGCCAAGCGCGATACAGAACTGTGCAGGTATATAAGTAAGCATTACCCAAAAGTCACCGTACTTTGGTTTTGTGCCAAAGGTAAAGCGCGCAAGAATTGAATCTGAAACAAGAAATAAAAGGCTTCCGCCAAAAACAAGAGCTCCATAGGGATTGCCCTTATTAAGAAAAACCTGAAAGGCTAGAATTGCCATTGCGGTAATTACGGTTTCATAGACAACAACGGGGATTTTCATTTCCCGATTGGGGTGAACAATTTTATACATGGTTATCCCAAAGGCAATAGCTGCGGCAAAACTGACGGCAAGAGCATTGGTATTAAAAGGCTGGGCAAAGTTTATAAGCGCTATTATGTAGGCAAGGTGCCCCAGTAAAAAACTTGCCAATCCTAACCTAAAGCGGACAAGACTTTCAATCTTTAAAAGGAAAACATCCCCTGCCCATCCAAGAACCAAAGCCGCAGCAACAGGCCAAAAAATATTTTGCGCTCCAAAAATATACATACCCAAAAGAAGGGGCATAAGAAGGCTTTTTGTTATCGCTTTAAAAAGCCCCTGCTTTATTAATAACGAAACCAAATGAAGCACGGAAAATGCGGTAAATAAGATTAGAAAAATAGTTTTATATTCCATGTCAAAATTATATCATACCTTGGGTATGTTTTGTCAAGCCTTTGATTCTTTGTTTCTAAATATTTCAGTTATTGCGTTTTTTAACACTATAATTTCCAAAGGCTTTGTAATGTAATCGGCTGCTCCAAGGTCACGCGCTTTTTTCTCTTCTTCTTTATCATCTACTGATGTTAGAAATAAAATGGGTATGTTTTGGAAACCATTTATATCTCTTATTTTTCCAAATAACTCCCAGCCGTCCATTTTTGGCATAATTATGTCCAACATTATTAAGTCAGGCACAAATTCATTTTTGCGCAAACATTTTAATGTCTCATCCCCTGACTTTGCCTTATAAACATCATACTCATCTTTTAGGCACAACTCTGCTGTTAATAGATGTATTTCATCATCATCAACTAGAAGTATTTTCTTCCTTTTGTCTTTGTCATTAGACATCCGAAACCTCCTTAATGGAATTGACCTGTTATTTACCGTATTGTTGTTTTTTTAATTCTGCTTTATTTATCGCCTCTTTAATTTTACTACGCAAAACCAATTGATCGCAAGGTTTAATAATGTAATCAAACACTCCAAGTTCATAAGCTTTTTCTTTAGCACTTTCCTCATCCAGCGATGAATAAAATATAATTGGGGTGAATTTTAAGGCTGCAATATCGCTAATTTTGTCAAATATAACCCAGCCGTCCATCACAGGCATTAGGATATCAAGTAAAATTAAATCAGGAATGATTTTCTTTTTATTAAGGAATTCCAGCGCATCTTCTCCTGAACTTACCATATAAATGTTATATTCGTCTTTCAGCGATAATTCAGTAATAGAAAGATGAATTTCATCATCATCAACCAAAAGAATAACTTTGCGCAAATCCGTATCTTGTGTCATTTTTTTACTCCTATATTAATATTATTATAATTAATAAATTTTGTCTTTGAGAATCTTATGTTTCTTGTAATTAAATTAATAAAAATAAAATTTTTAACTAATGTCATGGGGGGGGGGGGGGGGTAAAAAAATTGGGGGAATTTTTTTGGGTTATTTTTGGGTTCGGGGGGGAAGGACAGAAATTTTTTGGGGGGGTGTGCAGGGGCGGGAAAAAGGAAAAAACCGGGTTTTCCCGGATTGGGGCCGG
>Ga0099364_10011627_pt1 | contig 11998 bp, 11 predicted proteins | sample TergutTh196P3_FD_73070 | JGI IMG/M metagenome (GOLD analysis project Ga0099364, IMG submission 73070) | Microcerotermes parvus P3 segment gut microbial communities from Pointe-Noire, Republic of the Congo - Th196 P3 | ecosystem: Host-associated > Arthropoda: Insects > Digestive system > Gut ...
CATAGACATAATAGACATATCAGAATTAAACGACAACGAAGAAGAGCAGTGAGTTTAAAATAGAGCGGCGGTTTTTCGCCGCCGTTCTGTTTTGTTTTAGAAAGACATTCCACAAAAAAACCACCGCCCAACAAAAACCGTCAGGCGGTGTAACTGTTATAAATTCAAATCCGTCGCCGCAAGGCGACACACCACAACTGTCAACTCTCAATTGTCAACTGTCAACTGTCCATCACTTCCTCTTCAACGACAACGTTAAAGCCACTGCTGAAACTAAGACTATTGTTATAGTGACTGCGTGGTTTATTCCTGTTGGGGCTGTGCCGACTTTGTCTATTACTACCCTGTCTTCGGGTACGCGCACGGGTGGTCTTGTGGTAATGGCACCCGATGGGGCTGAAGGGGCAGGGGCTAATGTTGTTGGCGCGCTGACTGTTCCGGTGACTTCTCTTGCAGATTCAACAGCTTCGTTTATGTCGTTTTGGCTCATGGTGAGGTCGATTGCCACGTCTTCTAACAAGCTGTAGCTTGCTTCGTCAAGCTGTGCAAAATGTTTATAGAGCGTGTCGCGGTTGGTTGAGCTGAATATAGTTGAATCGATTCCTAAGTCAGCACCGCCTTCATAGAGAGAGAACGAAATTCTGACAACGTCACCGTTTTGCGGCGCGTAGTTTGAAAGCGGAGTTGATGCCTTTCTGTTGTTGAGCAGGAAAGTCCAACTACTTCCTTGAACAAAATCATTATTGGCTATCCAACCTTCTGTTTCAACCTCGTCGCTAATTTCAATTTCCCGGTCTTCGAGGTACATCGCTATGTCGCTCTCTACCATGCAAAAGTCGGTGTCTTCCATGGCGATACTGGTTATTTCGCCGCCGTTAATTCCGTTACCCTTGTTGATTTTGTCGCCGCCTAATACCCTTTCTATAACCGATGCGCCGGTGTCGCCCGTGTTAATGACGACTTCGGTGGGATAGGTGATAAATCCACCGCCCACGGTAAATGCCTCAACTGCCACGACTATGGTGGAAGCCGCGCCGACAGAAATGCTCGTCAGCCCTGTGACGAAACTTGTCGACAAACTTATAATTACAGCTAATGCACAAAGTATTCTTGATTTTATTGCCATTTTTACATTCCTCCGATTGTGTATTCCTTATTTATTATACGCTATTCTGAATTCGGCTGTGGGGTTTACTGCGTTCGCGCCGTCATAGAAGTTCTTTTCTAAGCGATAAAGCCCTTCCGGCAGTTCAGAGAAGGTAGAATGCAGGTTGATTTCGCCGTCATCGCGACTGCCCGCGCCCACAGAATCGCCTAATCTGTTCCATGAGGCATCATCGGGAAGCTCAATCTCTCTCCATTGCCCGTTGTCGTTGTGATAGAGAGCTATGTTGTCACCGTGCCGCAAATCGCGGTCGCTTATGTTGGTGACTGTGTAGACAATGCTTTCGACGTCATCTGAAATATCGGGAACCTCTAATATAACGTCCTCCGGGTTAATCGGCGGTTGTTCGTCAGCTATAACCCACTCGTCATTGTCGCTTATAAGCCGCCTGTGTTCGCGCTCTCCTTCGTGAGCCCTTTCAAATTCTTCGGGAATGTGTTCGGCGAAATCATCAAACTCTTGTTGTTCGCGACAACTGCTGAAACAAAACGCCGCTGCCATTCCGAATGCTGCTGCCATGATATAAACACTGCTTTTCATATTGTTTTTCTCCTCATATGATTATAAATTACATGTCCTTTTTAACAATATGAAGAGGGGTGTCCTTTTAGACCTAAAAATTGTTTAGTCTTAACTCTGCTATTTGTGAGATTTCGGCGTTTTCGAGAACTAACTCCGATGTTTTTATTATTCTGTCGGTTTCTCTATGCCCAAACTTGCTTCTCAAATATTTTTCAGCCCTCGAAAAACGCGGCGGACGGCGATAGTTGTCGTGGGTGTCGGTTGCCATAATATGTATATGTCCGCTAAACAAAAGCTTGAAAAACTTTCTTCTCACCGCAAATTCTAACACAGAATCACAGTTAAACTGGGCAACAACCTCGTTTTTGAGAAGTTTTTCGATACTCTCGGGGGCGTTAAAATCATAATATCGCTCAATATGCGCCAATATAATGTTATATTCACAGCTTTCCACAAAATCAGCAAAGGTGTTCATAAACGTTTCTGAGAAAGTGTGATAAGGCAATTCAAGCAGAACATAGCCAGTCCTCTCAATGCAAAGCCTGTAGAGCGACAGCTCAGACAATCCATCGACATAAGAAACCTCAGCCCCTAAGCGGATTTCAGGAAATTCCCTTTCGTCCGCTGCCATAGCCTCTTTGAGCAGGGCATAAGAAGTTGCCCTTGTTTTTAAAAACGCCTCTATACTTTGCTCGTTTGGATAATAATGCGGAGTTGCGACTACTACATCAACATCGTCCGCTTTAAGCAACGCCAACATCTCCAACGACTGTTGCGCACTGTTTGCCCCATCGTCCAACATAGGAAGGACATGGGAGTGAATATCAACCCTCATAAATACTCCTCGAAAATAGTAAACAACTGTCAACTCTCAATTGTCAACTGTCAACTGCCTACACGCACCCTTGCGCCTTCATAGCTTCTGCTACTTTTAAGAAGCCGGCTATATTCGCGCCAGCCATATAATTTCCTTCAAGCCCGTATTCTTTTGCCGCCTTATCACATGCCGCAAAAATTTGCTTCATAATATCCTGCAATTTGCCGTCAACTTCTTCAAAAGACCAGCCATAACGCATTGAGTTTTGGCTCATTTCAAGCCCCGAAACTGTAACACCGCCGGCATTAGCCGCCTTTGCGGGGCCATATAAAATCTTGTTTTTGAAGTAAACCTCAATCGCCTCGGGGGTAGAAGGCATATTCGCCCCTTCAGCAACGGCAATACAGCCGTTTTTCGCTAAAGCTTCAGCTGAAGCCTTGTCAATTTCGTTTTGAGTCGCTGACGGCAATGCTATGTCGCACTTGAGCGTCCAAATTCCGCTGCAACCTTCTGTATATGTTGCGCGCGGGCGAGATGTCACGTATTCTTTTATTCTTTTGCGTTCGACTTCTTTGAGTTGTCTCACAAGCTCAAGGTCAACGCCTTCGGGGTCGTAGATATAACCGTTTGAGTCAGACAAAGCAATAACCTTTGCACCTAACTCTGTTGCTTTCTTTGTGGCATATACAGCAACATTGCCCGAACCTGAAACAACAACGGTTTTGCCTTTGAAACTGCTACCGTTGGCTTTAAGCATTTCTTCGGTAAAGTAGCAAAGCCCATAACCTGTCGCCTCAGTTCTTGCTAAAGAGCCGCCATAAGGAATGCCTTTTCCGGTGAGAACGCCGACAAACTCGTTGGCAATTCGTTTGTATTGCCCGAACATATAGCCGATTTCACGCGCGCCCACGCCGATGTCACCTGCCGGAACATCAAGATTGCCGCCGATATGCCGCCCAAGCTCTGTTATAAATGACTGGCAAAAACGCATAACTTCTGCATCGCTCTTTCCTTTGGGGTCGAAGTCTGCCCCACCTTTTCCGCCGCCCATCGGCAGTGTAGTAAGGCTGTTTTTGAAAATTTGTTCAAACCCTAAAAACTTAATAATGCCTAAATAAACCGACGGGTGAAAACGACAGCCGCCTTTATAAGGCCCTATTGCCGAATTATATTGAACACGAAACCCTCTGTTAACTTGGGTAACGCCTTTATCATCCATCCAGGGAACGCGGAATATTATAACCCTTTCCGGCTCAACGAGCCGCTCAAAAACACCGCTTTCAATATAGTCGGGGCGTTTTTCCGCAACAGGTTCAAGGGACTCTAACACCTCCGTCACCGCCTGAATGAACTCATCCTCGGCGCGATTTCTTTGCTTGACTCGCTCTAACAACCCCTTAAGATATTCGTTTTTCAATGCCATTTAAAATTTTCCTCCCTAAAGCATAATATTAAAGTGTTCGACTTTGGCTTCCCTTTTTCCCCATAATTTAACAAGGTATGGGGGGTGTTCGCCCTTTTATTTCTACATATTATATATTCTAACACAAAACTCTAAATTTTGCAACTCTTTTTTAAAAATTTTTTAAATAAAATTTTAACAGAATTCAAAAGAAAGTATTGACATATTTTGTTATATATGTTACACTAAAAAAATAAAATATTATATTATAGGAGGAATTTGTTATGAAGAAAATTTTAGCCCTGATTTTAGCGTCGTCTTTGTCCTTTGCAATGTTAAGTGGGTGTACAACCCCACCGGCTGTTACACCGGACGCGCCTGACGGCTCACCGGCGCAGGATGTTCCGAGTGCAGAAGGCATTACCCTTACCTTAGCTGAGGTTCACGCTGAAGATTACCCCACAACTTTGGGCGACTTAGAGTTCGCGCGTTTGGTAGAAGAACGCTCAGAAGGCAGAATTAAAGTTGACGTGCGTTTCGCAGGCGTTCTCGGGAGCGAAGAAGATGTTTTAGACAGTCTCACTATTGGCAGCCTTGATTTCGGGCGCGTTTCACTCTCACCGGTATCTCAACACAACAGCGACTTGAACGTTTTGATGTTACCTTATATCTACCGTGATGCTAACCACATGTGGGCTGTGCTTAACGGCGAAATAGGGGCTGAAATTATGGCAGGTATTGAATCCGCCGGTTTGGTTGGATTGACCTGGTATGATGCAGGGGCAAGAAACTTCTATGCGAGAGAACCCATTCCGAACGCTGAAAGCCTCAGAGGGCTTAAAGTGCGTGTACAAGCTAACCCGCTTATGCAAGGGATTGTGAGCGCGCTTGGGGCTAACCCTGTTTCTATGGCTTTGGGTGAAGTTTATCCTGCTTTGTCAACAGGTACAGTTGATGCCGCTGAAAATTCCATTCCGTCATACGAGTCAACCAGCCACTATGAAGTTGCACCGTATATGCTTGTCAGTGAACACACACGCGTTCCCGAAATTCTTTTGGCAAGCAAACAAGTCATGGACGGCTTATCTCAAGAAGACCGCGACATCATCATGCAAGCCGCAAAAGACAGCCAGACATTCCAAATTGAAAAATGGAGAGAGCGTGAAGAAGAATCTCTTGAAAAAATGGAAGCCAATGAAAACTTCACAATCTATGAACTTGATGACAGCGAACGTCAAATATTTGTTGATGCAATGGCAGGTGTCGTCGCCGAACACGGCGCAGGCAATGAAGAACTGATTGAAAGAATCAGAAACACTTAAAAGCATAACTGATTAGCCCCAAAACAGCTTAGTTTTTGGGGCTAATCGTATATCTTATATGGGGAGGTAAACACGCTTTGGGAACGCTTAGAAATGTTTTTTCGGCAATAGACAGCGTACTATATAAAGTGGTTGGGGTTATTGCCATCACCTTCTTGATGGGGACAGTTGTTCTTATAACGATTGAGGTTTTTATGCGCTTTTTTGGTGCAGGGCTGCCGTGGATAACCGAAGTCGCGCAGTTGTTGTTGGTTTCAATCTCTTTCACTGCTATGGCTATAGGGGTTAGAGAAAAGCTACATATATCCCTTTCGGTCGTCTATGACAGAATGCCTGAACTTGTGAAAAAAATATTTGACAAAATCGGCATTTTATGCTGTCTTGTTTTTGGCGGCGTTATAGGCTATGTCGGTTATGGTTGGATGTCGACATTGAAATCTACCCTGCCGTCAACGCAGTGGCCGAGCAGTGTTCGCTATGTGACTTGCACAGTTTTCGGCTTTGTTATAGCCTATCAGAGCATTATTTCGCTGCTCACGTTAGACAAGCACGCCCTTGAAAAAGAGGCGGCTTTAAAAAACGCCCAACAAAAAGAGCCGGACGAAGAGCCGTTCCAAAAAGAAACTGTAGAGAAACATGTACCGGAAGATTTGTCTGAAACTGTAACAGAAGAGGGGGTTAGCGAGGATGATTAGTGCAGAAATTAACACAGAGATTGCTGTTTTAATATTGTTAGGGGTATTCGTTTTGCTTATGCTTATAAGGGTTCCGGTTGCGTTCTCGCTTTTCTTGTCGGCGTTGGCGTGCAGTTTCTATGTCGGAATTGACCCTAAAGAACTGATTAGAAGCATGGTTTCCGGGCTGAGCAACTTCACCCTGCTCGCTATACCGCTGTTTATATTGATGGGCGAAATAATGGGTTCGGGCGGAATAAGCGACAAAATTGTGAAGTTGGCGAACGCCATAGTCGGGCGCGTTAGGGGCGGCCTTGCAATCGTCAACTGTTTGGCATCAAAACTGTTCGGCGGAGTTTCAGGCTCACCAATTGCCGACGTTTCATCGTTGGGGACAATTATGATTCCCATGATGAAAAAGCAGGGTTATGATGAAGGTTTTACTGTGGGAATTACTGTTGCCACTTCTTGTCAGTCGGCGTTAATTCCGCCGAGCCATAATATGGTTATGTACTCGATTTTGGCAGTGGGCGCGTCGGTGGGCGACTTGTTTATGGCGGGGCTTGTGCCGGGTGTCATGCTTGGCGTGATTATGATAATTTATTGCTTTATTGCGGCTATAATTAAGAAGTACCCACTAAGTGAGAAAATGACAATAAAAGAAAGACTAATCGCAATTGTGCAGGGCGTTATACCTATGTTGACAGTCGTGATTATTCTTGTCGGTGTTTCGTTTGGGTTTTTCACAGCCACCGAATCAGCGGCAATAGCCTGTCTTTATGCGTTTATTCTGACATTTTTCGTATACAGAAAAATCAAACTCGTTGAAATTTTCGGGATTATGAAAAGAACGTTGCGCACTTTGGCGATGGTTCTCACCCTTATAGCATCAGCGGCGGCGTTCAGCTTTGTTATGACGCGCCTTAGAATCCCCGATATGTTGACAGCCTTCATGATGGGGGTCAGTGACAATAAATATGTGGTCTATTTCTTGATTGTCTTGTTGCTCTTATTATTGGGGACAATCATGGACATGGCACCGATGATATTGATTATGACACCGATTATGCTACCGGTGGCAGAAAACTTTGGCATGCACCCCGTTCATTTCGGCGTTGTGCTGATTTTCTCATTAACAATTGGCTTATGCACACCACCGGTAGGAACCGCACTCTTCACCGGTTGCGCGGTCGGCAAAATATCTATTGAGCGAGCCTCAAAGGCACTCTTGCCGTTGTATATACCGATGATTGCGGCTTTGCTCTTGGTTACATACATTCCGGCAATATCACTGTGGTTGCCTTCGGTAATCAGCGGCAATTAACAGTTGACGAACAATTGACAATGTACAATTGACAATTGACAATTATTATACAAGGAGTGAAATTTTATGGCGAAAACTGAAAAATCTCAGCGTTGGGTATTTTACGCTGACATAGATGGCAGTAGTGTTGGTGAGGGTGTGACACGAAAAATTCTCGCTTATGATGAAGAGGGAATGTGCGTTGAACACAGCTTTGAAAAAGGCGCGGTCGGCTCACTGCACAGTCACCCACAAACCCAAATCACATATGTTGCCGATGGTGTTTTTGAATTTGAAATAGACGGCGAAAAGAAAACCGTCAAAAAAGGCGACACCATGTTGAAACAAAACAGCATCGTTCACGGCTGTGTCTGCCTTGAAAAAGGCGCGCTAATAGACTTCTTCACGCCTATGCGTAAGGATTTTGTATAATTCGTGGTGGACAATGTAGGGGACGGGCTTGCCCGTCCCCTACAGTTCACAAAAATCAATTAAAACTTAATGCAAAAACTTATTAATCTCTTCATCGGACATGCCGCCTCGTCTGAACCTTTCAATGGTTTCTTGTATGCCTTCTTGCCTGCCTATTAAAATCCCCTCCTGCCGACCCTCCTCTTTCCCCAATCTCCGACTAACAGAGAGGTTTGTAGTTAAGTCGGCTTCCCATTTGCGTCTTGCCCTGTATTTTGCGATTGCGTGTTCGTCCTTACTGATTGTATTTAAAATTTCGGTAGCCATAGCGATTTCCTCCTTTACCCTCATGGTTTCGCCAATTTTAGCTTTAAACTGCGGATTATCCGCGTGAGCAAAGAACATTGTCCAGATTTCAATCGCGCTCATTTCGGTTATCGGCTTAGCCAAAACGTCACCGAGCTTCGGAACCTCAATCGAAACAGCGGTTACGGAATCGCTTAGTTTCAAACCGCTTTGGTTGCGCATATTGAACTTGTTGATTAAGTCATTGTTGTCGAACATAACGAAGTTGCAAAAGCTGATTTGATAACTTTTAAGCAATTCATCGAAGTTCAAACCCTTTCCCTTTTGCTTCGCGTGTAAGTCACAAAGGCAGTAGACAATCCTATTTTTAAAGATTTCATATTCATTTTGAAGGCTGTCACCTTGCATTTTTGTAGATTGCATTTCAATTTCGATTTGTTTCCCGTTGCTTGTCAAGCAGTTAACGTCAAAGCGTTCTTGCTTTTCTAAAATATGGGTAATGGGTAGTTCGTTGTTGCGAACCTGCACGTTTTCAATTTTCATCTCCAACACGCTTTCAATTACGTCTTTCAGCACGCGGTTGGCATCGGGGTGGGTCAGCAGGGCTTTGAACACCGTGTCATCGGTCGGCGGCAGTATGTCAGGGACGATTATTTCTGCTGTTTCGGTGTTCTGAATTTCAATTTTTTGCAAAGTGTTCACCGCCTTTTGAGTTTATTTGTCTTTATTATAGCACATTTTAAAGGGTGTGTCAAATGTTTTTAAGAATTCGGGACGAGCAAGCCCGTCCCCTACAATAACTATCAACTCTCAACTGTCAATTGTCAACTGTTCGTCAACTGTTCGTCAAACCCCACAAAAATATTCAACTATATATATATATGCAAATTGACGAATTTATCAATAAGCGGTTGTTTTTTATGGAAGAATATGGTATGATTTAATGAAGCATAAAGCTGAATAATTTATTGGGGGTTTAAAAATGTTTAAGAAATTTTTATCGGCATTTTTAGCGACAGTGATTTCAATTGGTTTTATTTCGGTTGGAAGTTTAAGTGTGGGGGCAATTAGTCAACAGCAAGCTATTGATTGGGTAAAAAGTTTAGACGGTCAATGGCTTGACGTTGATGGTGAAGCAGGAGCGCAATGCGTTGATTTGATAAAAGCTTACTACGCACACATTACCGGCGACAGTTCGTGGAGATTAGCAAAGTTAGGAAACGCCAATAATTATGCAAGCAATTCACTGCCCCCGGGATTTTCACGACATCAAAACACCGCAACTTTTTTACCGCTTCCCGGTGATATAGGGGTTAACACAACGGGATATGGTCATGTTTACATAGTTGAAAGCGCCACTTTAACATCGGCGGTTGTATGGGACCAAAACTCCCAAGCCCCTTATGACGGTGGGAGCAATTCAAGGGTGGCAAGGCATAACACCAATTATTCAGGTGGGTATGAACCACATTATTTTATACGTTATAATAATTTTGATTCGTCCCCTGTTGACGACAACTATTATGTTAACAGAGTGCAAAACGCCACCTGCAAGGGGGATACTTTGTGGGCGCATGGTTCGTTATTTCGTGGTGAATATCTTATGAGCGAAGACCGTAGATTTATCGCTATTATGCAGGATGACGGGAATTTTGTTGTATACAGCACTAATGCCGTCCTTTGGTCAACCTACACAAACAACGGCGATGAATTTGTAATTCAAGGTAGTGACGGCAATGTTGTATTATACGGCGGCGGCGGTGCGCTTTGGGCAAGCGGAACAGACGGCAAGGGTGCTACCCATATTAGAATGCAAAACGATGGGAATCTTGTTGCTTATACCGATGGTGGAACGGCAGTTTGGGCAACCGGGCAAAAAGACGGTAAAAATCAATTTTATATAACAAAAGCAGATAATATAGGCGATGATTTTTACGCACTAATTATAAATGATACAGGCGGCATATTGACAAACGACAATGGTGCCACAAAGTGGCAAGCGGAAAAACGACATAAATCCCAGATTACACGCTTCCGGCGAAACAGCGATGGTTCATATCGGCTCACTTCACTTTTAGACAACAAGTGTCTTGATGTAAGTGGGGCAAGCAGTTACGCCGAAGCAAAAGTCCAATTTTGGAATGCTAATAATAGCAATGCTCAAAAATGGAGAATAGAAAAAAATGAGCAACTCCATATGTTTGGCGCATTGTGCGCTCCTCATAATGTTATGGATGCAGCAGGTCATCAAGGCAATTTTGCAGATGGTACGCAAATTTGGACACATAGGCGAAATAACACTCCGGCACAGTGGTTTGAAATTCGTCTAATCCCGAATGTCGAGGAATATGAAAATATTATAGTTTCATTTAATTCATATGGCGGCTCGGCGGTTGAAAATAGCGGCGCGCTGAATTTCGGCGACAAAGTAATTGAACCTCCGGCACCAACAAGAGGTGGAATTGGCTATCCTGACTTATATAAGTTTGAGGGTTGGTATAGCGACCCGAATTTAAAAACCAAATGGGACTTTGACACAGGCGTAACCGAAAATATAACCCTATATGCTAAGTGGAGCGCCGACGCGACGGCTCTCACACGGCTCAGACAATTTTTGAGCGGCAGTGCCCCTGTTGCTTTTGATATGGATATGGACTATAACTGCGACGGCAAAATTAACATAGCGGATTTAACTTATCTAAAGCATGTTTTGGGGAATGTCGACGGGTTTGTGCTGAAAAATAGTTAGAATAACAACCTCAGGGCGGTTAAATATGCGCGGGATTATTCTTGATGATTCTCGCGCTAACCCCCGGCTGACGACCATTGTTACGTTGTTGAAATGATATTCCCCATTCGTATATTTGGGAAACAATCCTTGATTAGGCGACAACAATCCGTTTTCAAGCAGTGTGGGCAATCGCCACTGCCCGCCATGGGCATGCCCTGACAAAACAATGTCGGGATTAAGCGGCACAAACTCTTCTATACGTTCGGGGCGGTGTGAGAGTAAAACCTTGAACAGCCCGTCATCAGTTAATTCTTCTCTCAAACGCTCAAGTTGTTCCGCATAAGATACACAACGGCTTGGAAAATTATCAGTAGCAGGGTCATCTATGCCGCTAATAACAATTGTGTTGCCGTTAATTTCTAATAAATCGCTTGTTCCCTCTAAAACTTTCACGCCGAACGATTCAATGAGAGCCTTAAATTCATCGGCTGTTCCTCCCCAAAACTCATGATTGCCCGAAACGTAATAACACGGATATTTGCTTGAAACGTTCTTGACAAACTCAATCGCTTTGTCGGGCGGCAGGCTATAATCTAAAATGTCACCACAAAGCAAAACGGCATCCGGATTTTGGGAGTCAATAGCGCGTAACAAATCAATCTGCCCGTCACCGTAATTGCAAGAGTGCAGGTCGGCTACAAGTGCAAATTTTACTTGTCCGTCAATTTTATCAGTCTTGAACTCATAGTGGGTAACAGCCAATCTTGAATCAAACACAAACACCACTAAAGCAACTTGAACGAGTATTATGAGAGGTATGCCGACCATAAACTTTGCGCGGCGAATTTTGTGCCTAAGAGCAAGCATTGTAATCAACATTGCCACCGCGCCGCCAAGCACACAAACAGCAAGAAGCAACCGCTCTTTTACACGCCAGACATTTTTCCGCGCAGAGTTCTTGTCACAAACGGCAAGAAAAACCGCAAGCAAACTGATAGCTATTATATAAATTATTACGTATGTGTTCATAATTAATATTATAACCCAACTCTCCAAAAATGTCAAGCACTAAATAGCTAACACCGCCTGACAAAAACTGTCGGGCGGTGTATAATTCGAGATGGTGAATGTAGGGGACGATGGCAGCCCAATGTCATTAAGTTAAGGGCCGCCTGCGCCAAAGAAATGTTTCCTATATTGAACGGGGTGCTTACATGAAGAAAAATTACGCGCAAACGATCTTCCCGGGCGAACAACAGATTTAAATTTGCAAATGAATTTAAGTAACTCATCAATAATAAACCGTGTGATATTGGAATTACGCAGCAAATCAAGCATTTTATAC
>Ga0099364_10011628_pt1 | contig 11998 bp, 8 predicted proteins | sample TergutTh196P3_FD_73070 | JGI IMG/M metagenome (GOLD analysis project Ga0099364, IMG submission 73070) | Microcerotermes parvus P3 segment gut microbial communities from Pointe-Noire, Republic of the Congo - Th196 P3 | ecosystem: Host-associated > Arthropoda: Insects > Digestive system > Gut ...
TGGAACGCACCATTCCACCGTAAAAGAACGAGAGACCGGGTGTCATCAGCATGACGAGTCCCGTTGCCGTAATCATCCAAGCGATGTTGGCGGGATTGAGCAGTGCCTTGGTCGATTCGTCTAACTCGTCATAATTCCAAAGGGACGACGGTTCGGCAACGAACAATCCGAGGATGCTGACCGCTATCAGCAGGAGGAAAAGAATGATCCAGCGTTTTTTTCCGAATGTAATTGTTTGTTCTGTGGTCATGAGTCATACTCCTTCAAAAAAGTGTCCTGAAAATTGGCACGAAAAAAAGGCGTTTACCGGCGCAGTCAATGAAGACTGTGCCGATAAACGCCTTCGTTTATCGTATATTACATAGTGTAACACGAAATGTGTGAACGTCAACGGGGGGCAGAGTTTGCCGCGTGCGTCGACCTTACACGTACTTGCAGGCAGACTTCATGTTATAATGCTCCCGATGACGGAATACGTTGATTATCCTTTTGATTCCCACTTCCTAACGCTTGCGAATGGGTTACGCTATCATTATATCGATGAGGCGCCCGTTGCCGATGTGCGCCCTGTTCTGCTCATGGTACACGGCAATCCAACATGGTCGTATTTCTGGCGGAAGTTGATTACACAATTCCAAAATAGGTTTCGGTGCGTCGCCGTCGATCACATCGGTTGCGGACTCTCCGACAAGCCCGAAGAAGAAAAATATCCCTTTTCATTGGAACAGCGGATCAATGATTTGACGCAACTGATCGAGCGGCTCGATTTGAAACGGATCATTCTCGTTGCCCACGATTGGGGCGGAGCCGTCGGGATGGGAGCGGCTGGACGATTGCCGGAGCGGTTCGAACAATTCGTTTTTATGAACACAGCGGCTTTCCGTAGTACCGACTGTCCGATACGAATCCGGCTTTGCCGAGTGCCGATGTTCGGAAGACTGGCGATACAAGGATTGAATCTTTTTTCGCTCGGCACACTTTGGATGGCATCGGCAAACCGAAAAAATCTTACTCCAGCGGTTCGTTCAGCATTTCTTGCCCCTTACAACTCGTGGAGCCGCCGGTTGGCAATCTACCGTTTTGTACAGGACATTCCGATGTCGCCGCGGCATCCAAGCTATGAGACGTTGAAAAACATCGAAGAATCGTTGCCGCAGTTCCGAAAGCATCCCGTTTGTTTGATTTGGGGAATGTTAGACTGGTGCTTTTCGCCGGAATATCTCAAGCGGTTCTTGCAGTTCTTTCCTGAAGCGGATGTTCATCGTTTGGAAAAAGCGCATCATCTCCTGTTAGAAGATGCTCCCGAAGAAGTTGTTGCTGCATTGGAAATGTTTTTAACCAAAACGCAAACAGCGGTGGACAGCAAAAACTGGACAGGGGAATAAGGCTTTCGCCGGAAAGTTTCATACCTGATTTCGCCATTACACTCCATTGCATTCCGGCTTTTGTTTCAATTACCAACAATTATTTACACACCCTTTACTTTTCGCCCTATTTACTTTTTCGACAGTTTTGCTAGAATCCCGCCTGTGCCGACTGCCGTTAACGTCAACATCAACTATCTATCGCCCTACGAAAGCCGTGACATATTACACTCGACTCTTTTTCCGCCCACTCATCTGCGCATTGCTAATGACCGTCTTGAGTTTCCTATCGGTTGCAAACGACCACGCTTTTAACGTCCGGCTCCATCTGGATTGGATGACGCAAGACGCCCCGAACACTACCGACTGGTTCACCAACACCGACGGAAACGCCGACGAAGGCAAAATGGTACAGAAAGTCATCGACGAAATCGAAAACAATACCGACGCCTTAAAAACCCGATTGACAAACTTGCAGTCGGCAAACGTGCCCGGCAACGACAAACGATGGCGGGAACTCTATCTAGACGCTTGCAAAGAACGACGAAAACAACGCTTGCAGTTCATTCACGATGTCTATCCCGTCATCGTTTACACAAAGCACGACATTCTCGGCGGCTCGCATTATTCCTATACGGAAATGGTAACAGACGCCCAGTTCAAAGACCGCATCATCAAAGGCGGCGGTGCGTTGCACTCTTTGGAAATTACATCCGACGGAGATATAATCGACAAACTCTTAGTAGCCGCACCCCAAAACGGACTGTTGCGTGACCCCGACGTCTCCTTCGACGGAAAAAAAATCATCTTCTCCATGCGGAACGATATGGACAACGACGATTACAAACTCTACGATTACTGCGTGGACACCGGTGAAGTCCGGCAGTTGACTTTTGGACTCGGTTTCGCCGATGTCGAACCCTGCTACCTGCCTGACGGTAACATTCTGTTCACTTCGACACGGTGTATGCAAATTGTCGATTGCTGGTGGACGGAAGTCGTCAATTTTTACATTATGGATTCCGACGGACGCTTTATGCGGCGAGTCGGATTCGATCAGGTACATACCAATTATCCCAAAGTGTTGCCCGACGGACGCGTCCTTTATACCCGCTGGGACTACAACGACCGAAGTCAAATGTGGCCTCACGCTCTCTTCGTCATGAACCACGACGGCACCGGTCAGACCGAATACTACGGCAACAATTCATGGGGACCGACTTCCATTCTGCATGCCCGGGGCGTTCCCTATTCCAATAAAGTCGTTGCGATCGCCAGCGGACATCATACTATCCAGAAGGGTAAAATAATACTGATAGACCGAAGCAAAGGAACGCAAGAAGACCAGGGCGTACAGTTGATTGCTCCCCGGCGGGAGTCGGACTTCGAGATACTTACCGACTCCGCCCGGATTGGCGAATTTACGAAAAAATTTGACTTCTATGGACAAGAGGGCGATCAATTCCAATATCCGCTCGCTCTCGATGAGGAAAACTTTATCGTCGCCTATCAGGTGCCGGGACACCACTTCGGTCTCTTTTATATGGACATCGACAACAACAAGCGGGAGTTACTCGCTTATGATCCGAGTACGCCGACTTCGCATCCTGGTCAACCGGTGCCGCTGCAAGCCCGAGAGGTGCCGATGTTGCGGGCGTCAACGGTCGATTACGCAAAGAATACAGGATTGTACTATGTACAGGATGTCTATTTCGGTCCCGGCTTGGAAGGTATCGAGCCGGGAACGATTAAGGAGTTGCGTGTCGTCGGTTTGCAATTCCGCACTGCCGGCATTGAAAGCAACAGCAATCGCGGTGTTTCCGGCGGTGCGCTGGTTTCGACTCCGATTGCCATCGACAACGGCAGTTGGGACGTCAAACAAGTTTTAGGAACGGTACCTGTCGAGGCGGACGGTTCCGCCTTCTTTGAAGTTCCAGCCCGAATGCCGATTTATTTTCAACTGCTCAATGAACGAGGCGAAACCGTACAAACGATGCGGAGTTGGTCAACCTTGCAGCCCGGCGAACAGCAAAATTGTTTCGGCTGCCACGAAGATAAAGGAACGACAGCGCTCTCTCACGGCGGAATCACGATACGGACGCAGGCTCTCCGCCGCTCGCCGAGAAAGCCGGTGCCGATGGAAGGCGTCGATCCCAACAGCGGATTTAGTTTTGTACAGTCGATTCAGCCGATTTTCGACAAGCATTGTACGGAGTGTCATACTGGCGAATCGAATGAGCATCCTTTTAGTTTGTTAGACAAGCCGGTGGTTCGGTCGGGCAAAGGGTTTAGCGAGTCCTACTTAAACCTGACGCAGAACGGCAAAAGGAACGAAATCGTTTATTGGATGGACGTCCAATCTGCTCCGCCGATGTTGCCGCCTTACTATGCGGGAGCGGTCAAGAGCAAGTTGGTGTCGATGTTCGATGAGGGCAACCGGTCGGAGGCGCATAAGGATGTTGTTCTTTCGGACAATGAGCGGCGGTTATTGGCGTTGTGGATTGACTTGCTGATTCCTTTTACGGGTTCTTATACGGAGCGTCATCATTGGACGCCGGCGCAGCAAGCGGAACATGCTTACTATCAGATGAAGCGGGACACGATGGCGGAGATTGAGCGGCAAAATGTGCAATTCTTTATGGATTGGCAGAATCGCAAAATTGACCTGCCCCAGTTAGAAAGTTTGCCGCAGTTTGACGGCGGCGGAGTCGAGCGTAAGAAGAAGTTTATCGAGGCGTGGCTGCAAAAGGCGGTACCGTAGCACGGCGGCGGAAAATTTCGGTAGTGTCCCAGATTTATTGCACGAGCCAATGATAGCCGAAATACCATTGGATGTACCGTTTTTTGTAACCTTTTCGGTGCCGCAAAAGGGGCAGTGAAGTGGAACATGAACCATCATCATAGGAGACTCCGTTCAAAATAAAGGAAGAGCATAACAGATCGAAAAAATATAACAAGACAATAAATTCGAGACACTACCGGTGTTTTCAACATTGCGCAAGAGCGGGGTGGCGTTAGCCCTCGTTGTACCCCACAAGTATTTGACTTTGGCATGCACAGGCAAGATACGCAAGATGCAAAGGCTAGGCAGCGTTGTGATAGCAATGGCAGAGCGATGGCAGATGGGACAATGAGCAGTTTGGAGAAAACAAGTTGCCCATCTTTTACGCAAGATTGTCAGCCGAACAGAAACGACAAGTTGCCCATTTCTACAGAATTACCTAAATTATGAAATGGACTCCGCCTGAAACGGATTTTGTTTTGCCCATCTTGACAATTTTGCCACAAAAACTTGTGGGGTACAACGAGGGCGTTAGCCCCCCCGTTGGGTTGCGAAGCGTGTTGAACATCCAACGGGGGGCTAACGCCCCCCGCTCGCTTTCTCACTTGCCCGCTCACTTGCGCAATGCTGACAATACCCACAATTTTTTACACCCCCGACTTGTTCCCTTGTGTCTTTCCCTTATTGACGTGCGTGCTAAGGGACAAGTCAAAAAAGTGCCTAAAATGACTCGGATTCACAAAATAAACGAAACTTGCACGTCTTACTGCCAGAGTACAGTTTTTCATTTGCATTATGCAAATTTCGGTGTATAATATGGCGTAAGCGGGCGTTGGTGCTCCCTAACAGAACTTCCATATATGTCAGAAGATCGTCGAAAATTGTTCGCTGTTAAAGATGCCGTCCCTCCGTTTTACGTCGGAGTCGACATTGGCGGCACAAGCATTAAAATCGGACTTGTCGATGATTTGGGAAACACCATCGACTTAGGCGGAGATGATACTAATAAAACGCACCGGAACGTTACCGTTATCAAGACGGACACGCAGCCGCAAGCTGCCGTGGCGTCAATGATGGAAACGATTACCGCCCTGCTCAAAAGACTGACAATCGACAGAACCCACTTCGGCGGTATCGGATTGGGCGTCCCTGCCACAATGGACAAAAATACCGGAAAATTACGTCGACCGCCAAATCTTCCGACCTGGGCAGACTTTCCGATTTGTGATGAACTCGCCAAATTGCTGCATATTCCTGTCCTGTTTTGCAACGACGCCAACGCCGCCGCCTATGGAGAGTACTGGGTCGGTTCGGCAAGCGGACACTCGAGTCTTGCCCTCTTAACCCTCGGAACCGGCATCGGCACGGGAATCATCATTGAAGGCAGATCGGTGGACGGGGACATCGGCTACGGCGGAGAATGCGGTCACATCATCATTAACTCAGCGGATGATGCGATGCTATGCGGTTGTGGGAAACGCGGACACTTGGAAGCCTATTGCAGCGCAACCGGAGTGGCACTGCGGACGATCAGTCTGATGATGTATCGGGAAACGTCGATCCGTTCGAAAATCACTCCAGAAACGAAACTTTCTGACATTCCCAAAATCGTCTATTTTGAGGCGGAAGGGGGTGACGCGCTGGCAATGAAAATTATTTTGGAAACTGCCGAATACCTTTCTATCGGCATTGCGTCACTGCTGCACACGATTGATGCAGCGTGTATTTTGCTTGGCGGCGCGATGACCTTCGGCGGAAAAAACTCACCGCTAGGACAACGGTTTTTGACACAGGTTACGCAGGAAGTAAAAAAAAGGGTCTTTCCAGCGATTGCAGAAAATGTGCTTATCGACTTTGCAGTACTAGGTACCGACGCCGGCTACATCGGTGCGGCAGGACTTGCCAGAGAACACGCCAAAGCAGCGCACCAAGGAACTGTACAAGAATAACCTTGACTCTATTCCTGTACTGGGTTGGCGGGTGGAAAGCGTCAAATCGCCGCAAAAAACAGTAAATGCAAAATCAGCACTTTGCGTCATTTGCGTTTGCGTTCCTTGCGTACTTTGCGGTTAAAAAAGATTTAACCGCAAAGTGCGCAGAGAAAAACACCCAATCTACTCTCGTTGGCAGTTAGAGTCAATATCAAACGTTGGCAGTTAGAGTCAATATCAAAATCCTCTTGCGGCGCGAATATCACTGAAATCCCGTAGGTGATACGAAATGCCGACGAAATCCAGCGTCCGGCACAATGCCCGAAGAGCCACGCCCATTCCGTCAGGACCGCTGAATCCGCCGAACTGTCCGCCGCCCTTGACGTGCGGCTCCAAATCAAGGAACACGCCCGGAATACCACGGCTCTTCAACTTCTCCTCCAACGACGGAATCACCGAAGCAAAATCACGGAGAATACGCTCGTGTCCCGAATCGCCTTGGTCTGCCGGAACGAAATTTTTTACCTTGTCCTCTTCGACATGTCCGCCTTTGTCCGTCTGCCGAGGTTGAACATAATCTTTGATATGCAACCAACCGAGACCGGGCTTCATCGCTTCGTACTGTTCAAAAACCTCCTGCGTCGAATAACCTTGCATCACGAGATTACCGCCATCGAAGATCAAGAGCATCGCCGGATGATTCACCTGCCGATAGATTTCGCTCAATATGTGTCCTTCGTGTCCAACAAGATTTGCTTCGACTTCCAATCCGAATGCCAGATCGCTTCGATGGCAGATTTCGGCGATTTTTCCGAGCCACTCGACGGACTGGGCGAGATAATCTTGCGGATTCGCTCCCTTAGGTTGATAGAACGAAAAGCCGCGGATCAGTTTCGTTTCAAGAGCATGTGCCAACTCGCACGCCAGCCGGACTTCGTCGAGGTATTTGTTGATCGGCGTGTAGACGTTTGTCGTACCGTCGTCAACGTCTTTGAGTTTTGCTTTTCCGAGCGGCGAGCCGAGCGAAGAGACGTTGAGACCGTATTCGTCTTGAAATTGCCGAATACGTTGAATGTCGTTTTTCGTCAACTTCATGACGTTCTTGATTCCTTCGCCGAGGTTGACAAATCGGATACTGTAATACTGGAGTCCCAGTGCGGCAAAGACCGCAAACTGTTCGACAATCGTTTTGTTGCTGGTCGACTCATCGGCAAAGCCGGAAAGAAAAACTCGAGGTGACGGTTTCATGAAAATATAAAGGGGAAATTTAGGACGGTACAAAAAGTATATTGTATGTCCCTATGATGTCTTCATTCTATCAGACGTTTTCAAACTCGTCAAGTGTGCTTTGACTCTTTGGTGGAGAGTGTAAAGGCTTATGTGGATTGTTCCACGTTGGGGGGGTAAAAGTTTGGGAGGAGTCTGCCGAATTCCCCGATTGACTCTGGTGTTTTGCCCAGATGAGAGTCATTGTGGGTAAGTCTATTAGCCCAGTCGGCGTTGTGTTTTCCGTTAAACTGCCCACTTTAACATAAAAACTCCTCCCAAACTTTTACACCCCCTTGCGACACACCCAGATAGCTTGACGAAACTGCTCCTTTCGATAAAATGCCTTTTATGCCTATCCCTATTTACGAACACCACATTACCGTTTTAGCTTCGGACATTGACGAAAACAAACATGCAAACAATCTGTGCTATCTGCGTTGGATGAACGAAGCGGCACTCGGTCATTCGTCTGAAAACGGTTGGACACCGCAACGGTACGTCGACTTTGGCGCCTCTTGGTTCGCACGAAAACATACCATCGAGTACCTTGCACCTTCATTTGAAGGAGATAAGTTGGTCGTCCGCACAGGAGTCTGCGATTGGCATTCTATCCGCTCCACACGAGGGTATCGATTCGTCAGGATCAAAGACAATAGAGTCATCGCAAAAGCAGAAACACTTTGGGTGTTCGTCAATCTTTCGACAGGTAAACCCACTCGGCTGCCGAAGGAAGTAAGTGAAGCGTTCGTCGTAGTCGACGCCGGAGAGATATAACCCCATGGTTTCTGTGGTTTTGCAAACGCAACTCTGCTAATGTTTCAATTCCGTTAAAACTTCGGTACCGGCGACGGAGCGTCGAAGTTTATCGGCGATTGTTCGCCGCGCGGCGAACGTAGAACAAAACGTTCCGGTATCTTGTTATCTTTGCCGCTGACCGTCATCTCTTGACTGCGAAGAGAGACCAAGACGCCGTGCTGCCTCGCACCAGTATCATCTATTTCGTTATCAATGAAAACCACGCCGTTGCCGGAACTAATATCAACGACAGGACTAATAAACGGTGTGCGGATCGTGTTGCCTATCAACCATACTGTTCCATCATGTATTGCGTTACCATCCCGTCCGAAATGTACCACCGCCTTATTGCCGGTGCACTTCGGGTCTTTCTCAATGCGATTGCCTATCAGAAACGAGTCGCTGCCCGGCACGTCGGTCGTTCCCGCCCCATCGACAATGTCAAACTCACGGTTCGCCGAACTGTGAACATGGCAGTCGATAATGTAATTTAAGTGTGCCCGGCTTTTGACGTTGTGTCCGGTAACGGCACGAGCAATTTCACATTCCTTCACTGTAACGCTTGTGCCGCCGAGGTAAAGATTATGATTATAGCCGGGATCACGCGTCGTACCGTTGTCGGTAATAATACACTTCTCAATGAGTTGCCGCATTCCCGTCTGGCTAGCAACGTTGCCGTTGCTCATGATGCCCATATCGTTGTTACGAATGACGCAATTTCGGATTGTAACATCATTCGCTTGAGAAATACGCACACCTGCTCCGTTAAATCTTTCATTTCGGGCATTGATGAGAGTAAAACCGTCTAGTATGCAGCCGTCTGCGCCGGGATTGAATTGAACGATAGCACGCGGCACGGAACCTCTGCCGGAATAGTCGAACCCTTCGCCGTCCAGAACAACGGGTTTTGCCGGATCGGCAGTGCGGATAGTAAGTTTTGGTGTGCGTACCAACAGCGCCGGTTGCCGGTACGGCGTGCCGTCGCTCTTAGGATACACGACGATTTCATCGCCGGACTTTGCTTGAGCAACGGCGTCTTCGATCCGCTGGAACGGCTTGCCTTCGCCGACTTCTAACGTTGCAGCGGATAAAGGAAACATTGCAAAGGAAAAAAAACAAATGGCAATTAACGTTGCCGGAAACTCTATTTTGAACATTGTTGCAGTATGTTTGTGTAAGTCCAACCCATTGTACCATAAGGCTTTCGCCGGAAAGTTTTATACCCGTTGCCGTCATTGCGCGTTGCTCCATTCCGGCTTTTGTTAACGTTTGAACAAAAGCCGGAATGGAGCGCAGCGCAATGACGGCATGACTGTTTTATGGGTATATTATTTTCCGGCGGAAGCCTTAGGTTTAGCGCCGGAAAGACTGTTGGATTGGTCTATTACTTTTCGGCGAAAACCTTTACTCAATTCCTTCAATCGGTAATTCGATGAATCGCGGGCGGTACTCATTGGCGTTACGCGGCAAACTTCCCAGTCGGTTGACATTGTACGAAATCAATAACAAGCCCGGCGACGAAAGATGAGGATGAGCCTTTGCATTATAAACATAAATGCCCTCGCCCAACGTGCGAGGTTCTGGAGCACGATAAAAGACAAACGTTTCCCCAAAGGGACCTATCGGCGAACTGCCGACTTTGTACGCAATCCTGTCGGACATAACATCTTGCGTAAAGACCAGCAAAAACTTATCTTTTGCAATCGGCGTTACACTCAATTCGGTTGAGATACGCTCCGCTAATTGCGCCTCATGTCTAAAAGCTTCAGTGCAGTCTTTCACCCAATCATTGCCGTTCCAGAACCGCCACGATTCTCCATCGGCATAAGATTCCGGCTTCACCCTCGCTGCAACAAGATGCTTTCGTCCGCCCCGCAATGTATCCCGATAACCATAAACGTAAATATATCCGTCCGTTGCCGAGTGGTCGAGGATGCCGGCTCCGAACAATAATTGATACTGTTCATTCTCAGCAAAAAAAGGAAAACTTTCTGTTATCGTAACATTGTTCCAGTCAAATGTTTCTGCGGACAAAAGCGGGATGGTAATCAAGTCAACGTGTGTGGGCTTCCATCGGTTATCGGGAGTGAAAGCGGTCAGATAAATTTTGTTGTCGATGACGATTCCATCTTGGAGCCAGTATTTTTTGTCAAACAAGTTAGTGCGGTCTCCATTGGCATTTTTTCCGTAGTAAAATCGGATGGTATCGGTACGACCAGTTTTTTGTTCCGGCTCGTAGTTCGTTAAGACTGCGGTTGTATGATTGACCATTCGGACGTCGCGGTATCTTTTCGTTTCCGGGTCGGCGGTTCCTAGCATGGTATCGCTGAACACAAAAAATGTGCTGCTAGCCTTGTTAGCGCTGCCCCAGTTGTCATTGCCGTTAAGAGAAATGGAGTAGATACCGTCGGCACCTAGCCAACTTTCAAAGCGGTCAAACATTTGGGTAAATCTTTCGGCATTGCTGCCGGCTTGTTCGGCAGTGATAACCTTCGGCTGAGCGTACAGCACGGAGGACAATATCATTACCGAAAAAATGTACAGGAAAAAAGTGTAACGAATTATGCAAGACATTGTATTATTTTGTAACTAAATTTTTGCAAATCGGCTTCCATATGCCGCATCAAAACAACATTTACAAAGAGCCGGAGATGTAGCTGGATAAAAAGACTTTCCCGCACCGCAATCTCCAGGTGAATTGTACAATAGACATTATAGGCGGTCAAGGGGTGTGTAGGGTGTGTCAAAAATTAGGTGGAGTTTTTTGTATCAATATCACGAAAGTTGCTGTTTTTTCTCACACAAATGCACGAAGGGCACAAAGGATTTGAAATTACCGGACATCCTTGGTGGTCTTTGTGCCTTTGTGCGAAACATAAAAATTACACGAAGAATGTGATGGAACCTGATAAATTGCAAAATGATGCGACAAATGACGGCTAATTAGTTGCTACACTCTCAAAAAAGCCGGAATAAAACGCAGTGTAATGACGGCAGCAGAGCCGCAATCGTAAGCAGAGTCGCGATCGTCAGATTGCGCAACTTTTATGCAATCTTGTATGATAACCGTTTGCCATTGTGGGGCAAGTTGGTAGTATTGTGTAAAGTAAGTTTGTGTTTTTCCATCATGAAGGAAAAACACAAAAAAATGGAGTAAGAGATAGTTTTTACCTTGGGAACAAACCTGGAAATGAGCTCATTTACCCGCACAATAAAAAGAGGTCGATATTTTTTATTGTTCATCGGCTAGCGCAATCATATCTCCACGACTCCGTCGAACACCTTGATACAATTTCCCGTCATAGAGACCGCCTTGTCGGTATAGTTCACAACAAGTTCGCCGCCGGGAAGCCGAACCTTGATGTCCGTATCCTTGTCGCAATAGCCATTCAACACCGCCGCCACCGCCGATGCACACGCGCCCGAAGCACAGCCCTGCGTCTCGCCGTTGCCGCGCTCCCAAACACGCATCTTCAAATGATTGCGTCCCAAAACCTCAACAAACTCAAGATTGACTCTGTCAGGAAATAATGAATCATTTTCAAACAGCGGTCCGATTTCCTGAAGGGCAACTTTATCAATCTCCTTGCAAAAAACAACGGCATTCGGAGTGCCCATCGAAACACACGTTACAGAAAACGAAGTGCTGTCCACTGTTAACTCCCTTGCAATCACGTTCTCTCCCGACAGGTTAACCGGTATCTGCTCTGGTCGCAACTCCGCTTGCCCCATATCCGCTCTTACAGACGCAACCTTGCCGTTCTTAATAGAAAGCGAAAGTTCCCTAATGCCGCTCAATGTTTCAATGCGCATTCGGCGTTTTCTGACGATTTCGTTATACCGTAGCCCATTGAAAA
>Ga0099364_10011629_pt1 | contig 11997 bp, 18 predicted proteins | sample TergutTh196P3_FD_73070 | JGI IMG/M metagenome (GOLD analysis project Ga0099364, IMG submission 73070) | Microcerotermes parvus P3 segment gut microbial communities from Pointe-Noire, Republic of the Congo - Th196 P3 | ecosystem: Host-associated > Arthropoda: Insects > Digestive system > Gut ...
AATGAACATGAAAACATTGTTGTAAATAAGTATGGGGTTAACCAGCTCATGCTCCTTTTTGAAAGAGGAGAATATGTAACTATTACTGTGAATGAAGATGGTAATTTTACTGTTCCGGACGAATCGTTTACTGAACCTATAATTGATCCTGAAACCGGCGACAAACTGACACTGAATATAACAATCTCTATAACAGGAACCATTACCAACAGGATGTTATATATTAGAATGGTATATTCAGGCGATGGTCTCTTAGAGGTAGGAGGGGTAAAATATCCTTCAAGTCTTGCCGGAACCGTTGCTTATAACGGGACAAAAAAATAATACTGTGGTCGAGACTGCGTGCAGTAAATTACGAACGGTCTGTTTTTAGCGGCGTTGAAATGTGTTTCCAGCCAAAAATTTTCCATAGCGCAAAAATAAAGATTGAGCCGAAAACGACCATTCCCGCCAACTCAATGCCCGGACGATAAACATGTTGCTCAAACAAAGCCGGAGTCTGCAAAACCGATGCTCTATGAGTAACCGTTATGCAAAGAAAAATATTATTCGCCGCATGTGCTCCCAAAGCAGATTCAATACCGTTGTCAAAAATAGTTAACAGTCCGAATATGAGACCAAAGGCGAAATACTGCGGCATGATTGAAAGAAATCCAAACTCTTTTACTTCGGGATTCATTGAGTGCATAAGCGAAAACAACAGCGCTGTTGCCAAAAGCGCAAAAATTCTCGCCGGAAATAAAGCGGTAAATCCCTGCATAAGGTATCCTCTGAAAATAACCTCCTCGAAAGCCGCCTGAAACGGAATCAAAAGAAATGATAATAAAATCAGCGGAATCAACGAAGAGCTTGTATTGTTTATGGTAAAATTTTCGGAGTCGAAACCAATATTAACAAGGAGCAATATCCCCATAAGAATAATCCATACGCCGCCCGAAATGCAAAAATGTTTCCACCTGAACGAAGAATTTCCCGTTATAGTCTGTAAAAACGACCTGCCGTGCAAAGGTTTAATAAGCAGAGCGTAAGTTGCAAGCCCCACAATAAAAGGAAATAACATCAGAGCCAGCATAAAGTTTTGATTTAAATCGACTATTGAAAAAAAATCGCCGCTCGAAGATATTTGCGCCATTATATTAGGATCTGCGCCAGAATTAACAAAGCTGGCAATTAAAAACGGAATTGCCCCTATAGTGTTTGTTGCCAAAAATATAACGGCAATCATTATCAAATAACGCCAGATATTATTTTTCCCTATAAATGAATTTTTTAAATGTTCCATTCTTTCTTTTTTTTACAAAAGCCCATAGCTCACGCACCGTCAGTCACATTGTAACTGCCGTCATATACTATATGCACTACAAAAAGCGTGCCAAATAGGGGCGCCTTTGCGCAAAAAAACAAATTATAACAATTAAAATTAATGACAATTTGTCGCCAAACCGCCATTATAGATGACTTTTTGTCATTATTTTTGGTTTGGAACGGATTTTGAGATTATGTTTTTTAATTACAAACTAAAATATAGGAGAATAAAATTATGTTACCATCAATTATGAGAAAAAGTTACAGACCGCTTTACGTGTCTGATTTTTTCAATGACGATTTTTTGCCGATGCTGACCGGCAAAACAAATTCAACGCCCGCAGTAAACATCAGGGAAGACGAAAAAAATTATTTTCTTGATCTTGCAGTTCCGGGAATGGACAAAAAAGATATGAAAATAGACATAAATGACGATTTTCTTACAATCTCTTCCGAATTGAAAAACGAAACAACCGAAGAGAAAAACGGGTATAAGAAAAAAGAATTTAACCATTCATCATTTTGCAGAAGCTTTTATGTTCCTGAAAATGTGGATAGAGATAAAATTGTCGCCAAATACAAAGACGGCATTCTTTACGTGTCGCTTCCAAAAGAGGAAAAAGAGGATAAAAAATTATCCCGCCAAATTTCAATTGCGTAATTAGACGACTTGTTCATCTAATATTTCATCTAAAGCGCTTTTCAACAGAAAGGCGCTTTTGTTTGCAATATGTTTAGTGTTTGTTATGATGCTATCGGGAATATGCGTTTGAGCATCTAATTTACGTTGTTCCGTTGAGTGAAAAAGTCCCTGTTTGCCAAGGTGTTCCGCTAAATATTCCTGTTCGGGCTGTCCGTGCGTTGGAATTAACAGCGCGTTGCAACCGATAGCAACCAAATCCATAATTGTTGAGTATCCCGACCGCGTTATTATGCTTTTACTTTTTATAATTACGTCTAACATTTCTCGGGTAGGAAGATGGTTGTAAAAAATCAGATTGTTTAATGACTCTCTTTTAGTGTCGGCGGCTGGATTACCTCCAAGTATTATTGTGGTTAACGGCTTGTTTTTGAATATGTTTATGAGCTTTTGCTTCAGCATTTCTTTTTGAGGTTCGGGACCTGAAAGAATGATTAGATTATGCGTTTTATCCGTATGTTTTGCCGTGTTGCCGTCAGCCGAAAACCGCGACAAAATTCCAATATACCTTGTATTATCGGGAAGTTTTAATCCGTGCGACAACCTTCCCGACAGGCTTGGCTCTTCGGGCAGGTCGGGAATAAACAATCGGTCGTATCTTTTTATTATCTGCCTGTGAATAAATATGCCGACAGGCTCCATAAATCTGAATGCCTTGGGAAACGGAATCCTTGGCATGTGGGTTACATAAACAGAAGTTATTTCGGAATTCCATAAACCAAAGCGATTGTCACTGATAATAAGATCAATAGAGTGTTCTTTAATTATTTTTTTTAGTGTAAAATGTTCATATATAATATGGTATATAAGCGAAGGAATTTTAAATAATAACCAGACACTCTGTGGAAGCCGGCGTGAATATCGGGGATTAAAGCCCGGAAAAACAATAAGTTCGCATGTCGGCAGTTCGCTTTTTATTAAATTTAAATGCTCATTTCCCGAAGCAAACAACACTTTATGCCCGCGCTCCATTAATTCGGCGGCTATCGGAATCATGCGCGTGGCATGACCAAGTCCCCATTCAAGCGGACATATCAGGATTCTTTTTTTATTGTTCAATTTTAGCCCGAAACGTGTGTTTTAATGCCAAGGTAATGAACTTTTCGTGCAATAATATGCAATTTGTGATAAGGGATTTTTTCAAGCTTAGCGCCATCGGGTGTTTTTCTCGATATGGTGTATAGCATTACCATCGCCGGTCTTATTGCGCAAATTGCTTTTAACCATTCATCAATCTCTTGCGCTGAAGTATTGTCAATTTTTTTGCCGCCCGAAATACCCTTCAGAAAAAGAGTTTGAATTATCAGTTTCCCGTTAAAGGCTTTTAGGTCATCAATCAGTTCCGCCGCGCAAATCTTGCTGTTTGGTTTATTATGAAGTTCAATAGTATTGTCGAAAGCCGAGTCAAGTTTCAGAATATTCTGGTCTACCGTTAAAAGAGCGTTTCTGACTTTCGGATTTTTTATTGTCGTAGCGTTTGAGAGAACAGCTATTTTTGCATCGGGAATAATATTGTTCCGCAGCTTGACCACATCGCGAATGATTTCGGAAAATTCGGGATGCAAGGTTGGTTCGCCGTTGCCCGCAAATGTTATAGTATCGGGTTTCCGTCCTATTTTCATTGTAAGCAGTTTTTTTTCAAGCTCGCCGCAAACATCTTTCCTCGAAGGCATATTATCAGCCGATTGATTTGTTTCGTCCGTCAATCCGCATTCGCAATAGATGCAGTTGAAATTGCATATTTTTTTTGTAGTCGGAAGAAGGTTTACCCCCAGCGATATGCCAAGCCTTCTGCTTTTTACAGGTCCAAAAACTATATCGTTAAAAAGAAATGTCGACATTTTTAATTAAAAAAAGCGGGGGTAAAAATACTAAATTTATAGTATCTTAAAGTTAAAATTTTATAAAAATAATTTTCTGTTTTATGAACAGTTTTTGAAAATCTATTCCTTGAATATTTTTTTCTGGAACAGTAAAATCGCTGTCACGCCGCATACAATAGCCGAATCGGCAATGTTAAATACCGGTCTGAAGAAAACAAGTGATTCTCCGGCTTTTATCGGCGACCAGTCGGGCCACTGAGTATCAATAATGGGAAAATAAAACATATCGACAACCCTGCCGTGCAAAAATGACGAATAACCTCCTTCGGGCGGGAACATTATAGCAGGTTGAAAATAACTTTCGCTGAAAATCATTCCATAAAATGCGCTATCTATCATATTGCCTGCGGCTCCTGCAAAAATTGCGCTTACCGACAATATTAATCCGATGTGGGCTTTTTGGTTGATGAGCGAATTAAGAAACCAGCCAATACCGCCGATGGCAACTATTCTGAACAGGCTAAGAATAAGTTTTCCGATTTTTCCGCCAATCTCCATGCCGAAAGCCATTCCGTTGTTTTCAATAAAATAGATAAGCCCCCATGACCCAAAAAGTGAAAACTCTTGACCGATAACCATATTGGTCTTTATCCATATCTTTAAAGCCTGATCGGCAATAAGGATAATTAAAATTAGAGATATTGTTTTTTCTCGTAACGACATTTATTTATATTAATTACATGTTGCATTAATTTGTTGGGTATCCCAGCATTGCCAGTTTCCATCAAGATAAGAGTCGCTTTTTATTCTACCTGTTTTTGATGTGCGAGACCATTCAATAGTCGCACTTGAGAATTGACTAATGGTTTCGTTGTAATAATAAACCTCATAATAAGAATCATAGCCTCCTCCTGATGCCGAGCCATACTCAATATAAGCGTCTTTGTTTGAGCCGCTTTTCAAATAGGTGTATTTAATCTTTTCAATGCTTGCTCCCGACTTTGTCCAGTCAATTTGCAGCAAAGGCGTTGATGAAGCAGGGTTTTCATAAAACGTCCATACGCCTGTGTTTCCATTGACATTTGAGGTTCCGTCTAACCACTTAAACTCAGAAAAACCGCCGGAGCCGCTCGCAACATACATTTCCCACTTTACTTGCGAGCCTGCGGTTTCGCCCGTTAATCTTACATTATATGTTGTTCCTGAAACGTTTACATCATAACTCCATTCCCATTTACTGCCGGACAGATGAGAGGCTCTATAGCCGATTGCGGCTTTATATGCAAAAACAGGAATTGACAACGTTACATCTGTCAACTCTCGCCAGGGGGATATGATTTCGGCGGCGGCTTTCCAGTTAGAGTCATCGATTCCTTTAACATCAAAATTATTTACGAAAGCCCCGTATGTAAGTTTAAAATAATCAATCTGCATTGTTTCCGCAGAAATAAGAGCTGGCGGACTGCCTTTGTCTTTCTTTCTACAACTTATAATCGTTCCCGAAATCAGGGAAAGAATCAATATTGAAGATAAAATTTTTTTCATAGCGCAAATTATTTACTTGATTGTACAAATGTACATGAAATTTTTAAAACTACGCACAGATGAATAAAAATTGTCTAAAATTAGTAGGGATTACTCTGTCAGCGTTTGGGGGGAAAAACGTAGAGACGTTGCCCGCAAAGGGTCTAACAAATTACAAAAGAATGTCAACGAATGTAATTGTCTGATTTTATTGATTATAATGCACTGCTTTGCTTCCCTTATGGGAGGCAAAAATGGTAAAAAACGCATAGTAACGCAAAAGTTCCGTTACCAAATCATTACCCTTTCCGGGTTGATTTTTTTGCTTTGTTTTGCACTGTTTTTCGTTTTTTAAACATCTCTGTTTCAATTAGTTTTGTTAATTATTTTAAACAGTTTTTATGAAAGCATTAAATGAAAATTTAAAAGTCTATTTTTATTTAAAAAAGAATGACGTCCGTAACGGATCGTGTCCGGTAATGGGACGTATTTACATTGGGAACGACATTGCTCAGTTCTCATGTAAATTAGATGTTGATCCGGCTCTTTGGGATACACGGGCAGGTCGAATGAACGGCAAAAGTAACCAAGCCCGAAGAGTCAATCAACAGATTGACAAAATCAATGTAGCCGTTAATGCCAAATACAGGGAAATCATTTCCCTGCGGGGAAAAGCTTCCGCATCCGAAGTAAAAAATATCTATCAGGGAATTATCTCTTCGCAAGAGACTCTCCTTAGCGTGTTTCGAACACATAATGAGCAGTATGAAAAACGCAGAGGAATCAATATTGCCAAAAATACATGCCGAAATTATGCCGGTTCACTTGCCCACCTTGAGCGTTTCATTAACAGCTATTATCATGTTTCCGATGTGTCATTCAGGCAATTAGACTATTCTTTTATTGAAAACTATTATTTTTATCTCCGTATCAACTGCAAGATGTCTTCAAATACAATAATCCCCAAGATTGCGTCTTTGAAGAAAATGGTAAATATTGCCATAAGAGAAGGAATTGTCAATCGTGATCCTTTTGCCGGTTTTTCTGTTGAACGTCCAAAAGCAATCCAAAGATTTATTCCTGCCAATGAGCTGGAAATGTTGATAAAAACCCCTTTTAAAAGCAGCGCCTTGAGCTTAACGCGCGACATGTTTGTTTTTTCATGTTTCACAGGATTATCATATATAGACCTTTATAATCTTACCGGCAATCACATTGTGAAAACAGTTGACGGTTCTTTGTGGATTGAAATATCGAGACAGAAAACAGATAGCAGTTCCAGGATTCCTTTACTTGACATACCGGTGAAACTGATTGAGAAATACCGTGGAAGCGGTTCCAAAGATAAGGTTTTCCCTGTCAGGAGTAATTATCAGATAAATCGTGAATTAAAAAAAATAGCAAAGCTCTGCGGTATAGAAAGACGTTTGACTTTTCACATGGCACGTCACACTTTTGCTACCGAAACCTGCCTTTCATCGGGCGTTCCTCTGGAATCCGTCAGTCGAATGATGGGACACAAAAGATTGAATACTACTCAGATTTACGCAAAAATCACATATAACAAAGTAGATGAGGATATGGACATTCTCTCCGAAAAGATAAACGACAAATATGTTTTTGCCTCATAATCAGTTATTCTGTTATTAATTAATCAATTATTATAATGAAACGAAGCACATTCAAAATACTTTTTTACCTGAATACCTCCAAAGCGAGAAAATCGGGTTTATGTCCCGTAATGGGACGAATAACCGTTGATGGAAGCATCGCTCAATTCAGTTTGAAGATGATAATTCACCCTGACAACTGGAATGCCGAATGCGGAAAAGCAACAGGTAAAAGCCCTGAAACCATTAAGTTGAACAGGGAAATTAATCGAACGCGAAAATCCATAGAAAGTATCTATGAACGGATTGCCGATACTGTCGGATATGTTACCGCCGAGCAGATAAAAAATGAGTTGACCGGTGTTGCAGGCAAAGCCGAAACATTGCTTAAACTCTTTGAAGAGCACAATCTTGAATATGAAAAACGGGTAGGAATAGACAGAAAAAAAAGTTCATTCTATCACTATAAAAACTGTTATAAACATTTATGCGGATTTATTCGTTTGAAATATAATCTGTTGGATTTTCCTTTGCGGAAATTGGACAAACCGTTTATTGACAGCTTTGATTTCTATCTCCGTGTTGATGCCGGCATGACTACAGGTACAATATTAAATTACATTATTATTTTGAAAAAAATATCAAAGCGTGCTGTTAATCAGGGATCTGTTCTGCGCGACCCTTTTTCGGAATATGTTCCGGATAGAGGAAAATCGAAATACAGGCATTTATCCGGTGATGAGCTTGAAAGAATCATGACCGTTAAACTGAAAAATCCAAAATACCGGTTTATTCGTGATATGTTTGTCTTTTCATGCTTTACCGGTCTTGCATATGCCGATATACGCCAATTAAGCGAAAGACATTTGCAAAAGAGTTTGGATGGAAAAACTATAATTAAAATCTCCCGGCAAAAGACCGGAGAAGAGAGTTATATAAAATTACTTGATGTTCCTGTAAGGATTATCGAAAAATATCATCATGAGCGTAAAGGCGATCTTCTATTTAATATGCCTGTTAACAGTCTTATAATCCATTATATGCGAAAGCTGGAAAAATTGTGTAATATTGATCATTTGACATTCCACATGGCGCGTCATACTTTTGCCACTCAAATATGTCTTACAAACGGCGTACCGCTGGCAACCCTCAGTAAAATGATGGGACACACCTCTATGCGCACCACACAGATTTACGCGGAAATAACAAGTCAAAAAGTTGGCAGTGACATGAAAAAAGTTGCCGGACGAATAAATGAAAAATTCAATGTATAATCAGTATTGATAATTTTAATGAAACAGAATCGGGTTGATTGGGACGCCAACCCGATTTTTACTGTCTTTTTCATATTTTTCCATGAGCTTCCCGATACTCAAAAAACAACAACCATACTTGGAAAGGGTGCGCCATTCTGTGCGTTTCCGAACTTCAATCTTCCCTTGACAAATCTAATTTCCGCTATCCCATATATGTATTTGTGAAAATATACCGTATCAGTGCGGGCAGGAATTAACATTACAATTTTTGTGTTTTCCTTACGGGATTCATGGTAGCATTTTTCCACCCATAAAGCTATTTTTCTGCCGTATGGCGGGTTTACAAACGCCGTATGTCCACCCCAATCCTGAATGAGCCCATCGTCTTGAGGAGTGAAAAAAAACCTGCATTTTGCATTGTCGGGCAGCGCACAGGCATCAAGAGTAAACCGGAATTCAGCATTTAAAACATCGAAAAATGCTTGTGGAGTTTCCCAAATATCGTTTTTGGATGAAAATAACGCTGAATTCATTTCTAACTTCTGTTTTTTTCAACTACTCACCATTCTATCGCCATATAGTTTTTTATCATCAACTCTTCAATATCTCTGATATTGTAATAAAATTTACCGCCTACGGCAGAATACGGCAAAATCTTATTATCGCGATAATTCTGTAGGGTGCGCTTGCTGATACCCAGCTTTTGCATTATCTCATCGCCATTCAGCCACAGATTGTCGCAGGAAAGATTATTTTCCTTCATCATTTCCACTTCGTTTTCCATCGTTTTAATTTTGGAAACCAGTCCGGTAAAAACCTCCGATTCGCGTGTTATTACATTTTCCATAATTCCTAATTTTAAATTTCTAATTCTTAATTACTTGATTTATATCCCATTAACAGCATTTTTTCAATATCTTCGGGTTTATAGAATACTTTTGCGCCGATTTTTGTAAAAGGCAGTATCCCGCTGTCTCTCAGGTGTTGAAGTGTCCGCTTGCCTGCAGAAAGACGCTGACAGGCTTGCTCGTTGCCGATCCATTGTTGCGGAGCTATTCCGCTGCCGGAATAGAGTCCGTCTATTTTGGTTTTTAAAACCTCTATCCGGTATGTCAGTTCGTCAAGAACCTGTTTTTCAATTATAAGCATTTCCATTTTTTTATTTTTTTCTGAATTTATAGTTATAATAATTGTCTTTCGTTATTCTTTTCAGACTATCCCTCACTTCTCCCACCTTGTAATAGGGTTTCCCCTTCATCATGTAATACGGCACTACGCCTTTTTGCCGGTAGCGTTGCAGGGTGCGTTTTGTAACGCCCAAAAGAGCGCACATATCGCCGTTATCCAATAATTCCTCATCTTTCAAACTCTCTTTGCCGGCGGTCAGTTTGATTAACATGGCTTCAATCAATTCTAATTTGTCCATGATTTGTTTAAATTCAGTGTAAGTTTGATAGCTCATCAAAACAGGTTTTAATATTTCGATGCAAAAGTCAAAAAGCGCTGAATCAAAAATACTACACCTGATAAACAGGTGTAGTATTTTTTTTAGTAACGTCTTGGATTTCTTGAAGAAAAGTCTTCAAGAAATTTAACGAAATTCAACTTCTGTTCGTCTAAAAATTTGGTTTTACTCTTTTTCCTGTTGGCAATCTGTTCAATAATTTTGTAGATATTGTCTAATTTTACCTGAAAAATATATTCAAACCAGTCGGCAATCTCCTTTATTTCGACATTTCCGTTATCAACGCTATCCTTGATGAGATATATTATTTCAACAAGTCCGGGAATTGTCGCTGTCCAGAATTTTCTTTTGAATTTCGGCATTTCGTTTTTCTGCATTAGTGCGGGATGGTCAATCTGGTACTTTACAATATCCAATTCTGTGGAAATAGCGTTTGTTATCCGTCTGATAATCCGTTCGCTGCCGGAGTCGGCGTCTTTAGAGAGTTCATGCAACTCCAGATACAGTGTATTCAGCGCCCGATAACAGTTTAAAATATGACCGGGCTGTTCAATGTACTTTTGAAGGTTGTCGCAAATAGTTTCAAATTTCTCTTTTTCTGATAAACTTGAATCGTTTAATACACAAATTATTAGATCTGTTTTCATCATTTTTTCTGTTTAGTTTATATTATGAGTTCTGTCTGCAAAGCGCAATCTGCCCCATGCCGTATCACCGGCAGGAATCAGCGGTACAAACTATATCTTTGCGCCTTTCAACAAGTTAGTTATACGGATATATTTGAATTTTTGTTCAAATTTTCGTCAAATAACATGTTCTTTTTCAAAATATTACATATATGGCGCTTGTTTTCAGGATATTATAAAAGCCTCATATTCACTTTAAACGGGGTGCAGAAATGCAAAAAGCCGTTCAAGGCTTTACAATTATGAAAATACAGGTTTTATTGAAGCGCGGAATATATTTTTTTGTATTTTTACAAATCAAAAAACAGGGCAATATGGATATTTTGGTCAGAAAAGCAACCGATAGAGACATTGCGGCAATGAAGTCCAAGCCGGTATGGACATGTGAAGTATCACAATTTGATTGGCATTATGATAGCGAGGAAACATGTCTGCTCGTAGAAGGTGAAGTATCAGTAAGTTACGGCTCTAAAAGCGTATCGTTTGGCGCCGGCGATCTGGTTGTATTTCCACAGGGGCTTTCGTGTGTCTGGAATGTGAAGAAGCCGGTAAGGAAGCATTATATGTTTAAGTAATGGAAAAATTTCCCCTGCACAAGGCATTTACTTTTTTGGAGCCGGGTCCGGTTGTTTTGGTTACAACCGCCGGCGAGAACCGTCCAAATGTGATGACCCTTTCGTGTACAATGGTTCTTGATTTTACTCCGCGTTTCGCCTTTATGACAGGCTCATGGAATTTTTCTTGCCAAGCCCTTATAAAAAACCGTGAATGTGTGATTTCCATACCCACCGTAGAACTGGCTGAAAAGACAGTGCAGATTGGCTCATGTTCGGGTGCGGAAATTGACAAGTTTAAAAAATTTAAACTAACTCCGACTAAGGCAGCATTGGTCAAAGCGCCGCTCATAGAGGAATGTTGCGCCAACATTGAATGCCGCGTTGTTGACCATATAGAACAGCACAACATTTTTATTTTGGATGCCGTTGAAGCGTGGATTGACGAGAAACGCAAATCTCCCCGCTTTTTCCACGCCATAGGCGATGGCAGGTTTATTGTTGACGGCAAACAAATCAACCACAGAAAGATAATGATTGACAAACTTCCGGCAGGGGTTTAGAAAATAAATTAAAACTCATATACCAATGAAACAAGATGACGTCCAACGTTGCTGCTGGTGCAAATCAGACCCTGTTTACATTGAATATCACGACCGTGACCGGGGAAAAGAAGTTACAGACGACCATAAAATGTTTGAATTTTTGGCTTAATACCCAAAAGTGGTGATAAAAACGGGGTTTCAAATTTTTCGGCACAACGCTTTGTTATGCTCATTTACAGGCAGCAGGATATGTTAATGACCATGTGGAAGAGTGTACGTTTAAGTATCGTGACTAAAATACCTTTTTCCCTGCCGGAATAGTTCCGTAGCCTGCTTTACGCTCATGCAGGCAAAGGTATTCCGTGTCCCAACCGTATGCAACATTTTGAGTTTTCAGTTGAAAGACTTCAAATAGAATGATAGACAATATACTGTGTTTCATCTTCACAGGCAAAGATAGTGTCGTGTTCTTAACGTCTTTTCAAGGTCGGAGCCTTCGGTTTCGGAAAAAATCTCCACTCCTGCGCTT
>Ga0099364_10011630_pt1 | contig 11996 bp, 5 predicted proteins | sample TergutTh196P3_FD_73070 | JGI IMG/M metagenome (GOLD analysis project Ga0099364, IMG submission 73070) | Microcerotermes parvus P3 segment gut microbial communities from Pointe-Noire, Republic of the Congo - Th196 P3 | ecosystem: Host-associated > Arthropoda: Insects > Digestive system > Gut ...
AGCGTGGGAGGCAGACAGTTTCAGCAGGGCAGCGGACAGTACTGGACAGGCGAGTATCACAGCGCCACAGATGCCAAAGGGTGGAATTTCTTCAGCGGAGTCGTTACCTTTGGTACGCCTTACAATGCAACCACCGGCATGACCATCCGCTGCGTCTATGACCCGGCATCGCTCGCCATCGCTACGACATCCTTTGGATTCCCGTTTAATGCAGCCTCACTTGGCTCCCCAACGGCCAGCACAGTCCTTTCAACCAACCAGTCGGGCTGGACTGCAGTCAGCGATTCGCCGTCATGGTGTACCGTAAGCCCCTCATCAGGCGGAAGCGGATCCTCATCCCTGACGATAAGCGTCACGGATAATCCCAGCATCGCCCCCCGCACGGCAACCATCACAGTTACCACCACAGGCGGCTTGATAACGCAAACCATTACCGTTAATCAGACGGGGACGCCGCCGTATCTTACCGTCAGTCCGGGCAACCTCACATTTGCCCAATGTGTAAGCGGCAGTAGTGTTCAGCAAGTCGTTACCGTTGCTACCAATATTCCGTCCGGCTGGACATTCAGCGTCGGTGGCGCGAATTCTTCGGATTTTAACGTCACCCAATCGGGCAATACGCTGATTGTTTATCCCAACCCCAATCTGTGTTGTGAACAGCGCACGGCGACAATCACCGTTACAGCGGACACCCTGAGCCAGACCGTCACCGTAACGCAGAATGTCGGGACATGGAGATTCAATTATACAGGCAACTACCAGACATTTACGCCTGCATGCAGCGGTACCTACCGAATTGATCTGTGGGGAGCGCAGGGTAGATCAGCTATAATGTTAAATAACGGAGGATATGCTAAAGGAGAATTATTCCTGAATGCGACTGATATATTATATATATATGTTGGAGGTCAGGGTAACGCTGGAACAGGATCAGGAAATATTATTCCCGGAGGGTGGAATGGAGGTGGAAATGCCTTTGGATATCAAGATGGCAACAATGGTTCTGGGGGAGGCGCTACAGATATAAGGTATTTCAGTTCCACGCCAAGTTCCACTGCATGGAATGATGTCACAGGTCTAAGAAGCCGTATTATAGTCGCTGGAGGCGGTGGCGGAAATGTGGGGGTTTTGACTACGGACCATCTTCTTGCACCGGTAGGCGGGGGATTAACCGGCAGTAATGGTTCTTTAAGGTATAATAACGTAACATATACAGCAAATGGTGGAGGAGTAACGGCAGGCGGAAGTAACGGCGGAAGTTTTGGACAAGGCGGAAATGGAGGAACAGCAAGCGCCTCACAAAATCCTCAAACTGCTACGCTTGCCAATCGTGCCGGAGGAGGTGGCGGTTACTATGGCGGTGGTTACAATGTGTTAGTAGGCGGAGGAGGATCCGGCTTTATTAGCGGCCATTCAGGCTGTAATGCCGTAAATTCAGCAGGAAATCCTTCAGGATCAGCCAATCATTTTAGTGGCAAAATATTTACCAATACCATACTCACCGCAGGAAATTCAAGTATGCCAAATCCTAATGGCGGCACAATGACCGGAAATGCAGGTAACGGCGTTGCTATCATCACTTATGTAGGACCTTAATCATCAACGGCGCCGATTGGTTAATGACGGTTTTGAAATAAGGCGGATATTCAACCCATCATAACGAAAATGGTCTGTCCGATGCGTCCCGCAATAAAAAATTTGGATAAATAATAATTATATTTTGAAATGATTAGGTTATTTCAAAATCAATACGTATATTTGTCGCTGATTTATAGATATTTGAAAAATAGTATAATTTTTTTATATCAACAATCAGACAAATTGATAACTTCTCAATCATTATGGATAAAGCAAGCAGAGCAATATCAATCAGGCGTTTCAGTTTTCCCCTGTTCGCTATCATTCTGATATTGATCTGTTTGGTTTGTTTTTTTTCTTCCTGTGAGCGGGAAGAAGATGTTTCCGGAAACAACAGAATAATCCCTACCCTTTTGACAGGCGAACCTGTTACTGTGAACTTTACGGTGAGTGATCAAAACACCGGCACAAGCCAGGTGAGTATAGGCAGCACAACACCATTCCTTGCTTCCCGAAGTTGGAGCTTCTCCTATGCTGGGGAGTTAGAAAGGGTATCTGGGGGGGCTTTATACATTGATGCCTCCCTTATTGAAGATGAGGCTCCTGTCAGGCTGCGTTCTTCATATCTTGAAGAAAATACGAAAGTACGCGTCGTCGCTTATAATATTTTGCTCAACGATACAATCTGGCTTGGCTATGCCGATTATAAGATTGTGTCAGGCGGTTCCCTTGTTCTGCATGAAACGCCTCCCATGACGGTTCCTTCGGGAAACGTCCTGTTCGTAGCGTATTCATTCAACGACACCATCACCATGCCCGCCTTTGCCGAAACAACATCGGCAATCGCTTCGCACGATCTGCTGTGGGGCGATACGCTTGAAACGGTTGGCCCCGGCAACGCGAATGTGCATATCATGCTTGATCATTGGTTTTCTCATGTCAGGTTGCAGGCTGAACTCAGTCCGATCACCGGCAATGACATTGATACCATTTTCGGCGCCCGTGTCGGCCATACTTTCCCCGCATTGACTGTACGATCCGGAGATCTGCCCCCCGGCACAAGCGATTTTATCCCTTTCACATATCCTTCAACAGGCTCTACACCAGCATGGAACAGCAATTATCATCCGGTGTATACGAATGGAAACCTTCCCACCGTCGTAATAATTGATAGCGTAAAGATAGATGGAACTATCTACAGCGGCCCTTATACCATCAACTACTACTCCATGCCTTTAGCGCCCGGCAAAGAATATACGCTGTATGCGCGTTTCACACATAATCACCTTATTGTCAATCCGGATAGCCTGGACTTTACATGGGACAACACCACAGTCCCGGGTACCGTAACCGTTACGACGAACCAGTCTAACTGGACAGTTACCGGTGTTCCGGGATGGCTTACCGTCACTCCGCAATCAGGTTCGGGCAACGGCTTCTTTACCGTGGCGCCCAACAGCAATAATTCAGGCATCGCTCCGCGTACAGCCACCCTTACCGTTACGGCGGGGGCGCTTACACAGACGGTGGTCGTTACGCAAGACTTTTCTCCCGAAACAATGTGGGCCGTTATTCCATACGTGGGCGCTTTCTGGAGATGGAATCAGGTAGGCGAGCGTGTGATCTACTCCGCCCATATAGGTCCCTGGACGGCTACCGTGGAAAATCCATCCACCACAGGCGCCTTTGTGAGGTTAGGCAATTTTAGCGGTGTTACCGATCCTAACTTTAAGACCAACAGTCCGGGCAATGCCGAATCATATCCTGTGAGCAGCGGCGTAACCACCCTGAGCGGTACGGGCCATATCGCCTTCCGTATCGGGCTTACAGGCACATTAGGCTCGGCAGCCACTGCTCCGCGCTACGCAAGGGTAATCGTCACCTGGAGCGGAGGCACAAGTTATCTCTATATTCGCCAGGGCGAAGCAGCCGACTACCTGATGCGGGCAGAAGAGCCGGGCACAAGCTGGCCCAATCGCCCCAATGCCGTCAAGTGGAAACCGTATAACCTTACAATCCCAATAAGTGGAACATGGAACGCCGATGTAGGGTATCAGGGCGGAGCGGATACGGAGTATCCGACTCAGGCGGGGGCGCATTTCCAGTGGGCCAATGCAATGAATCCTCGTTATGCATGGGCGCCAACCGGAGCTGTTTCGGGGTGGGATCTCAGCTATCCGGTTGGTCAGTTCTGGAATACGCTTGCCGCTACCCACGAAACATGCCCACCCGGTTATCGCCGCCCCAACGATGGATCAATCGGCAGTAATGCGTCAGGCACGGTTATTCCTTCCGAGATTCGGCAGTCGCTGTACTTAGATCCACCAACGGTTTTTAATCACAGTGATGATAATTCTATTTTCGGTTTTTATGCCGATGGCTTTTTCGACCGCAGACCAATTGTTATACCTCCTGCCGATATTTCGCCGATACCGTTTCCAATCTCTGTTTCTGTTACAAATAATAATATTGCAGCTGCCGGCCGTTTGTTCTACAATCCGAATACCCAGGCATCGCTCTTCTTCCCCGCTTCGGGTATAAGACTATTCATGGGTGGTAGTTTATACGATGTCGACTATATGGGCGCTGAAGGTAATTACTGGTCATCGTCAACCGAAATAAATCAGACTGCATGGAAAATGAATCATTATTTTTATTCATACACACGCGTGGATGCTGGTGATAAGTCCTACCATGGTCTCAGCATCCGTTGCGTCTGCGAGCCTGACTATTTTGACATGGGCACTCATTATTTATGGTGGAGAGACCAACCGTTGGGTTATTCGTGGTACGAGTATGCCAATGTGCCTTACGGCGATAATTCCTCTGCACTGATTCCTCCGGCAGGACCGCAAAGAAACCCGCCGCACTATGTAAGTTGCGCCGCGCTCCCCACCACAGACCCGACCAAACCGTGGAGGCTGCCTACCCATCCCGAATTGCAAACCATCGCCGGATATATGCAAGCCAATGGCGGATACGATAAATTCAGATTCCTGCCCTCAATTCACTTGGGCGGCGCAGGCTCCGGCTACTTCACCGCCACCCACAGCGGCGGCAGTGTATCGTGGGCAAGGGTTGACAACGGTACAAGCGTAGGAAACAATGCGGGCGCCAAAACCACCGTTATCCCCACATTCTTCATTATTGGAGCAAGATGCATCAGAGACAAATAGGGGCGCTTCTAATGTCATGAACTTGATTCAATATCAGGACGCAATGATGGAAGTGTAATAAACAGGATTTGTAGAAGTACCCTTAAAAGGAACACAAACATTGGGGACTTTTTGTTCATGATGAATAAAAAGCGGAAAGCACAAAACAATAACGGCAATCTTGATGGCGGCGATTTGCGGGAATCCGGTTAGTCCATACAATTACAGGACGGCGGCATTGCAAATGCCACCGAACGTGATTTTTTGCCACGAATGCACGAGTAAAGAAAATGAAACAGAGGGTAAAAATATAAGATAAGGCAAAAAGTATTATATTTGTCCCACAATTAAAGGGTAGCGTGAAATATGGACGATAAAAAATTAACATTTGTAGAAGAGAACATCATCATATTTAGAGGTAAACAGGTTTTACTTGATACGGATGTGGCGACCGTCTATGGCGTGACTACGCGCGAGGTTAATCAGGCAGTAAAAAATAATCCGGAAAAATTTCCGGAAGGATATCTTATTTCATTGACAGAAAGCGATTTTAAACTTTTGCGATCAAAATTTTTGACCGCAAAATGGACCAAAAGAAGAAGTATCCCAAAGGCTTTCAGCGAGAAAGGGCTTTATATGATGGCTACGATTCTAAAGAGCGGGGATGCTGTTGACGCCACATTCGCAATTATAGAAACTTTTGCGAAATTGCGAGAACTGGCAAGAAATATCGAGAAACTAAACGCCGGGGATACACCAGAAAAAGAAGCAAAAATTCTGACGGAAAAGACAGGTAAAATGTTTAAGGAAATATTTACGGATCCGCTGCCGTTAAAAATGCGAAAAGTGCTTGTTAGCGTCAATTTCGGCGTGTTTAAAATTTCTATTGAAACGGTTCGCGAAAAAGAGAAAATGAAGCAGGCGGAGGCGGCATTGCAAATGCCGCTTAACGAGGTTCTTTAATTACCATACCAGATGTTTTCAAAATAGATTCTTAAATCGTTTTGATAGTATTTATCTTTTTCAACATTCCGTATTTTTTGTAAAATTTCATGAAGTATATTATTTTCTTTAAATGTTTTAAGTGCAATATTAGCAGCTTCAACACAAAATTTCAACTGCCTTTTATGGTAACTTAAAACTTCTTTGATGTTAGTGCCATTAAGGAATAGTATGTCGCCGACAACCGAAGCAATATCGGGGATACTGTGTGTAAGAAAACTGTGGTGGGGAAAATTGAATGAATGAATGATTCTATCCAATCGTTACTTGGAGAATGATTGAGCAATGAAGGACGGACTTTTCCGGTCCGTCCCTTTTTTTGTCCGGTATCCAGCTTTACTGTTATCAGCTTAAAGAGCCAGTATGTTTGCAATTGAACAGACGGATACAATGCTTATTAATGACAGTAAATACAATATCCACGACACATACACCATCCGGCAGGCAGCGTTTTGTAAATCCCGGATGTCGTAACGATTGCTTTCTATTAATTTCGCTTCTTTTTTCCGGCTAAACGGAAAACTGATGTTTGAGGTTTTATATAAAATATTGCGCAATGCAGATTTTACAAAACCGGAGGGGTTAAGAACGGTTAAAATTCCGTAATCATTTACCTCAAAATTCATTGTGTTGAGCGTTGCCGTTTCTGCTACTTCGATACGGCTGTTTGTTCCTGAGTTAAAATTTTTGTTCATGACTGTTATTTTTATAATTTGTTAATTGATTGTCCGTATTTATTTCCCCAAAGAGAAGTATCTATATACAAATTACACACAAATATCGTGCCAAAGTTTTATTTGGCTGATACATAGATGATTGAGAAATTTTTGTTTGTTTAAAGTGTCCGAAAACGAACACTAAATGTCCAGAAACGGACACTTTTCTACTACCCTGTTCTGTTTTTGGCAGCCTTTCGAAGAAAATTTTTAAGGGTAAAAGTATATAAAGATTGGGAGAAAGCAAAACAACCGGGTTGGATGTTTTTTAAATTATTAATTTTTATATCATGTATGCTGCCAAGCACCCTTTAAATGTTTTTTTATAAATCATGTTGCAGGCGGATATTTCTTGCTTGTAGGAGCCATGGCAACCTTGCAAGCGGAAGGAGGGTGGCATATCTGTATCAGAATCCTCCACATTTACAAATAATTTTAGTTGAAAAGATAAAATCTACAACTGGTTTTCAGGAAAATCAAAGATATTTTTTTAAAATAAATTTTTTAAAAAAAAATAAAAAATTACTTTTGCATATCTTTTAATAAGACAGAGACAAAAGCAGATGAGAGTATTTAACAAAATTATGATTGTATTGATATAGGATTCCGGACTCTATATTGAGAAGTTACATAATAAATTTCAGGCAAATGAATAGAAATAATCAAAGTATTAGATATTAATTCTCCGGCAATGTAATTTTTTAAACAGTTAATAATTGAGTAATAATTAATAATAAGTTACAAAATGAATGTAAGAACGAAAATTTTGATTTCAGCAATATGTCTTGCTTTTATTGCAAACAGTTGTGGGGGTGGTGGTAGTAAAACCATTAGAAATGACACGTTACATCCCTTTTTATTCGGCGGGATTTATATGGTAAACGGTTATGGCGGATCCGATGTCTTTTTTGAACTGTTCGCCGAAGGATTAGATTCAAGACCTGGCAGCCAGTCATTTCTTTCAGACCTTGAAGAAGGTTACGAAATGTTGTTTATTTATCCCTATAAAAATGACAGGTCAGGGGCACGCAGAGAATTGTCGAACTCGTGGGATATTAACAGTAAGGAAGATTTTTTGGAAATGGCCGAATTCCTGCTTACCGAAGGACATCAAAAGGCATACGAGTTTTGTCGGAAGGTATTAGACGAATACGGCGGTGAGCAAGCTGACCTAAGCCAGATAGACCTTACAAAATATGCCTCCGAATATGAAGGACGCCTTGGTAGAAGACAAAATATCCAATTTGTAAAGGATAATTACGCCAAATTCTCGCCTTCAGGCATTAAAGCATGGGATATCGCACGTTATGTCAATAATGTAAATATGGCACAAAGCGCTGGATATGTTACAGATGACGAAGGCTATCAATTACTTGCAAAAGCGCGCACTGAAGCGCAAAAACTGTATCAGGATTGGGATGAATACTGGAGTGATTTCAACCTGGGGCGCTATTTTTGGGGCGGCGACGACGATCCTTCCTTTACTAAAATTGCCAACGCCCTGACAGATAAAAACAACAGTTACAATATTTATAATTACATGCCCTTGAAATAGATCGCCTTTTGATTATAATGTTATGTATTTGTGTCAATTAATCAATTATTCTTAATTCATAATTGGCCTTATATCTTTTCCCGCAAGTACCGCCCAGTATACGACGATTCGCAGGCGGCGACATCCTGTGGCGTTCCGGCACAAACCAGGTAGCCGCCGTCTTTGCCGCCTTCAGGACCTAAATCTATGATATAATCGGCACATTTGATGACATCTAAGTGATGCTCAATTATCACGACCGTATGCCCTTTGACAATCAGCGCCTGGAATGCGCTTAACAGGGTTTTGATATCATGAAAATGGAGTCCGGTGGTCGGTTCGTCGAAAATAAACAATGCAGCCTCCTGTTTTTCCTGTCCAAGGTAACAAGCTAATTTCACCCGCTGGTTTTCACCGCCCGAAAGTGTTGAAGAAGTTTGTCCTAACTTGATATAGCCTAACCCTACTTCCTGCAAAGGCTTTAACTTCCTGACAATCTTGCGGGTTTGCGAATCGGAGTGTGTTTCGAAAAATTCAATGGACTGATTCACCGTCATTTCCAATATATCGAAAATATTGGCTCCATGAAATTCGACATCCAACAAATCCGGCTGAAAACGTTTGCCGTGACATACTTCACATTCGAGTGTGATATCGGCCATAAACTGCATCTCTACCGTTATTTTACCTTCCCCCTTGCATTCTTCGCAACGTCCGCCTTCTTTGTTGAACGAAAAGAAAGCCGGCGTATAGCCCATTTGTTTCGACAAAGCCCTTTCGGAAAACAATTTACGTATTTCATCGTAAGCTCCTATGTACGTTACCGGATTCGAACGCGAACTTCTGCCAATGGAATTCTGGTCAACATATTCGATAGATCGGATACGTTTTACATCGCCTGTTATCGCCTTACATTCGACTCCCAACGGCGCATCGTCAAGCAGGCGTTTTACGCCTTCATAGAGAATATCGCGTACAAGCGAACTTTTGCCCGAGCCGCTTACGCCCGTCACAACAGTGATGATATTCAACGGCAATTTCACATCAATCACCTTCAGGTTATTATGATATGCCCCTTTGATTTCGATGTATTGATTCCAGGGCCTGATAAATTCAGACGTTTGAATCACTTCCTTGCCTGTCAGGTAACGGACGGTATAGCTATCGCTGTCGGGGTGTAACCGGCTGACAGGGCCCTGGTAAACGACCTCTCCGCCTAACCTGCCTGCATCGGGACCTATATCAATGATATAATCGGCGGTCCGGATGATTGCCTCATCATGCTCGACCACCACGACCGTATTTCCCAACGCCTGAAGCTGACGCAATACGCCGATAAGCAGGCTCGTATCCCGCGAGTGAAGCCCGATGCTCGGCTCGTCCAGGATATAAAGCGAGCCTACCAGACTGCTACCTAACGAAGTAGCCAGATTGATTCGCTGACTTTCGCCTCCCGAAAGCGTCGACGACAGACGGTCTAAGGTCAGATAACCCAAACCAACATTGAGCAGGTACTGAAGCCGGTTGTTTATCTCCGTCAGCAATCGTTTGGCGATGGCTGTATCCGTTTCATTAAGTTCAAGCTGGACGAAAAACTGTTTCAACTCAGTAACGGGCATCGTCACCAACGCTGCAACCGGCTGTCCTCCTACCTTTACATATTGTGCGCCCTGTTTCAACCGTCCTCCCTTGCACATGGGACAAACCGTTTTTCCCCTGTAACGCGCCTTCATCACACGGTATTGAATCTTGAACTGATTCTCTTCGACAAACGCAAAGAAGTCGTCAATCCCGTGCAATCCTTTGGCGCCATGCCACAAAAGCTCCTTTTCCGCCTCCGTCAAATCATAATATGCACGGTGTATCGGAAAGTCGAACCGTGCGCTATGGTTGATAAAACTGCGCAGCCATTCATGCATCACCTCACCCCGCCAGCAGACTACAGCGCCTTCATAGACCGACAGGCTCTTGTCGGGGATGACCAGATTCTCATCAATGCCCAATACCTTACCGAAACCTTCGCACACCGGACATGCGCCAACCGGATTGTTAAAGTTGAACATCAGATCGGAAGGCTCTTCAAACGTTATCCCGTCGGCTTCGAACTTCTTCGAAAACTCAAACAATTCTGTCTTGTCCGGCAAATAAATACGCAATCGGCAGATGTTATGTCCTTCGTAAAATGCGGTTTCGACGGAATCGGCTATACGGTTTGGCAATAATTTGTCGTCCGATAGCTGCAAACGGTCAACCACAAGCTCTACATCTCTCGATTTCAGCAACATAGAACTATTCAAGACTTCGCTGATGCGACACACATTCCCGTCGATTTCTAACCGGGTATATCCTTCTTTTTGAAGCATTTCCAACTGCGCTTTCAAGCTTCGTCCATCGGGCAGGATAACCGGCGCATAGATGGCAAATCGTGTTCCGTTGGGATAACCGAACACTTTGTTCACCACATCGCTGACCTGATGTTTCTTCACCTCCTGACCGGAAATGGGTGAAATAGTCTTCCCTATCCGCGCATACAGCAGGCGGATATACTCATAAATTTCGGTAGAAGTCCCGACCGTTGAGCGCGGATTCCGGACATTGACTTTTTGTTCGATGGCGATAGCAGGCGGAATCCCTTTGATATAATCACATTCGGGTTTGTTCATCCGTCCGAGAAACTGACGGGCATAAGCCGACAGACTCTCGACATACCGCCGCTGCCCTTCGGCATACAGCGTATCGAAAGCAAGCGACGACTTTCCGCTTCCCGACAATCCGGTAATGACCACTAACCGGTCGCGAGGAATCACTACATCTATATTTTTCAGATTATTGACGCGGGCGCCCTTGATTCGGATGTACGCATCGTTTTCAATTGTATCAATTTTTAACATCATGACATTCCGTGTTTGCTGTATTGCAGTGTGTTAGAATATACACCAATCCATAGCCGTTAATAAACCCTGTCATTTTCTGCTGTTTGATGATTATAATGAACGTCTCGCAATGACGGTTATGTGTGTCGTCATTGCGAGGACTCAGAGCGAAGCGAAGAGGACGAAGCAATCCAGAGAAATGCAGCATGTTAGTCCGTATCTCTATATTCTACACGGCACACTCTGCCAATGCAGCCACCATGAAATCCCATACTTTCTGTACGGAACCGATATGTACCGCTTCGTCGGGCGAATGGGGATCCTTTATATCCGGTCCAAATGAAATCATATCCATATCCGGAAATACACCCTGAATGATACCGCATTCCAAACCTGCATGAATCACTTTGACCGCCGGTTTCTTTTGGTAGAGTTTCTGATACGTTTCCTGCATCCGATTTAATATGGGCGAGTTGATATTGGGTTGCCAACCTCCGTAGGCTCCTCCGTATTCGACTCTGGCGCCTGCCATCGAAAAAACACTTTCCAACGATGAACAAATTGATTCTTTCCTGCTCTCGGACGAGCTGCGCGCCAATATCTTTACTTCAATCATACCTTTCGACGACTTCACAATGGCAAGATTGGACGACGTCTCGACGGTATCCGGGAAATCGTGTAACATGTTGATCACTCCATTCTGACAGCCTTCTATCGCATTAATCAAGTCATCCTGAATCTCTTCCGGCAATAAAGAACGCGGTTTATCGGTCATTTCGACCGTAAAACCGATGTTTGTTTCAATTCCGGCATATTCGGAACAGAATGTCTCCTGATAATCGGCAACCAATTCCCACAATGCTTCTACATTATCGTTCGGAAGGGTGATCACGGCTACCGCTTCGCGCGGAATGGCATTGCGCATCGAACCTCCTTCAATAAAGGCTAATCGTGCGCCAAAGTTACGGATGACGTCTTTGAGAAATCGAAACATCAACTTATTCGCATTGGCGCGTCCCAAATGGATATCAACACCCGAATGGCCTCCTTTCAATCCCGTCAGCGAGATTTTCACCGGTACGTCTCCTTCGATCAGCGGCGCCCCTTTTTTGTACTGGAAGGTGATATTCAAATCAAC
>Ga0099364_10011632_pt1 | contig 11994 bp, 7 predicted proteins | sample TergutTh196P3_FD_73070 | JGI IMG/M metagenome (GOLD analysis project Ga0099364, IMG submission 73070) | Microcerotermes parvus P3 segment gut microbial communities from Pointe-Noire, Republic of the Congo - Th196 P3 | ecosystem: Host-associated > Arthropoda: Insects > Digestive system > Gut ...
CACTGGAAACCAAACAAACTATAGCAAACTCTAATACGCTCTAATAAATTCTAATAGATATTAGAGGCGGCAATTACCAATGACTGACCTGTTAAAAACAGGTACTTGAGCGGGGGTTTACGTTATTACTATTCCTAAGTACAATATAGCATTAAAATAGTCAAACTCAACTTCTTTTTTCCCTTTGCGAAACCGACAAAGCCGCCAAAATAAATAGTCTAAAAATTTCATCGGGCAGATTTTAAGGCTGTATTAGCGGTTGTACTACATTTTTATAAAAAGCATTGCCTACCGAATAACCCGCTTGCCTGTCTATAAAATTTCCCATATTACTTTTTGAGTTTACAAACATTATTTGCTTAGCAGGTAAAAAATGGAACACAGCCTATTTTATGCCAAACGTATATAAGCCTTAAAACAAATAAAACGACAAGTCCTATTACGAAATATAAAGAATTTAGTTTGTAACGCCTCTCTTCTTCTTTAGTATAAATCAAACTTTCTATTTTCTTCTTCGGAAAAATTAATCTGAATGGTAAGGAAAAAATAAACGCACATATAAACCAAAAAACATAGGCATATATTGATTTTTTAAGAAATTCTGCTCTTATTGCATCAGGTACAAAATCGAAGATATTAATAACTATTAACGTTATTATTGCCCCTAAGGTAATCAAAGCAGCAAAATAGTCAAACTCAACTTCTTTTTTCCCTTTTCCTTTACGAAATCTACAAAAACGCCAAAATAAATAAACAATAGTTTTCATTTAGGTTATGGTTTTAAGTATTGTTGAATATTCCTTTCAGACCAATTATAAACAGCATTGCCTACAGAATAACCAACCCTACTATCTATATAGTTGCCCAAAAAATTATACACATTTGTCGAATAACCGGATATATCCAAAGCCCCTACGGCAATGTTTGCATAAGGTACTCGTATTAAGCCTATTGCTGCAAATGCATCTAAAAGATTGGCAGTAGTAGGATTTTGCATATAATTATCTATTTTTAGTCCCGCTCCTAACCCTCCTAATGCACGCCCTGCTATCCTCGAACCTTTTAAATATTTCTCAAAAGCAGGAGGAAGTTCTCCTTTCGTTAATCCTTGAATAATAGCGTTTTTGACTTCCGTAGATAAGCCTAAAGCGGTTAATGCCTGTTCTACTTTATTTATTGTGTTTTTTTCTTGATTTTTTTGAATTTCATCTTGAAGTTCTTGTGCGAAATGATGAAATACATGATTTAATGTTGAAGAAATTGCGCCATAAGTAAGCCCATCTTTGAAGCTCCCCCCTGCGATCTTAGAACTTACACCACCCATAACCGCTCCTGTTCCAATCATTCCCAGTGCCTTAACTCCATTGTTTGCTTTTTGCAGCAATGCCCCCGTACCCGCCGAAGCCAGCGAGCCGAGCGCTCCCGACAGCATTCCCGCGCCAATGTCGCTGCCATTCATGGCTGCAGTTACCCCGCCCATATACGAATGAAGGAATGTCTGTGTAGAAGTATAACCATTCCCATAATCATAACTACCACCACAATTACAATTACTCCCCATATAAAAATCATGGAAAGCCGGCGGTGTAATTTTATGATTATAAACGTATCTCATTTACAAGAGAACTATATTCCTTTGATAAGTGGATTAAGTACTAAGCCCGACACTAAAAAGAATATGAATGGAAACAATAGCACAAACACGCTTATCCATGCCCATTTTACTTTCCATTTGCGCGGTTTTTCGTCAAATTCCTTAAAGTATTTCAAATATTTATCTTTATGTAAAAGCAATATATAATCATGTAAAAAAGCAGCAACAAAGCATACTATTGCAAATTCAATTGGCAAATTTCTATTTGGAAAACACATAAATAGCCCTATTATAAAAAAAACTTGCCCTCCAAATACAAAGGCAAAAGCAAAAAAACTGCTTAAACCAATATCTGGGCGTTTCCAAGTATCTAATGTATGCGCTACAGGATCTTTTATGCCTTTTTTTTCAAAATAGTTTTTGTAGAAGGGAAGATTAAATAATCTAAAAAAACCAGAGTGTTTATAGAAATAATATGCCAATTTGTAGTCTATTTTATAAAGGCAATAATATATTATATTCCAAAATCGTTCCATTTATAAACAGCATTACCAACAATACCAAACCCTTATTATGTACAATAGTAATAATAACATCATTATACACCTAAAAATTATTTTATATTTCTTCAACTCTTCTTCCGTAAAGTTCAAATTTTCAATCTTCTTCTTTGGAAAAATTAACCTGAAAGGCAAAGAAAAAATAGAAGCGAGTATAAACCAAAGAATATAGTCGTAAAGTCTGTTTTTTTGATGAACTAATTTATAGGGTATATCGAAGACAATAAGTATTATCAATGTTACTATTACTCCTAAGACAAACGTAGCAGTAGAGTAAGAAGATCCTGTCAATTTTTCAGACCTGCGAAGACGCCAAAATAAATAATCTAAAAACTTCATTTGATAGACTTTAAGGTATTACAGGTTGTACGTACTTTTGATAAACATGATTACCTACAGAATAACCCGCTTTCGTATCCCAATAATTGCCCAACTTATTATATATATACTTTGAACCGCCTGTAAGATCCAAAATTCCTACGGCAGCTCCTGTGTAAGGATTAAAATTTAAAGCACCTGAAACACCTACGTTTAAAAGATTGGCTGTAGTGGGGTCTTGTATATAATCATAGCCCTTAAATCCTACTCCTGCCCATCCTAATTTTTTTACAAAATTTTTTGATAAACCTAAATACTTTTTAACAGCAGGAGCAAGGTCATCTATGTTTGCGAATTTTTCTATGAAAGTGTTTTTACCAAAAGTAGTTACAACTGCACCTGTTGCTGCATCTTCTACTTTTTCTAAAGTGGTAGGCGGGTCTTGCCCTTCTTCCATCAGCGCATGCACGAAACAGTTTAATGCTGAAGATATTGCGCCCTGTCGTGCCCCGTCCCAGAATTTTCCGCCTGCAAGAACGGAGCCAACGCCTCCCATTACAGTTCCGCTGCCAATCATTGTTGCTCCCATTATAAGTTTGTCGCCGGGTTTTATTGCAGCCGCACCGGCAGCAATTCTGTTGCTTACTTTTTGCAGCAACGCCCCTGTTCCTGCCGAAGCCAGCGAGCCGAGCGCTCCCGACAGCATTCCCGCACCAAGGTCGCTGCCGTTCATGGCTGCTGTTACTCCGCCCATATACGAATGTAAGAAAGTTTGGGTAAACATTGTTTCAAAGACTGACGCGCCCGCCGCCTGCATACTCGATACTATATTTCCGATTCCGAATGAAGCCAGTCCGCTGATTCCGCCAATCAGTGCCGCTTTTCCCGCTCCCTTGAAAAACTTCTCGCCGTTTATCTTATTGCTTATGCCGTTGGTAATTACACTGATACCTGCGCCTACTATCATCGGAATAAACCATGCTATTTCGCCGTCAGGGTCGGTGAAAAGCATCGGGTTCCCGAATGCGTACATGTAGCGGTTGTAGCTCTGCGAGTAGCCCGGAGCCTGCACGTAGGGGTCGGGCGAGAGGAAACGCCCTAAAATTGGGTCGTAAACGCGACCGTTCATATTTATCAGTCCGAACTCCGTAAGGTGTTCATGCCCGGTATATCCGCGGTCGAATACTATGGTCGGGTTTTTAACCGCAAATTCTCTGTTTCCCCAGGCATCGAATGTGGTGTGCTGCACTATTGCGCCGTTGGCGTCTGTAATAATCGCAAGGCTTCCCAGGTGGTCGGCATGGGCGTAATACATCTCATCTCTTAACGTTACGGACGAGCCTACCGTCTGTTTTACATAGATGCCGCACAGTCCATCGCCGCCTGCTATGTAATAAAGGTGTGTAATGGTGTCGCCCTGCGTTATCCGCTCGTAGTTGCCTGCAAAGATTACGGTTTTTATAAGTACATTGTCTTCTCTCAGTTCGGTTTTCACCCGTTGGCGGTCGGCTCCATACTCTATATCCAAACGGTAGTCGCCTTGCGTTATGCTTTTCACCTTGTTAAAAGCGGTGTAGCTTATTTGCTGGTCGCCCGATATAAGTTCTTCCGTATTTTCCACCCCTGTTACGGCGTGAGGTCCTGCGTCTATTCCCAAGCCTTCGCCGTAGGTGTATTCGCCTACGTCTGTTTTGTAGTATATATTTCCCTTGCCGTTGTCGGAGCCTGCGCCGTAACCTATATCTATTGCGTAGCTGCCGGCAACGCCGGTAAGGCGGTTAAGGTCGTCATAGGCAAACGTTTCCGTTCCGTTCATTCCCGTGCGTTCGTCAAGGTTGCCGGTAACAGGGTTGAAATCGTAAGTAAAGTTGCGCACTGCGCCGTTGTTGGTTTTGAGCGATTGCAGCAAGCCTGTTTCGGAGTATGCGGTCTGCGTGGTCATGTTGCCCAGTTGCGCGGTGGCTGTTGTGCCGGTATAGGAAGTAAACTTCCACACGGTTGAGCCTTGCACTTTCACTTCAATAAGGTTGCTGTATGAATCGTAAAAACGTTTATAACCATTCCCATAATCATAACTACCACCACAATTATAATTACTCCCCATATAAAAATCATGGTAAGCCGGCGGTGTAATTTTATGATTATAAGCGTATCTCATTTATTTATTTTAAATATTCAACCCTAATTTTTTGATTTTACGGCGGTATTTGCACCGGAATATCCGAACCTATAAAATTACCATATCTGTCAAATCTTAAAGTCCATTCAATAAAGTGAAAAAAAACCATCGGAGGTTCGGGAACATGCCATTGTCCGTTTATCCATAAGGTATCAGCTTCAGTGTGCATATCATATTCTATTGGGTTTGATTCTTTAAATATCTCAACCGCTTTTTTTTCGGGCATCTGAAAAAAATTATCCAAATCACGCATCCTCAAAACTACCTGCTTGCCGTTAACCGGTTCGCACAATATAAGTGGTGTTGTATTATTGATGCCAACCAAATAATATATTGTGAAAGTTATATTATTTCCACTTTGAGAACATGAAATCCCTATGGGTTTATCTTTTGCAGCAGGGTCGTTACCATAGATACTATCAAACCGTTCTATGTGTTTTCTAAGAACTGTATTGGTTATCTTATGTTCGTATAAAGATTGACACGTAACACTGTCAAGCCTATTGAAAAACAAGACTGCAAAAACTAATGCTGTTTTAATGTTAAAACCAACCAATCCGTTGATAATTCTTCCAATATTCATAATCTCTAAAACTTTAACGGGCGTATAGTATCCACGCGTAAAAAGTTATTATTCTTATGATCAAATATTACCATCCATTTATCAAAATGAAATTGAGAAGACCCAGTATTTATACCACTTAAAGCCCCCTTTTCAATGAGCCTGTCATATTCTTCAGGGCTTGATTCTTTTAATAATTCCATTGCTTTTATACTTGGTATTTCAATATAATCAAGTAAATCACTTATTTTAAAAACTACAGGCTTGCCATTAACAGGTTCGCACATTATAAGAGGTTGCGTAGAGTTAATTTCATCCGTGTAACCAATCAAAAAAAAATTAAAAACCCAATCATCCGGATAATAACCACTGTTTTTTGAGTATGTAATACTTATTCCCCTGATTTTATTGCGCTTTACAGCCGTATCGTTCCCATAAACACTGTCAAAACGTTCTATCTGCTCTCTAAGAACAGGATTAGTTATTTTATGTTCGAACAGTGTTTTATCAACAACACTCACACTATCGCTTTTGTTTAAAAACGAGTAAAAAACAAAAGTTGTTAAAACTAATGCTATTGTTACCTTACCACAGGTCGTAGAGTTTCCTAAAATTCTTCCAATATTCATATCCATAGCCTCCATAAAATTCATAAACTGCATTATTATAAATTATTTTAATTGGTTTATTATATTGTTGTTGCAAAACTAAATCAGCCCCAGATATTCCAATATCGCCTTGTGGCTGCGGAACAATATGAGAATGTACGTGTGTATCTACATAATATCTTTTCCCATTGTACATCACGAAACGTCTGCCCTGAGAATCAACAGATGACCTTGTATGTGCTTGCGTTCGTGTGTTCCTTGGGTCATACTGAATCATCGTTCCCCCATCAACAATGTCAAAACCACCCAATTCTTTATCTTCATCATACGATTCTAAATTCATTTTTTGATGTGCTTCGGTTTGGTTTGAGACAAATAACTGTCTGAATTTATCTTGCGCATGATTTAAAGCTGCATTAGTCAATCCGTTTTTCACGCCGTCCCAAAAGTTGCCACCCGACACGGCTGAACTCACACCGCCCGACAAACCCGACACGGCATACATTCCCAACGGACTGCTGAAGCCATACAGCATATAAGTTGAACTTGCAATAGAACTTAAACCGCCCGATGCAAATGCGCTCAATGGGTCGCCGCCGCTAATCGCTGCCATATAGCCGTTTGCCCAAGCATGTGTGAAGGCTCTGCCTAATTCGTGTCCGAACTTTTCGCCAAAGGTTGCAAGTCCGCCGCCAATCTCCCCAAACATTTTACCTATTCCACCTGTTACAGCGCCGCTAATTGCTCCTATTCCTGCATTTTTCCAAAAGTCATTCCAATTCCAATTATCAAACCCGCCATTGCTCATGGCTACACTTGCAGTATATGAAGCACCTCCAATAACTGCTCCCCAACAGGCTGCATCCAAGAAAGCCCCAAGAGGTCCTAAAAACAATGAGAATACAAATTCCCCTGTCGGATCTGTGTATATCAGCGGATTGTTACGAACGTAACTGTAGCGGTTAAAGTCCTGACTGTAAAATGGATTAACAACGAATGGATCGGGACTGAGAAAGCGTCCAAGCAGCGGGTCGTACATTCTGCCGTTCATATTAACCAGCTGAAATTCATCTAAATGTTCATGCCCCGTATATCCCCTGTCGAACACAATAGTCGAGTTTTTAACCGCAAATTCCCTGTATCCCCAAGGGTCGAAGGTAGTGTGCTGTACTATATTGCCTACGGCATCGGTAATAATAGCCAAACTTCCCAAGTGGTCGGTATGGGCGTAATACATCTCATCTCTTAATGTTTCAGACGAGCCTACCGTCTGTTTTACATATATGCCGCACAGTCCCTCGCCGCCTGCTATGTAATACAGGTGTGTAATGGTGTCGCCTTTTATTACCCGCTCGTAGTTGCCTGCAAAAATTGTGGTTTTTATTACAACGTTGTTTTCCTGCAGTTCGGTTTTCCAACGCTTTTGGTCAACGCCATATTCTATATCCAAAACGTAATCGCCCTGTGTTATGCTTTTCACCCTGTTGAAAGCGGTGTAGCTTATTTGCTGGTCGTTCCATATCAACTCTGTATTTTCCAAGCCTGTTATTGCGTGTGGGAGGGTACTGCCGTTTTCTTCATATTTGTAATCGCCAATATCTGTTTTGAAGTATATATTGCCTGTACCGTTGTCAACGCCTGTACCATAATCTATATCCATAGTGTAACTGCCTGTAACATTGGTCAGTCGGTCAAGGTTGTCGTATGTAAAAGTTTCCGTGCCGTTCATTCCTGTACGCTCATCGAGGTTGCCTGTAAGAGCATCGAACCCGTAACCAAAGTTACGCACCGCACCGTTGTTGGTTTTCAACGATTCAAGCAAACCAATGTTGGTGTACGTTGTTTCGGTAGTCATATTACCCAATTGTGCGGTAGCGGTAGTTCCTGTATATGTAAGGAACTTCCACACTGTTGCGCCGTTTACCTTAACTTCAATAAGGTTGCTGTGGTTGTCGAAAATACGTTCTTCGGTTACGCCGCCCGGGTGTATTACCTTATTTATTTTTCCGTTGGCGTGGTATTCAAACTCGGTTATGAGGTCGTCAGGTACGCCTACAATCTTGCGGGTTTCCAACTCCGGTCGTCCTAAAGCGTCATGTTCCCATTCAATAGAGTGCCGCTCGACAGAGTTCACTATTTCGACCATTTTTTCAAGTTTTCCCTTAGCGGCTCCCGCCGGAACATAAACGTATTGTATCGTGGTGTCGCGCAGGGTTATTTTTTCAACCCGACCCCAAGCATCGTATTCGGTGGTTTGCCAGTATCCTGCCTCTTTTGCTCTTGCGTCTATCAAAGTGTCGGGTCGTCCCAATATATCGTAAGTGCTTCTTATTAAGCCTGCGTTTGGGTCGTTAAGCAGGGTGCGGTTGCCCAATAAATCATGTTCCATTTTATATTCGGCTCCGGCAGCATCTATTTCTTTAGCCAATCCCGATGAATCGTAAGTATATAATACTTTATTATTCATTTGGTCGGTTGTCTCTATAACATTGCCCCACGGGTCTAATTTCTTTTTTGTACTCTTACCGTTGTGTTTTACCTCTGTTTCGCGATTGGAATGATAGAAATATTCCGTTATGCTTTCGCCGGTGGTCTCTTTTTTCATGCGACCTAATCCGTCATACTCATAAAGGGCAGTCTTACTGATATTGCCTGTAATCGAAACAGTTTCTTCCAATTGCCCCAAATTATTGTATTCATTGGTTGAACTGATTTCAACTCCGCCGATGCCTGTGGTTGATGTGGAAATTTCTCTGCCTGCCATGTCATATTTGGTTGTAACATCGGCTCGTTCTGTCATTCGTGTTACTTTGCTAAAGCCTTTGTCGTCCCAATTTATAGAGGTTGTTTGTATTCGGTTATCGGGATAAGTGGTTTTCCAAAGCCTTCCCCAAGAGTCGTATTCGTATTCTGTTGTAAGTCCGTTAATTCCTTTTCGCGTTTCAGGTCTGCCCATAATGTCGTGGGTGGTAACGGTTGTTTCGGTTTGACCGCCCATCGTTACATGGTGTTTTGTTACAAAACGTTTTGTACCGTCATGCTCAAACGAATCAACCCTTACCTTTTGCTCGTTAGCGTCATAAAGTGTTGAACCCTGCAAATAACCATATACGCTGTTGTATCTGTACGTGGTAGTAAGCTCATATTCAGTATCGTAATGCTCTTTTTGTTCGGTCATTTGCCCTTTGGCGTTATATTCAAACGTGATTATTGCGGGAAGTTCGCTGTCTTCGGGGTGTTTTCGTATTGTTTCCACCATTCGCGGCGAGCCGAAACTGTTGTGGTCGCTATAATTGACTATTGTATAAAATCCCCCGCCATAATCGGTTGTGTCGCTAATGGCATTGCCGTTGACGGTGTTAATCGTATTAGTGGTGATAGTAACATTACCGTCAATATCCGTTTGCACCTGTTTAGCGGGGTACATGTAGATACGCTTGTTGTCGGGATTGCTTGGAACAACAGGCTCTGTGTTAAAGGTATTGATTGTTGTTGCCGTTTTGCCGCCGCGTTTAACGGCTGTTGTCGTTTCGGAAACAACAAAATAATCAGTATCAAACGTGTTGGTTGTTGTGGTTTCGATTCCGAGATTTACATTATTAGCAGTCATTTCGGTAAAGCCAAGCATACCCCTGCCTAGCATGTGCGCTTTTAATCCTGCATAGTTGTAATTAACCACTGTTTCATCAACAAACTCATTGCCGCTGTCTTGAGTGATGCTTTTTACCACATACATAGGTCCCCCAAAGTGATGCGTAGGATAACTGCCGTTGCCTCCTTTGGTATATACGCTTGCATCGGTTAACGGCGCATATTCAAACCGTGTTTTTTGATTGTAGCCGTTGGTTACCGAAGCGAGCAACTGTCCGGGGGTTCCTGTTGCAAATTTCCATAGCTGACTGTTGGTATTAATCAATTCCATAATACCGTCGCCGTTAAAATCGCCCTGCATGGCAGCGCCTATGTTGATTGAGCGAGTTTTTGTCTGCCAGTCGTATCCTGTACCCGGACTTTTCGCTCTGAACTGGTAAAGTATCATCTCTGCATACACATTTGCGCCGTTTTGTCGGCATACCAACAAATCGGGCGTACCGTCGCCGTCAATATCGGCTACAATGGCATGGGTAGGCGTATATCCGGCAGGAAAGTACCCAAGTTGTTGAATGACATTTCCATCACCATCGGCTAAGTATAATTTATAACCATGGCTGTAATAATCATAAGTAAAAAATTGGGTTTCTGGAGGAGGACTAGGCCAGTAAGGATTATTTACTGGATCATCCAAAAAGCTTTGAGTCCAAGGTAAATAATTGCCATTTTGATCCCTTATATAAGTGCAATTTGAGTATTGAGAATTGGGATTACATAGAACATATTCATACCCATCATCCGGATATTTGCTTCTCATTAATAATTCCGATATTCCGTCGCTATTAATATCTACAACCGCCAAAACATAGTCTTGCAGGGTTGTGTGCAAAGAGAAATTGTAGTTGTTTGTATTTTGTGTATATACCCTCCAATTGGCATTATTAGGGCTCTGGGATATGTTATATACATAATCCAATCGTCCATCGCCGTTGAAATCACCCCACATAACATAATCAAATTGCAGATAATCATTTGCAGAGTCTATTTCGTCCAAAGCGCTGGTAGCGTTATTGTATTCGTACAGTTTACCGTTAATAACCAATTCGGTTTTTCCATTATGGTTAAAGTCCATGCTGTATTTGGTAAGATACATAGGCACATCATTACTCGACAAAAATTCTCTTTTGGCCATTTGGTATAAATAAATGCTACCTGTGTACTTGTATATTGTAACTACTCTTTTGCTAATAGATAAATTGTAATTAAGAATAGACTCGGGTAAATTCGTCAGGCAGTCGCATAGTATATTTTTTGCATCGAGGCTACTGAAATCATAATTATTGGTTATCACTGCCAATTCAGCCACGCCGTCGCCGTCAAAATCGCCTATAGACCAGGCATGAGGCCTGTTTAACAGACTTATAAGTTTATCAAGGTTGTTGGGGTTATAGCTATTGCCGCATAATTCCGGTATTCGACTGTAAAGATCCTCGTCGCCGTTTTGCGGATTCAATGGTTGAAATTCTATCTTGTTAGCTATGTTGCACAAGTTTGCACCATTGTAATTTCCCCTGTGCAACACCAATTTATTGTCGTACTTTGGTATTTGTAAAATATCGGTTATTCCGTCGCCGTCGAAATCAACAGGTATTATGTCGCTGTTTGCAGGAAATAAACAGGGCCAACTGCTGTTCGCATTCATATTAACGGTGGCTCCCTGCCATGTAAAAAAGGTGGCGTTTAACGGCTCTCCATTTCCGTTTTCCTGTATTATCTCAGCTAACTTACTTGTTCCTTCGCCGTCAGCGCCTGTAAATGAGTAATTGAAAAAATACTTGCCAACGCACTGGCTACCGACATAAACAGTAACCTTTTTCAACAAAACGGTTTGAGATACATAAGCAAGCGGATTTCGTATGTAAGGTTTCGATACATCGGCTCTGTCGTCATACTCAAATACAACGGAACCAACAACATTGGTTGTTCCATAACCATACTCTATCTTCTGAATATACTGTTCGCTTTTTTGCATATCTCTGGTATATGTGTAGTTGATAAAATTACCATACTTGTCGGTTACTCTGTTTATCCACCACGCAAACACATTTCCATAAAAAGAATGGCTACGCGCATTGGGATCTTCGCCATATTCAATGGTTTTACCGTCTTTGGTTTTCACAATAAAATAATAATTGCTATTAGAATCTACTCTTCTGATTGTGTCATAGCTATCGATTTCTGTACGGTATTCCAAAGCTTCAAGCCCTAAAGTACTGCCGGTACTTATCAGCCGTTGTCCGTCAAGCATAAGCCGGTCATTTTCTCCTGCAAGGTCAAGATCCATTACTGTTGCTTTACCGTCATGGTAAATTGTCTGACCTGTTCGCGTTATAGCCGACAGCCCCGCAAGCCCCCAGCCAACGCCCATAGTGCCATTACCGCCCTGCGAGTTATACGTAACCGCCAGCTGCGGAGTCATACCGCCTACCCCCTCAGGCAGAGCAATGGGTATATTATAAACAGCCCCGCCTGTCGGCGACACATCTGCCGCTCCCGCTATGCTGCCAACGGCAAGGGTGGGA
>Ga0099364_10011633_pt1 | contig 11994 bp, 9 predicted proteins | sample TergutTh196P3_FD_73070 | JGI IMG/M metagenome (GOLD analysis project Ga0099364, IMG submission 73070) | Microcerotermes parvus P3 segment gut microbial communities from Pointe-Noire, Republic of the Congo - Th196 P3 | ecosystem: Host-associated > Arthropoda: Insects > Digestive system > Gut ...
CCGCCGGAATGCCACTGGCCTTTCAAGGGCTTTCAACGCAGACAGGCGGGAAAAGACAGCGCAAGGATGGTGGGTGTAATTGCGTTGTGTAGCACTAGTACTTCCCGAATTCTACAGACCTGTTTGACGGGACATTGGGGGTGTAGGCCTGATACAATTGCGGCTCAGCAGGGGAGCCAATATGTCTGGATCTGCGATCTCTTAACTTGAACTGACCGACCAAATGTTCTAACGTTTCAGCCTGACCGCTCATTTCAACAGACGCTGCAGCGCTTTGCTCGCTTGTTGCGCTGTTTTGCTGAACGACGATTGCCACATGCTCTATTCCGCTATTGATGTTCGATATTCCAACGGACTGCTCACCGGAGGACTTGGCAATTTCATTGACAATCTTGTTGCTTTCATTGATTCCGGACACGATCTCCGCTAGGCTCGAAGCGGTTTCCCCTGCGATACGGGAGCCCAACTCGGCCTTTTCTATCGAGTTGGCGATAAGCCCACCGGTGTCTTTAGCGGCCTCCGAGCTCTTTGCCGCCAGATTGCGCACTTCCTCAGCAACAACAGCGAAGCCTTTACCATGCTGCCCCGCCCGCGCAGCTTCAACAGCGGCGTTTAGCGCAAGAATGTTCGTCTGGAACGCAATATCGTCAATAACCTTTATTACCTTGCTTATATTCTGACTGGCATTGTTTATCTCATTAACAGCCCCCATCATCTCGTTCATCTGATTGCTGCCTTTTTCCGCGCTTTGCATGATGTTATTTGCAAGCTTTGCTGCCCTGTCCGCCATATCCGCGTTGTCCATTGTCTTCTGCGCTATTTCGGTTATCGAAGAAGAAAGCATCTCAATCGAAGAAGCCTGGTCTGTGGAACCTTTGGCTAGCGTTTGCGCGCCATCTGCAATCTGTTTGGAGCCTGAATGCACTTGGGCGGAGCTATTAAATATTTGCGAAAGAGTATCGTTAAGGGAATCGAGGATTATAGTGAGAGCTGTCTTTATCGGGGCAAAATCACCGACATATTCGATATCAACGCTGTGGTCCAGATCGCCCTCCGACATGTGTTTGAGTTTATCGGATATATCGCTCACATATGTATTGAGATTAGATTTTAGCATGATGATGGCATTGATGAGCCTGCCGATTTCCGAGGTATTCGGCTTGAGCGCGAAAGATGAGGTGAGATTTCCTCTTGCCAGTTCCTCCATCTCTTTTTGCACCTTCTTAACAGGCAGTATTGTAGTGATCATTACTGTCAGGATATTAACTACTTGCAGTACACCAACGACTACGATAAATAACATTGAAAGAGTTTCAGCGAACAAGTATTGTTCGTTCAGTTCATCCACATGATTAGCGGCGCGGGTGTCAAGCATCGTGAGAAACTCATTTTTTATGCCTCGTATTTCACGTATGGTGTTTTCATAATATTCGCCGTACACATCTTCGATGGCTTCTTCCGTCAGCCCTTCCTTCGTCTTGTCCATCGCGTCGCTTTCGCGGGGTACGAGGTTGTCCGAAAGCGCTGCCATCGCATCGATTTTTGACTGTTCCTCCGGTGTGATGCCAATCTCTTTCAAATTCGCTACGCCTATGTCGCGGTTTTTCAGCACATTAATTTCGTTCCAGTAATTGTCATAGTGGACGATATCGCCTGTGGCTGCGTATGCTCTCACCTCATTGGTCAAATAAGCGGAGCCGTCCATAAATCTGTTTGCGTTAAATGTGAGTTCAAACCTATCGATGCTTGCCTGATCGACCAGATCCCCTAATGTACGAACGTTGAAAAAAGATATGATTGTAGCTATGATGAAGAGTATGGATAGCGCGTTGATCACTATGACCAAAGTTGATTGATTAATTCCTCTTTTCATTTTGGCACCTCCATGAATCTATATCCGCATTTACTAAACCAAGGTAAAATAAATGTGTAATACGACCAATCATTATTACCACAACACCATAGAAAAAACAAGTTTTATTTTAGAAATAAAACTTGTAAAATCGGTAAATTATGGTCGCTAACCGCTAATATGCGCTATCCACATCACCAGCGCGTATAATACAGGTTGGTGAAGTATGTAAATGAGCAGCGATTTTCTGCCTATTGCAGGAAAAATAGGCGGTTTCAAACGATAAAAGCCCGCCGGGAGTTTCCTCTCGGAGATATACCACCCTGCCCAAGTGCCGAGCAGAAATACGAATATCCACGGTAGTATTGGGAAATAGTCACGGCTGATATACCCCGTTTGCCGCCAGCCCAGAATCCAGAGTAGATCGCGTATCCATACTGTTTCGGAGGTCAGCGGCATATCGTTTCTCGCGAGCGTGCTAAAGACAATGCCGACGATGTAGATTATTGGCGCTATGAACTTAGGGATAATATTCCATAACTTAAACGTAAGTCCGTAAACCAGCATAGAGATACCAAGCAGGTGCAGTATTCCAAACCATATAGGCATGTCAATTACGCGTACGGTCACGAATGTTATCACAACCGCAAGGGTTATGACTATCGCGCCGCGTTTGATGTTGTCGCGTGAAAACCGCGATGAGACGCCGGACAGGAAGATGAACAGTCCGGCGAATATGTAATGAAGCACGTCAAACACAGGGTTGCTGTACAGCCATACAGGACCGTCCAGAAACTGCCATATGTTGTATAAAAGATGGTGTATGACCATCAAAACAACCGATAGCCCGCGCAGCGCGTCAATTATCTCAATGCGACTCTTGCTTTTCTCCATTGGTATTGATAAATTACTTAGGCGGTTCTTCAAGAGCTTTGCCGACTGTGGAGATTCCCCATTTGGCTATTTGAACGCGGACTCTGTCCTCGCTTGTTTCAAATGTGATTTTCTCTTCATCTACCGAGACTACCTTCCCGAGTAGGCCACCGATTGTCGTTATGGTGTCTCCTACCGAGAGGGAGCTACGCATTTCAGCCAGTTTCTTTTTCTTCTTGCTTTCCGGGCGGATAATAAACAAATAAAATATACCCACCATCACCACGATCATTACTATTAGAGTCCAATCCATTAATACTTCCTCCATTAAAAAATATGCTCCGCGTAATTATACTTGCTACAGCGAAAAAAAGCAAGCACAAAACGCAGTTTTCGAAAATTTAGGCAACATTGCGGTTACTCCATACTCTCTGCTTCGTTTGAGCGCGATTCGCCCAGAGGGGCTGTGCCTTCTATGTATTGCATTTGCTGCCATTGCTCACGCGATATTAGCATCGAACGCGGCTTTGAACCCTCGAACTGGCCTACTATGCCAAGCTGCTCCATCTGGTCGACAATCCTTGCGGCGCGCGCATAACCGAGTTTGAGGCGGCGCTGGAGCATCGACACGGACGCTTGCCCCGTCTCGAATATCACTTCCACAGCCTGTGGCAAAAGCTCATCATGCTCTTCTCCGACCTGCTCACCCTTGCCTGACTTATCCCCGGAGGATTTACTCATAGCCGCTTTTTTGATTTCGGTGATGGCTTCCTCGGAATAATTCGAATCGACTCTCTTTGTGATATACGCAACAACCTTCTCGCGCTCATCATCCGAAACCCATGTCCCCTGAACACGCATGGGTTTCGACGAGCCTATCGGTGCATAGAGCATATCCCCGTGCCCGACGAGTTTGTCGGCATTGCCGCCCGCGTCAAGAATAATCCGTGACTCAAGCGCGCTTGAGACCCTAAACGAAATGCGCGAGGGAATGTTGGCCTTCATCAGCCCTGTTATAACGTCGGCCCTCGGGCTCTGCGTCGCAATTACAAGATGAATCCCCGCCGCGCGCCCCATCTGTGCTATTCTGCAAATGGATTCTTCGACTTCTTTTGCAGCCGTTAGCATAAGGTCTGCAAGCTCGTCGATTACTACGACTATCTGCGGTAAAACCTCAATCTCGTCATTTTTGTCATTTTTGCGGGCTATCTGATTGTACGCTTCCAAATCCCTGGCGTTTGTTTCCGAGAACATCGAGTACCTTTGCATCATCTTGACAACCGCGTATTGCAAGGCCCCGGCTGCTTCATTCACGTCTGTTACGACCGGCACTAATAGATGCGGGATGCTGTTGTAAACCTTAAACTCAACCATTTTCGGGTCAATCATGATGAACCGGACATCATCGGGCGCCGCTTTATACAGTATGCTCAGGATAATCGAGTTCAGGCAGACGGATTTACCCGAGCCTGTAGTTCCCGCGATAAGCATATGTGGAAGCTTCGCGATGTTTCCGACAATCGCGTCTCCTGTTATATCCATGCCGATTGCGAATGTCAGTTTCGATTTTGCCTCCATGAACATCTTGGATTCAATTATATCGCGCAGGCAGACTTTGCTGATTTCCCTGTTTGGCACTTCGATTCCTACTGTCGATATCTTGTTTGGCATCGCGGCTATTCGGACGCCGCTGGCGCCAAGCGATAATGCGATATCGTCGGCCAGGCCTGTCAGTTTGCTGAGTTTGACTCCGGCTTCGAGTTCTGCCTCATATCTTGTGACAGCAGGGCCTCGCGTTGCATTTGAGATGTTTACATTCACGCCGAAACTCCGAAAAGCAGCTTCAAGACGTTCGGAGTTCTGGCGCACCTCATCGTCCCCGGCGCGTGACTTTGGCGCACCCACCGATAGGAGTGCGAGAGGTGGGAATGCGTAGCCTGTGAGCGCGTCTACCTTCACCTGGTCGTAGAATTTCGGTGAAACCAGCTTGTTTGAGTCCCTGGTCGTCGCATCTGCACGCTTTTCTTTTCTGCTATGCGGCCTTTTTGCCACGCTGCGTCTTCTGCCCTCCATGAATGGAATGTCGAGCGGGAGATCCTCAATCTCCTCTGTGGCATCAGCTTCCGCGTCCGCATCAAGGTCGCCGCTTAACTGCTCTCCTTCGGGTTCATCGGTTGGCATTTTCTGCTCATCCGCTCCAAGCACGGCGGCCTCCGGTTCATTCTCAGGTTTATCCGATTGAGGCGGCGCTTCATAATCAAGTGGGATGTCTATATACTTTTTGCCGCGCCCCGGCTTCGTGCGCGGTGGCGGGGGCTGCCTACGAGCTTTTTCCGGCGGGGGTTCCCACTCGGGTTCAGGCTCCTCGATATACTCGCGACGTTCGCGATTTCTGTATGAATCGACAAGTCCGGCGATAGTTATGTTCAGCGATGCCATAAGCAGCACAAAGGAGATGCATATCAGCACGACCATCACGCCCGCGAATCCGAACAGCCACATAAAGACTTCCGATATGAAACCGCTTATGGCTCCACCAGCGGTCAAGTTGGCGCCGCCCTGCCATAAATGACCGAACATCTCAAGTGATATTACATTTTCTCCCTCATAGACGAACATGTGGTAAAAAGAGCCCATAATGACCGGCAGCATCAGGACGCAAAAGACCCGAAACCGCACCGGGCGGCCTCTGTGAAATGTAAGTATGATTGCGCAAAAAAGCAGGACAGGTGGCAGCGCATAGTACCCATGCCCGATAAACCCTCTGATTAAACCAATGAAAAAACCGATAAATGCGCCGTCATCATTCCAATAGCCTATGAATGAGAATGCCGCCAAAATAAAGCAAATTACTGCAAATATCTCACGACGGCGCGGTGTTTTTCCCGATTGCCGCTCCTGCCGCTCCGGCGCCGCTGTTTTCCTTGTACTCGATCGTGCCGGACTAACACGTTTCCTCTGTGCCATTATAAAAAATCTCATTTCTAATTATGTGCAAAACAATTCAGAACCCTTTTGTATTTACCTTTATGACGTTGTTATCGTAGGGGACAGCGTACTCGCTGTCCCGTTCAGGACGCATACCAAACGGGGCGTCGAGGACGCCGCCCCTACCAGTCCGCAGACAACATCAGCTCCCCACAACCAGTGAGAGGATCATCGTCAAAACGCCGATGCCCCAGCAGTAAAAGGCGAAGTGCCCCACACCGCTTTTGGACATCATCCTTCGCAGTAATTGTATCGCAAAGAACCCAACTGCTGCAGCGATGACCGCGCCCGCTAGATATATCGGGAAGTTCGCGAAGTCAATACCTTCTCTGATGGCATCGTACAGCGACCATATTGTGGCCCCCAGAATCGCCGGTATCGCCAAGAGCAGCGAGAATCGAACAGCGTATTCTCTGCTCAAACCACGCGCCAATCCAACTGATATGGTTGTGCCCGAGCGAGAGAGCCCCGGTATGATTGCCACGCCTTGTGCAAGCCCGATAATGAGCGCATCCACAATAGTCATCGTTTTCTCTGTCTTGTTTCCTGTCTTGACGTATCTGTCAGAAACAAACAGCAGCCCACCTGTGATAAGCAAGGCGAATCCAATGAAGATCGTGTTACCGAAAAGCCGTGCAACGCTTCCGGCAAAAAACACAGCTACGAGCATGGGTAGCGTCCCGATAAGCACAAATAGCAGCGTTCTTGCGGAAGGCTTCAGAACTACAGGCTCGCCTTGCTCGGAGTCCGATCTCTTTTTCAGGAAATCAACACCCTCGGTAATCATTGCGCGAAGCTCCGATTTGTATGCTATGCAAATCGATACCAAGGTGCCCAGATGCAAAAACACTTCGAACAGAAGATGGCTCCTATCATCATAGTCCAGGCTAAAAAGGTTTTGGAATATAGCCAGATGCCCGGAACTGGAGATAGGTAGAAACTCGGTTATCCCCTGAACAAGCCCAAGAAACAACGACATAAATACAGACACGAACAATACCTCCTATTTCCAAAATGCTGCGCAAACCGTAAAAGCTATGCTAACACGAGAACCACCCCGTCGTCTGCGGACACCACCCCTCCTGTGCAAGAACCACCCCGCCGTCTGCGGACGGCACCCCTCCAAGGAGGGGAATTAGAGGCTCAACCAACCCAATTCCCCTCCTTGGAGGGGTGGCGCGTAGCGACGGGGTGGTTCATGCGCAATTGTTCCGATTTTCAAGCAATCTCAGACGAACACAGTTCACCCATATAACTAACTACTCAATAACCTCATGCCTGGGGAAGATTATCTCGCCTTTAGTGACCGACGCATTATTCGGGATTGCACCAAACGACAAGACGCTGTCATATGTCGTCAAGTCCCCGCTTGCGCCAATCTGCTCGAAAATCTTCAAACATGACTCCGGCATAAACGGCTGTAGCAGAACCGTGCAAATGCGAATTGTTTCAAGAAGATTGTACAGCACCGCCGCAAGACGCGCCTTTTTCTTCTCGTCTTTGGCAAGCTGCCAAGGCAAAGTCTCGTCAATGTATTTGTTTGCGCGGGAAGATACCTTAAAAACCTCAGCAAGAGCGTTTTGGAATGCGTATTTCTCCATCTGCTCCTCATAAACACCGTTCAGATTCGATGCCAGCTCTATCAAGACATCATCAAGCGGGTCGGTTTCCCGCTCGATTGGGAGCGTACCGCCGAAATACTTGTCAATCATAGCCACAGTACGCGAGACGAGGTTCCCAAGATCATTGGCTAGGTCCGCGTTAATCCGCGATATGAGAAGTTCGACCGAGAAGTTACCATCTGAACCGAATGTGAACTCACGCAGTAGGAAAAAGCGCAACGAATCCACGCCATAGCGCTCCGCCAGTATGCCTGGGTCCTTTACGTTGCCTTTCGATTTGCTCATCTTGTCGCCATCGAACAGCAGCCAGCCGTGACCATACACCTTCTTCGGCAATGGAACACCCAACGCCAAAAGCAGCGCAGGCCAAAGAATCGAATGAAGCCGCACGATTTCCTTGCCAACGAAATGCACATCGCAAGGCCAGTACTTGTCGAAATCATCATATTTGTCGTTCTCATACCCGAGTGCTGTAATATAGTTGCTAAGAGCATCCACCCAGACATACACGACATGGTTCGGATCAAAATCAACGGGAACGCCCCATTTGAAAGACGACCTCGACACGCAAATATCCTCAACACCCGGTTTTAGAAAGTTATTGACCATCTCATTGACACGCGATGGAGGGTCTAGGTAGTCGGATATCGTCAGCATAATCTTCCCGGCATATGTTGACTGGCGGAAGAAATACGCTTCTTCTTCCGCATAATGGACTTCCCTGCCGCAGTCGGGACACACCCCGTCTTTTCCGAGCTGACTGTCTGTCCAGAACGACTCGCAAGGGGTGCAGTACTTCCCCTTATACGCGCTTTTGTAAATATCGCCTTTTTCATAAAGTCGGCGAAATATCGCTTGGATTGATTTTATATGGTAATCATCGGTCGTGCGGATGAAGCGATCGTAAGAGATATTCATCAGCTTCCAGAGGTCGATGATGCCGCCCTCTCCGCATATGATTTCATCGACGAATTCTTTCGGCGTGACACCTGCGGCTTTCGCGCTTGCTTCGATTTTCATCCCGTGCTCGTCTGTCCCTGTCAGAAACAGAACATCGTACCCACGCATTCGCTTATACCTCGCCATCGCATCAGCAGCCACAGTGCAGTATGTGTGTCCGATATGCAGTTTGTCTGACGGGTAGTAAATGGGCGTGGAGATGTAAAATGTTTCTTTCATAATGCCATACCTCGATATAAAATATTTCCCGTTTCCGGTTTCGCCGACATTCTATCACAAATGAATAAAAAAATAAACCCCTGTTTTTTCACAACCCAAATTGATGTCTATTCGATTATTAACTGTTCAGTGCGGTGCATGGAAAAGAGGTATATTTTCTTAGCAACACCGTGCAAACCGCAGGGTACTGAACAGTTACTTCGATTATAATTACAATGGATTCAACATCTACCGGCTAAAGCCGGTAGATTAGCAAGCGGCTGAAAGCCGCCTTAAGGCTAAAGCCCTCTGAAAGCCGCAGTTGCTGAAGCAACCTTAAGTTTACGACTGAAACTCGTCATCCGAGACTTTGAAGTGGTTTACATCTCCTTGTTCTATGTGGCTTGCTATATACTCCTGGACTGTTTCTTTCGTTACGCTCCCTACGGTCGCGCAGAAATATCCCCTTGCCCATAGATGCTGACCCCAATACCTCTTCCTCAACTCCGGAAACTCATCTTGTATCAGACGTGATGACCTTCCCTTTAGGTATTGCGCTATCTTGCTTGGCGACAGGTCCGTTGGACACGATATCAGCATATGCACATGATCCTTCCCTACTGCTCCCTCGATTATCGTCATCCCCCTGCTCGTGCATCCTTGTATTAGCAGTTCTCGCAATCGTTTTGCAATCTCTCCTGTCAGGACTTTGTACCTATATTTCGTCAACCATACGAGATGATATTTTATATCATGTACGGTATGGCTTCCACGTTGGTAATCGGCCATTTCTTTCACCCTATATGAGAATAGACTATTTTCGCGCTTTAGTCAAGCTAAAAGCTTTTCGCCTAAAGGCGAAGGTTTTAGACCTGGCACATGGAAAATAAAGAAAATCCTTGACTTCGGTACAGGAAAAGGGCGGTTTCTTAAGCTACTTGTAGATATTCAAGACCTTGAATACCATGCGCTCGAAATTAACGAGAAATTTCATGAAGCGCTTGAGATGAACAGTTATTTTTTTAAAGCCGACAGATGCGCCCGCGAAATAGTGCTTACCATGACTGGTAAAATACTCCTTACCGTACAGCGCAAAATCTCCTTACCGCTACTTGTAAAATTTTCCTTACCCCACCCTGTTAAATAGGCGGAGTATCTTTTGCGAGAATTGCTATTGTGCGGTCATCTGAATTTCCACTATAAAATTTATCCAGAACCGATCTGAACGGTGTATCCAAGTCACCACTTGCTATTTCAAACAATGTCATACAAGAACGTACTTTCATTGCATCAGTGTGACCAAGAATTTCGACTGCGGACTTTTCGTTAGCAAATAAAGCAAGCGTAATCTCCACCAGTCTATGACTAAGAGTAGGTTCAGCAAGATACGCCCGTGCCTCGTCAATGCCGTCTATCCCATAATACTCCGCATTTCCACTCCGTCCTAACCCTTTTAATTGCGGGAATATATACCATATCCAATGACTTTGCTTGCGTCCATTTTTGATTTCGTTTAATGCGGTTTCATAACCTTGATATGAAGCGCTCTGCGCTTTCACAAATCTGTTTAGGTCATACGACATAGATTATTCCTCGTTTTCTTTGAATTTTCTAATTGCCTCGGTTAGTCCTACTGCATCAGAAATGCGACTCAAGGCATCACCCGTGATGGGTGCAGATCCGGGCAATATCCACTCACGAATACCATTTTTTCCAACAGGGAAAACTTTGTGAGTTAGTAAATTGTCAAATTCTTCACTTCCGTCTAAATGTCCACAAACCTTGCCGACACATCGAATAAATCTTTTGCATTTTGAACACTCATAAATAACAGCCCCTGAACCTGAAGATGAGAGGAGGATGATTATGACTGAGGATAAAGCAGTTTGTGTTTCGCGATATACGGAACGACAGTTGACCCCGCTTCTAGACTCCGCTTTCGCTTTCCGTCATGAGCCAACTTATTGCTTGCGTTGTATGAGCAACCTGATTGAATCCTTGACATCTAGCGTATGGAATCCCTCATATAGCATGTATGTCCTCTCTATTGCCGCCTTCTGTATAATCTCGCTGCTGGGCATACCAAGCCATGCCCAATATCGGTAAAGATAACCTACCCAGTACAAGGCCTCGGTGGATTTTCGACTCTCCAGCGGTAACACGTTAACTTGGCTTTTAAATAATCTCCAAGCTGTTTTGAGCCTGTATTCATCTACCGCGTATAAAGTCATTCATTGTAGAAAACATCCTGTCGTTGGAAATAGTCCCAATGACTAAGCAGTGCTGTCTTTTTCGTAGTTCCACTTAGGACTACCAACTATCTGCTCGGATGCATGATACATTGACGATGTGTTTTCCGGAAACTCTACGATTACCACCTCTCTACATCGCAATTTTAACATAGTTGAGGAAAATCGTCAATGGATATGCGACTTACGAATAATGCAGTTTGCGTTTCTCGGGATATGTGATAGAATGATTGCAGAAATCGGAAAGGAGCTGCTGTATATGCGTAGATTCAACGTGACAGGGGTGTGCGTGCCTAGCAAGCATTATATGGTCGATATTGGTTACAAGCTGGCGAAGATTAAGGAGATGGTGGACTACGGCGATTATTTCACGATAAATCGCGCAAGACAGTACGGAAAGACAACGACTCTGTCGTTACTCGAAGATATGCTAAAAGACGAATATACCGTGGCATCAATCAGCTTCGAGAGGCTCGGCGATGAGAGTTTCGAGTCAGCAGCCGTGTTTTGTCGGGCTTTTATGAGATTGATTCACAGAGCGCTGGCATTTGCCGATGTGTCCGAGGAGTATAGGGAAAGCTGGCTGAATAACGATGTGGCAGACTTTTTTGAACTAGGCTTCCATATAACGGAAATGTGCAAAGAGAAGAAACTTGTATTGATGATAGATGAAGTTGACAAAACAAGCAACAACAGGACGTTTCTGCACTTCTTGGGAATACTTCGCGACAAGTTTTTGGAGCGTGCTAGAAACAAGGACTTCACCTTTCAAAGCGTCATACTTGCCGGTGTGTACGACATTAGGAATATCAAGCTGAAGATGATAAGCGAAGGCGCGTATACTCCCGCTGCGACCGAAAAAAGGATTTATAACTCGCCTTGGAATATAGCCGCTGATTTCAGGGTAGATATGTCATTCGGCAAGGTGGAGATAGCCACGATGCTTGCTGAATATGAAGCAGACCATAACACAGGAATGGATGTCGCGGTGATTGCCGAAGAGATATACGGTTACACATGCGGATATCCATTTTTGGTTACAAGGATATGCCAATGCATCGACGAGGAACTCGGCAAAGACTGGACGCATCATGGCGTACAGGCGTCAGTCCAAATCATGCTTAACGAAAGCAATACGCTTTTCGACGACATGATCAAAAACATTAAAAACAACGGGGATTTGTTTGACTTTCTGTACAATCTGCTTTTCATAGGAAAAGAATACGCATTTAATGCCGACAACCCCGTCATG
>Ga0099364_10011634_pt1 | contig 11994 bp, 13 predicted proteins | sample TergutTh196P3_FD_73070 | JGI IMG/M metagenome (GOLD analysis project Ga0099364, IMG submission 73070) | Microcerotermes parvus P3 segment gut microbial communities from Pointe-Noire, Republic of the Congo - Th196 P3 | ecosystem: Host-associated > Arthropoda: Insects > Digestive system > Gut ...
ATTTAGTTTATCTTTGCTGTGTCAACATTAATTTATTCACTAAAAATTGTTTCAATATGAGCCAAAAAGTACTGACGAAAGCAGAAGAACAGGTGATGCAAACCCTGTGGCGTTTGCAGCGGGCGGGTCTGAGTGAAGTGGTGGGAGCGATGCCGGCGCCTAAACCCCATACCAGCACCGTATCGACCATGCTGAAAATTCTTACGGACAAAGGTTTTGTGCATGTAGAAGCGCTTGGCAGGATGCATTTTTATTCGCCTGCAATCAATAAGGAAGATTATTCCGGTCAGCGAATTGCCGGGATTGCCCATTCGTATTTCGATGGATCGTTCGGGAAGGTGATTTCTTACATGGTAAAAAACAGGGATGTAAGTATTGCCGACCTGGAATTGCTTGTCGAACAACTGAAAAAGGATAAAAAAGAAATGCCATGATGACAACTTTTTTTGCCTACCTTTTCAAGGTAATCGTTTGTTCCGCACTTTTTGCGGGATGTTACTGGTGTGTGTTGCGTAATGGACGTTTTCACCAATGGAACCGTTTCTATATCATGGCTTCCGTAGCGTTGTCAATCATTATTCCGGCATTGGTTATCCCTGTTCCGGTGCAGCACAGTGTGATTCCGGCAACTGCCTATTTCAGCGCCCAAACTGCCGTCAATCCGTCCCCGGCAATAGATGTTCCCCTCACCATCGAAGCATCGCCAGTCAGATGGGAATGGTTCGGCGTGGCGGCTTATCTATTGGTTGTGTGTGTTCTGTGCGCGAAAAAACTCTTCTACATTATTCGTATTTTACGACTAAAAAAACGTTCGGAGCGTGTTCGTGCGTCTGAAGCCAATTTGTATTATACGTCCAATGAGTCCGCACCGTTCACCTTTTTCCGTTCTGTTTTCTGGAAAAAGGATGTACCTTTTGACTCCGGAGAAGGTCGTTACATGCTGTGCCACGAGTTGGCGCATGTACGTTTAGGTCATAGCCGGGACAAAACGCTGATGCAACTTGTTTGTTGCTTTTTCTGGATGAATCCGTTTTTCGTATTGTTTCGCCGCGAACTTGACATCGTGCATGAATTTGCCGCCGACAGCGAAAGCCTTGGCGAAGGCAATGTCGAAGAACTTTCGTCCCTGATATTATGTGCATTATACCCAAACCATTATCACGACTTTATCAGTCGTTTTTTTCAATCACCCATTAAAAGAAGAATTACTATGATTACCAAAAAACAAAACAAAAAATCGTTAATGAACGTGGTGCGTAAAATGAGTATTTTACCCGTAGCGCTGGTCGCCCTGTATGCTTTTTCCATTAAGCCGACAGACATGCCCTTCACAGGCATAACCATCACTTCGCAGTCTCCAGCCGATTCAGTCTGGCGGGAACCCTGGATTCCTCAGAATAATGAATTAGAGGAGATAATTGTAATTGTAGGTTATGGGCAGAGAAGAAATGAGTCTACTCAAAATGATGCTCCCCCCAAAAGTGCTCCTCCAATAGAAATCAAAGTAGTCCGCGAAAACGAACGAAGAATTGCATCCGGGGCAATATCTTATAATGACGTTGAACAAAAGCCTGTATTTCAGGATGGTACTGCATCTTATCTGAAGTATCTCGCTGCAAATATTAAATATCCGGTGATAGCGCAGGAAAATGGAATAGTCGGGAAAATTGTTGTGTCATACGTTATTGATACAGAGGGAAAAGTAACTGACGTGCAATCACCCGTAAAGATTGATTTACTGAGTATTGAACTTGAAAGGGTTATCAAATCATTGCCTGCATGGAAGCCCGGAGTACATAACGGAAAAAACGTAGCAGTCCAATGTTACGCTTTTGCGGAATTCAGGTTGCAGCAATAAAAGATGAAAGCGGGATTTTATTTTTTAGTGATAGTTAGTTTGTCGGTATTTTATGCCTGTAAACAGGAAAAAATGTCCGATTCCATTCCAGTTTTGCATCTGGTCGAAGTATTGGAAGGGAATAAAATAATCGAATTGTCCGAAATAAGTTCGGAGATTAAAACCGTACAGTTGGAAACGAGTGATGATATATTGATAAACAGGATTCAGGAAATTATTTTAAGCGATAAAAATATAATCGTTATCCATGATAATCAATGTGCTGTTTTTGATTTGGAAGGTAATTTTATCCGGAAAATCAGTAACAGAGGACAAGGTCCAAGAGAATACATTTCGATTAATAACCTGTCTGTTACAGGTGATACGCTTTGGATTTTCGATTCAAACAAAATGCTTGCTTTTTATTTAAACGGAGAATTTTTGTTTTCATCTGCAACCCCAAACAGACTCCATTATAAATTGATTTTTGATGATATTTTTATTGGGTATCGTTCGAATAGAAGTGGGTCAGAAAACACTAAATTATTATTTTTTGACAAGCAAGGAGTTCCTGTCGACAGTATTTCCAACCCTAAACAATATGAGAATTTATCTGGGATTGTTGCTGTTTTTTATCCGGAAGTTATTATGTATCTGCATAATGGATCTGTCCGTCTGAAAGAATTGGCCAATGACACATTGTTTGCTGTATCGTCCGAAAAAACGACAAAACCATTGTATATCATGGATTTAGGGAAATATGCTCCTAATGAGGAAGAAAAGTATCAGTTATATAACCCGCAGCAAAAAATTTTTGAGGGGAAAAAGTGGGTTAATGCAATTATCGAAAGCAATATCTATTTGATAATGAACGTAATGGGAATGGAGCAAAACAGGCATATCCTGTATAATAAAGAAACAGGATTATTGGAAAATGTTGCATTCAGATACAATGATGAAATAATAAACAGGTTAGGCAAAGAATTTTTCGACCCGAAATTTATTTCGGAGGATAAACAGTTTCTTATATCGTACGAAGCCCATGAAGATATTGATAATGATGATAATCCGGTTTTAGTATTGGTTGCACTGAAATAATATTACGAAAAATACTGGATTGCTTCGCAGGCTCGCAATGACGATGCGCGTTGCCGTCATTGCGAGGAACGAAGTGACGAAGCAATCCAGAATAGACAACAAGAACAATAGCTGATTAACAAAGGAAAATTATAAATAGAAAAAATGAAAAATGCAAATGACATTTTAATATTCATCCTGTTAGCGTTAATAACAGGATGTGGCGGAGGCAAACAGTCAACCGATGACCTTATCATCGTTGATGTTACGAAAAGTTATCCTAAAAAGGAACTGATTCTGCAGGACTTTATGGATGTGGAATATGTTGCATTAGAAACTACTGACGAGTTTCTTACACAGGGTATAGTGCAAGATGTAGGTACAGAAATCATATTAGTAACAAACCGCATCAACGATGGGGATATTTTTGTTTTTGACAGAAAAACCGGTAAAGGAATTAGAAAGATAAACCGAAAGGGGCAAGGCGGCGAAGAATATGCTTTTATCAATAAGATTGTCCTGGATGAAGAAAACAATGAAATTTTCGTCAATAACTGGGGGGCGGGTAAAATTCTCGTATACGATTTGTATGGAAAATTTAAACGAAGTTTCAATGCTGAATTTTCAAATATATTCGAATATGACAGGGATAACTTTATTGGTTACGATATGTCCGGATTTCACAAGGACGGGGAGGATAGAGACAATACTTCATATCATGTTATTATTTCCAAACAGGATGGGAGTATGACCCGAAACATCTATATTCCATTTAAGCAATTTGTATCACCAATTGTTAGAAAAGGGGAAGGTGTTGCATCGTCACCTTCTTTAAATTATACAATTCCATTTTTTGACAATTGGGTGCTTGTGGAATCATCCTCTGATACTTTATACAATTATGCGCCCGATGGCAGATTAACGCCGTTTATTGTTAGAGTTCCCCCCATACATGCTATGGACATTAAGGTTTTTCTTTCTCTCCGCTTTATTACCGACAATTATTATTTTATGTTTACCCTTAAAAGTGATTTTGACTTTGAAACAGGAAGAGGATTTTATGAGGAGAGTTTGGTGTACGACAAGCAGGAAAATTCCCTGTTTCAATATGTTATATACAATAGTGATTATACAGAAAAAAGTCCGATGCCTTTACATTGGAGACCTTTAAATTACGAAATTCCAACATATCGAGTTTTAGAGGCTTACCGCCTTGTTGAGGATTACGAGAAAGGTGTATTAAAAGGCAGACTGAAAGACATTGCGGCTGAATTGGATGTAGAGGATAATCCGGTGATTATGTTGGTGAAACATAAGAAATAAAAATCCAATTGAAATGAAACAGATACTTAAAGTTTTTATTGTAATTATGTTATGTAACACGACAGCGTGTTTGCAGGATAAAAGCGCTAATCAATCAAAACCGGACATCAATACAATATATACTGTACAGAGCCTCACATTTACTGTAAATGACGAACGGTTTGAAATGATTTTTGTAGAGGGCGGAACGTTTACGATGGGATGCACAAGCGAGCAAGGCAGTGATTGTGAAGACTTCGAAAAACCGGTACATCAGGAAACGGTGTCTGATTTTTATATGGGTAAACATGAGGTTACCCAAAAATTATGGAGAGCAGTCATGGGCGCTAATCCAGGTGGATTATATAATAGGGACTGTGATGATTGTCCTGTAGAAAAAGTAAGCTGGAACGATACGCAAGAGTTTATAAGTAAGTTAAACACTTTGAGAGAAAGGTCTTTTCGCTTGCCAACCGAAACAGAATGGGAATATGCAGCGCGTGGCGGCAAGTTAAGTAAGGGTTACAAATACAGTGGGAGCAATAATATAGACGAGGTGGCCTGGTATCGTGATAACTATCAAGGTACTAAATACGGAATAACAGGAACTACGCATCCGGCAGGATCCAAAAAGGCTAACGAGTTGGGCTTATATGATATGAGTGGAAATGTATGGGAATGGTGCAGTGACTGGGATAGTATACCATTTATCGTCTATGGTACGCCTCTTCCTTTCCGTCGTGTTTTGCGCGGCGGCAGCTGGCTTGGCAGTGCGCAAGGTTGCCGCGTGTCGTATCACGACTGCGATGTTCCCGGTTACCGCGATGAATGCGGTGGATTCCGGCTTGCCTTAACTCCTTAATTCTTAGTTGAAGATTCATGATTTTTTAGAAAATGAAAAGAATAAATACAATTACAGCAATGATCCTGTTAATGCTGGCAGGATGCGGTGGAGGAAGTAAACAATCAACTGCTGAATTAATTATCGTTGATGTTACGAAAAACTATCCTGAAAAGGAACTGATTATTCAGGACTTTATGGATGTGGAATATATTCCGTTGGAAACTACGGACGAATTTCTTACACAAGGCGTGGTAATGGCTGCAGGTACAGAAATCATATTAGTAAAAAATCGCTTCAACGATGGAGATATTTTTGTTTTTGAAAGAAAAACCGGTAAAGGTTTAAGAAAAATAAACCGCAGAGGGCAAGGCGGCGAGGAATATTTAAGCATATCAGAGATTGTTCTGGATGAGGAAAACAATGAAATGTTTGTTATAGACAACAACAGAATAAAAATCTTAGTATATGATTTATACGGAAATTTTAAAAGAAGTTTTAAAGTCACAGATGCAGATATTCATATAAATACATACAATTACGACAATGATAATTTGATTTGTTATATTCCATATTTTGGTGTAGAAAATCACCAAAATATCATACATTCATGTCATTTAATTATTTCTAAACAGGATGGAAGTATAACCCGGAACATTTCAATTCCTTTGCATGAGATTAAAAGTACGGTTGTGAGAATGGGGGAGGATTATGCAGTGCCTATTCCGTCTTCAATGTACCAAGTAATTCCAAATCATGGCAATTGGATACTAATGGAAACATCATCCGATACCATATACAACTATGTGCCGAATAAGGATTTAAAAATCCCCTTTATTGTAAGATACCCCTCCATACATTCCATGGAACCTCCTGAAGTATTTCTTATACCAAGCATTTTTACCGAAAGTTATTATTTCTTCCGTACCCTAAAACTTGAATTTAACTTGGGATATTTCCCGATTTCTGACTTGATGTACGACAAGCAGGAAAAAGCCCTTTTCAAACCTAAAGTATATAATGGTGATTTCTCAAACCAAAGTCGAGTATATATTGTGTCGAAACCTGTAAATCACGAGATCGCCGCCGGTCAAGTTTTAGAAACCTATCAATTAGTTGAGGCTTACGAAAAAGGGGAACTGAAAGGCAGATTGAAAGACATTGCGGCTGAATTGGATGTAGAAGATAATCCGGTGATTATGCTGATAAAACATAAGCAATAAACAATCATTTGTGCCTGATTTCTTCAATGTTTCCGATTACATTGTTTGCGTTGCGTAAATCGTGTAACGTAAATTGCGTAACGCAGATTGTGTAATGAGAAATATTTCAATCGAAACCATACCAAACTCGTTTCATTTCTTTACCCCCGATTTGAAACAAAATATTCTTCGTTTTACCCCCGATTTGAAACAAAACTATTATCTTTGCGGACTGTATCAATCATCTGTTGAAAATGAAATTTACACCCGAAAAATATTCTCTGCCCGATATCCCGATGACGCCATTTATTGACGTACAGGAAATTGAGGCTTTCCTTGACCGTCCCAAACCCGACAGGCAGGAAGTGGAAGAGGTAGTCGCCAAATCGCTTAATAAACAACGGCTGAGTTTGCAGGATACGGCTACGCTGATTAAAGCCGACGACCCCGAAAGCGTTTCCCTTATCAAACAGACAGCCAAACGTTTGAAAGAAACGGTTTATGGAAACCGTATCGTTCTGTTCGCCCCCTTGTATGTGGGTAATTACTGTATCAACAACTGTATCTACTGCGGATTCCACATGAAAAACAAAGATGCGGTGCGCATCACCTTGAGCCATGAACAGTTGATTCATGAAGTGGAAGCATTGGTTGATGAAGGGCAGAAACGGTTGATACTGGTTTTCGGCGAGCATAAACAATATTCGCCTGCATTTATTGCCGAAACGGTTCGTACCGTTTATGGCATCAAGAAAGGTAATGGTGAAATACGCCGCGTGAATATCAATGCGGCTCCTTTGGATATAGAAGGTTTCCGTATGGTGAAAGAGGCAGGGATAGGCACTTACCAGATTTTTCAGGAAACGTATCATCCTGAAATGTATAAGGTATATCATCCATCCGGCCCCAAGAAGGATTATAACAACCGCCTGACAGCGCTCGACCGCGCACAGGAGGCGGGGTTGGACGATGTGGGAATAGGCGCGCTCTTCGGTTTGTACGACTGGCGTTTTGAGACCTTGGCTATGGTGCGCCATACCAACCACTTGGAAGCCTGTTATAATGTAGGGCCGCATACTATTTCTTTCCCCCGTCTGCAGGCGGCATCCAACATGGCTATTGATGAACAATATAAACTGAGTGATGCAGATTTTGCCCGCATGGTTGCCATTTTACGTTTGGCGGTTCCGTATACCGGCTTGATTTGTACCGCCCGCGAAAAGCCCGAAGTGCGGCGCGAAGTATTGCAGTACGGCGTATCGCAAATCGACGGCGGCACGAAATTAGAGATAGGCGCTTATGCAGAGAAAACGGAAATAACACAGGATTTGAACCGTGAACAGTTTCAGGTAAACGATTCGCGCTCGCTGTATAACGTGATTGACTCCTTGTTGGACGACGGTTACCTGCCTTCGTTTTGCACGGCATGTTATCGCAAAGGACGTACAGGCGAGCATTTTATGGAATTTTCGGTGCCGGGCTTTATCAAACGTTTCTGTACGCCCAACGCTATTTTCACCTTAGCCGAATACCTCGAAGACTATGCCTCCGAAGCCCAAAAACAAAAAGGCTATCTATTGATAGATAAACAACTTCAAGCGTTAGACGAGCCATCCATAGCAAAAATCCGCGCTACGCTTGAACAAATCCGGCAAGGGAAAAGGGATCAGTATTTGTAATATATGAATGAAACTTATGTGAAAAACAAAAATAATTTCTCTTATGATTGAAATTTTTATTATCTTTGCAAAAAGTTTCAATCACAAATTAAATTTGTTATGGGTGTATGGCCGGGAATTTCATTGCAAGAGAAAAATACGTTGAAAAAATAAGGGCATTTATCGGCAAAAACGTGATCAAAGTAATTACAGGGCAACGCCGTGTAGGGAAAAGTTACATTTTGTTGCAACTGATAGATGAGATTGAAAGGTCGGAAGTAGGGGCAAATATTGTTTATATCAATCTTGAACTGGAGGTATTTCGACATATAAAAACCTCGAAAGATTTATATGAATATGTAAACAATAACCTTGTAGAAAACAACTCGTTAAATTATCTTTTTGTAGATGAAATTCAAGAGATTACAGACTTCCAAAATGCTGTGCGCAGTTTGCTTGCCGAGCAAAAATGTGATATATTTATCACCGGAAGCAACGCAAATTTACTTTCGGGCGAATTGGCCACTTCGCTTTCGGGCAGATATGTGAATTTTGAAATCCACGCTTTGAGTTATCAGGAATTTCAACTGTTTCATCAGTTGGAAAATTCGCAACAAACACTTGAAAAATACCTGACTTTCGGTGGAATGCCATTTTTAAAAAATTTGGAATTATCGGAAAATCAGTCGTTTGAATATCTTAAAAATGTGTATTCTACCATATTATTAAAAGATGTCGTAACGCGTGAGAAAATACGGAATGTCGCCTTTTTAGAAAATTTGGTAGCCTATCTTGCCGATAATGTAGGGAGTTTATTTTCCGCTTTAAATATCAGCAAATACCTGAAAAGTCAGCGAATGGATATTTCAACGCAGGTTGTAATTAACTATTTACGCGCATTAACAAATTCTTTTTTTGTACACAAAGTGGTGCGTTCCGATGTGGCAGGAATGAAAATCTTTGAAATCGGAGAGAAATATTACTTTGAAGATTTGGGATTGCGAAATGTTATAAGTGGTTTTAATGCAGTCAAAGATATGGCAAAAATAGGAGAAAACGCTGTATATCTACATCTGTTACAATTTGGTTATAAGGTTTTTGTGGGAAAAATAGGAGATAAGGAGATTGATTTCGTCGGCGAAAAGAATGGTATAAAAATCTATGTTCAGGTTTCGTTGACAATCATAGACGAAAAAACCCGGGAACGCGAATTTGGCAGTTTATTGCTCGTTCAAGATAATTTTGCCAAATACATTGTTACCTTGAATGATATGCACATTGGGAATAACTACAAAGGTATACTGTGTTTGAATTTGAAGGAATTTTTAGAGATGGAAATCTGATTTGCTATATATTTATGAATAAAGAATTAATCTGTTACTGTGGTCTTTACTGCGAAAATTGCGCGGTGAAGGTAAAAGTTGAGCCTGCATCGAAAGTCCTGTATGAGGAGATGAAAAAAGCGGGATTTGAGGAAATAATGAAAATGATTCCAGACGGTGATACGTTCTGGTCTTTTCTGAAGGGCATGGCTGTTCAAGGCGTATGTATCTCATGTAAAGCAGGAAGCGGCAATCCGGGATGTGTTGTCAGAATGTGTGCCAAAGAGAAAAACATCGACATGTGCGCCTTGTGCGAAAGTTACCCTTGCGAGAAATTCACACGGTATTTTGAAGGGTATCCCATACTGAAACACGACAACGCCATCCTTCGCGCAGAAGGTTTAGACGCCTGGTCAAAACTTCAGGATGAACGCCACGCCAGAGGATTTACTTATGGTGATTTAGATGAATGAAGAAACGAATAATAACATACACAATAACTGGAATAACAAGCATTGTGCTGATTTATAGTTTTTTAGAAAAGAAGGGGAATGATATGACGAATGCAGAGCAAATGCTGACCAATGAGATTGAAAGCGGCAAATCGCCATCTGTTCAATATTATCTGTTTGACAAAGATAGTATTATACAATCATTTCAACTTGGTTTTGCTGATATTTCCACGCAAAAGCAAACCGATATAAACACAACATATCATGCTTTTTCCGTCACCAAAACCTTTACGGCATTGGCCGTTTTACAATTAGCGGAACAGGGAAAAATAGAATTGCAGCAGACCGTAATACATTATTTGCCTGATTTTCCGTATGGATCGGAAATCACTGTCAAGCAACTGTTAAACCACACGGCAGGAATACCAAATCCCATTCCTTTGGCTTGGATACATTTGGAAAGCGAGCACAACAGTTTTGACCGAAATCAGTTTTTCAAACCTGTTTTTGACAAAAACAACAAAGCAAAATCAAAACCCGATGAAAAGTATGCTTATTCAAATTTAGGCTATATTATTTTAGGTCAACTGATTGAAAGTGTATCAGGAAACACGTATGAGGAATATATTTTGGAACATATCATCAAAAAACTGCCAATCAATCCCGACGATTTGGCTTTTACAATCAGCAACAGCGAAACCCATGCAACAGGTTACCACCCAAAAATGTCATTCTCTCATCTTGCGTTAGGTTTTTTCATAGACACATCCAAATTTATGGAGAAAGCCGAAGGAAAATGGCGTCCGTTTAAAAGTTTCTACGTCAATGGCGCTCCTTATGGCGGGTTGATAGGAAAACCGACCGCATTTGTAGCATACGTTCAGGAATTGTTAAAAGAAGACAACTCTCTTATTTCCGGCGAATATAAACAAATGCTTTTTCAGGAAAACAAAAATACGGGCATGTGTTTGTCTTGGTTTGCGGGCGAACTGAACGGTCAAAAGTATTTTGCTCACGCAGGCGGCGGCGGTGGTTACTATTGCGAAATCAGGATTTACCCCGATATAGAAATGGGAAGCGTTGTTTTCTTCAATCGGACAGGAATGTCGGACGAAAGATACCTGGACAAATTGGATAAAGTGTACATAAATACACAGTAAAAAAGCGATTTGACGCAATGATGGCAGTATGTGCGTCAAAATATGACACACAATGAAATAATATTTTTAGTACGGTGTTTTTTGATAAAACAAAAAAAACGCCTTTGCGTGGACAGAGGTTTCAATTCAATATAATGGAGAATTCACTGAAATATATTGCAGTTGTTGTGATATTTAATTAGTTTTTACTATTTTTGCACCTAATAATACAGTAGCAATGAATACGAAATATATTATTTCATTTTTTTTCGTTTTAGCGCTTTTGGTATCGTGCGGCAGAGTAAAGGAAAAGGCACGGGAAACTATTAACAAAAGCGGCGAAACAGTCGGAAAAACTGCTACGGAGTTTTTTGAGGGAGTTTCCGAAGGTATAGACAAAACGCTTCAGTGCGAGTTGTCATTATCGAGTTCCTTAATAGATAAAGGTTTAAAAACAGGGAAATTTACTATTGAAAATTCCGAAGATGGTCGCAATAACCAGTTGACTGTTTACCTTATTTTCGACCGCGATTTTAAATCTCCTGTAACCGCAAAGGCTTTCGACAAAAACGGTTTGGAAGTGGGTCGCGCCAAAATGGACATTGAGGGAAAAACTGATGAAGCAGGTTATTTCGATTTTACTTTCGACAAAAGGACCTGTATCGAAGTGAAAAGTAAAATCGTTTTGGAATGAAACTTTCGGGAAAATGACTAAATATTTTATCTCGGTTATTACCGCTTTATTTTTGTTCGGACAAGTTAAATCACAAGACACAACAACAGTTGTTGCACTTGAACCCCAACAGTTAGACGAAGTTGTTGTAACTGCTTATCAAGCCGGCATACAAACTCCTGTAACATTTCTAAATATATACCCGGACGTAATTGAAAACAAGTCTGTTGGACAGGAGCCGTCATTCTTACTTTCCGAAACGCCGTCTATAACGAACTATTCGGATGCGGGAAATTCGCAGGGCTATTCGTATTTCAGACTTCGAGGCATTGACCAAACAAGAATTAATATGATGTTTGACGGTGTACCGTTGAATGAGCCCGAAGACCAGGGCGCATATTTTTCAAACTATCCCGACCTCTTAAATTCGGTCAGTAAAATGCAAATTCAACGAGGTGTAGGAACAACTAAAAATGGCGTTGCAAATTATG
>Ga0099364_10011635_pt1 | contig 11993 bp, 7 predicted proteins | sample TergutTh196P3_FD_73070 | JGI IMG/M metagenome (GOLD analysis project Ga0099364, IMG submission 73070) | Microcerotermes parvus P3 segment gut microbial communities from Pointe-Noire, Republic of the Congo - Th196 P3 | ecosystem: Host-associated > Arthropoda: Insects > Digestive system > Gut ...
AAATAGGCATTCTTTCCGCTAATTCTACTGCAAGTTGAGAAATAGTGGCATAATTATGTGATTGAGCATAATATTGATACCCATAAGGATACAGAACTTCGTTGCCTTGCGAATGATAGCTAAGGCTGGCTATAAAAGGGATTTGGGCTGCAAGGTCTTTTATATACCCGGCTTCTACTGCTGAAAATGGGTGAGTTCCAGAATATGTCTCACTCATATAGTTTGTAGATCCCCACCACATATATTCAAAATTTCTATTTCCATCTATCCCGTCTAAACTAGCTCCACCATATCCTGTATCGATCTGTCCATTCTCATTATTATCAAATATGGTCTTTCTGTGCATTTCATTCCTGCCTGAAAACACTATATGTCGTCCATCGGGATTTGTAACTGGGATAATCCAGATTTGAGTGTTATTAAGTGGGTGTTCATCGTTTTCTAAAGTATAAGTTTCGAGTAAATCTTCCATAAGATTCATACATATTTCGGCTGTCAATGGCTCCCGTGCATGTATATTACCCCAAAAAAGATAGTTTGGTTTATCTTGATATATGTCTATATTATTTGATAACTTTACACCATATATTGTGTTATTATAATCTTCATAGTGATCATTGCCAGCATCATAATATAACTTACCTTGCGATGGACCTAGCTCCACTATTTGGCATAAATTTGGATGCATTACAGAAAGCTCAAACATCCTTTCTACCATCTCTTCATAAGAATGATAGCCCGGAAGATCTCTGTTACGAGAGTTTAAATTCTCACGCATATCAGCCAAAGTTTCTATGATATTTAGGGTGTTATATCTCTCTATAAAATATATCAGTTCTACTTCGTTTATAATAAGGCGAATCTCATTTTTTGCCCTAGAGACCTTGATTATTTCATAACCCTTTTCTTCATATTCATACAACTGTGTTTCTGAAACATAAGGAATACTTATCACCATCATTTCAGCGTGCACAAATATATTAAGTAGCATGACAAATAGAAAAAATAATGTAATCTTTTGCATTATAACCTCTTGAAATCTTTTTTTAAAAACCAGAAAATAAAAACACACTTTTTTGTCAAGGAGAAACTTTGTGGGATTCTCATGTAACATAAACTTATGAGGTTATAATACATAATATGAGAGCAAAAAGGATAACCCAAAAATATGAAAAAATTAATTATCTTATTTCTAATCTTAATAAGTTATATCTATGTATATGCAAAACCGATAGATGACACTTTCATCACAAACATTGCAGAATATACTATCGAGATGTTTAAAGAGGCTATCTCTGATGAGGTTGTTGGACAAGCTATTTATATGGGACCTGCCGACCCTCGATTTATAGACATAGGATTATTCAAACAGACAAGCGGACATCAAGCAACCCCCGAAATGATTGTTCATGAAAATAATGATCGTTTCATACCATCCCATAGTCCAGGGAATAGGCTATCCATATTTGCAGGTATCTCTCTCTCAATCTTGGTATCGAATACAATCATGGCTTAATTGGTATTAACAAAGGGTCAGATCCCACAAACATAATGATGTTAGTGACATTAGGTTACTTGTTTTAGAAAAAACAACTTATTATCACATTTTAGTTAAGAGATCCTTGCACAGTTTCTTAAATTGAATAGAAGCCGATTTCTTATTAATAGTGACTTGATAATGGCAGAAGTCTTTTATTGAACTGACATTGGTATTGGTGGGTTGTTTATTCAAGATTGCTTTAGATATTAGGACTTTGTTTATTTTTATGGGAGTTGATGATAAATCTTGTAAGCCAAAGAATTGTTCAAGAATAGTGTCACAGTAGTTAATAAAACAATAAGCTCCCTTAAATTTTTGTGAAATATCTTCTTCTTTATAACCTTTTGACTTCATTTCTATATAAATGAGAAATATTTGTTTATCCATAGAAAACAATAATAAATAATCACAACATTTAAATAATCCAGAAGTGTCTTTAAAGACTTTATTCATTTTATCACCTAAATTCAATTTTGATACTTTTCGCAGGTCAAGTAGAATCGAATTTTGAGGAACATTGGTGATAGTAAGTTTTTGAAAATGAGAGGAGTTATCTTCTTCAATTAAAACATGATTGTATGTGTCGTTTTTTAAGATGGGTGATAAAACATAAGATATTTGAAAGACTTCTTTATATTTACTAAGTAGGTAATCGGAAATATCGGGCATTATTCTCCATATAGAATATCATCTTGAATATCATTCATTTCGTTTATAGTGTCATCAAATTCAGATATTTCTATGCCTTGTTTATTTATCTTTGTCGGAATAATTGTATTATTTTTTTGCTTTTTCTTGAATCCATCAATTTCGATTAATGCTTTTTTTGCAATATATGCTTTGATTTTATTTTCGTCTAAAAGTTCGTTTTCTTCGTATTCATATTTTTTTATTAAATAAGTTTTTCGATCACCAATATTATGTAACATAATCAAAGTGTTAAATTCTTTTAAAATATAGTCACTGTGAGTAGTTATATAAATATTTACACCTGCATTTATTAGTTTAGCCAATAATCTTGCAAAATTTCGTTGGTTTTTGGGGTGTAGGTTTAGTTCTGGCTCGTCAATCATAAAGAAATCACCAGGTTTTAGTATATGTTTTATATAAAATCCTATGTTAAGTAATGAGCGAACAGAGCTCGAACTCTCACCCATAGCTAATCTAATCTTATTTTTTTCAGGAATAAAATAAAGTCCTTTTTGTGATGAGCCATATTTACCTCCAGATATTTTTTCGAATAGTTTAATAATATCTGGATGTTTCTGGGCTATAATACTTTCTTTTTTCTCTACATTTTCTATCCCGCGTGTAAAATTTACATCCATATTCACAGGCAGGGCATATCCACTTATATACAATGTATCGAGTAAGGATAAAGGATTTATTTCTTTGTCTTGATTGTTGATGTGTTCCAGCAATCTTGATCTTGTAAAATCGAGTTCTTTTTGAAATATAGCTGCTCCTGTTCGTTCTATACTTGCGATAAACGGAGTAGGGAATATATCTAAATAAAAATAATCAAAGATAGTCTTATTAATTTTAAAAATTAACCATTCTATTGTCTTAATATCTGGATTCTCTATTTTCTCAGATAACTTAATAGATATTGAATACTCACCTTTCTTTTTGAAGAATTCTATCATTGGTTCGTCTATTCTTCCATTTATACGGATATTTTTTTCTAGTTCGTTTATATTAATATCTTTGGCCAAAACTTTGAAAGAAGTATCTTTTAACAAATCAGATCGAGTAGCAAATACCCTGGGTAAATGTTTTATATATTCTTTGCAAGCAATATCTACCATTTTTTGGGGTTCAATTATCTTAATTTCTGTCACACAGTTTTGGAAAAGGTTATCTATTTCTGTTTCGTTAAGAAAAATATAGTTAAAGCCTATCTGCCAGAAATCAAGAAATCCATATAGAGCATAAGTGGCATAAGTCTTTCCAGTATTATTTGCTCCACAAATAATAGTCAAATTCCCAATCTCAAAGTCAGTTTTTTTTAAAACTCCAAGATTTTCTATGAATACTTTCATAATAATTCCTTTAAATATTTGATAAAAATATCTAGATACCAAGAATTTTAATATAGTTTATTTGTCAATCTATTTTTTGAGCATACTTTTTTTTGCATACTTTTCTATTTCGTATGACTAGGTGTAGATTAATATCTTCTATAGTCATATTTATGTGGAAAGGTTACCAAATTATTATTCCTATAAAAATTATAGATATATTATTTATTTTTTCAATTAAAATTTTTATTAAATCAAATGAGATATACACAATCAGCGTTGCATACCTACAGCATGCAGGTTGAGGGAGATGTGGGTATCGTTTTCTACCAACAGACCTATACCTACAGCATTGGCAAGGTATTTATATGAAATAATTGTATCTCATAAAGATGAATCGGTTGGTAGAAAATAATAATCACCAACATTGTATTTTTCATCTCGTAGTTCGATAACTGAAACCTAATTTACACCTAATTTTCATAACAAAACTACCTCAGTAGCCAGAAAAATACCATACCTTAAACCAATTAACCTCATTGAGATTATTTGAGAATTAGGTTTAAATTAGGTTGGTGTGTGTGTTATATCTAATGGCTACTGAGGTAGTTTTTGTTTAAAAATTAGGTAAAAATGAGGTTTGTATTATATACAAATTATCTGTGCAAATTTACCCTTTGGGTAGAGTAGATTTTTATTTTAATCTCTGTGGTCTCCGTGGTCTCCGTCATTGGGAGGAACGAAGCAATCCAATTCCTTATAAAAAACTCTGTGTTACTCTGTGTGACTCTGTGGTTTTTTAGATTCTTCGTTCCTCAGAATGACAATTTTTTTTATTGTATCTCCCATATGGAGCTGTCCATCCGCACACCCGTCATTGCGAGGCACGAAGCAATCCATTCCTTGTAAATAATAATGTTTTGGATTGCTTCGTTCCTCGCAATGACGGATGATTGCTTGATGCCTCGCAATGACGGGATGGTTTCCACAGCGGTTAAATCCGTTCCGTACGGATGGCACATTCATTACATTTCCTGAAGCGGAAAAGATAAATCATTTCCCTACGGATGGCAATTTTACACGGTTTTTTGTGATTTTGCTGTCACATAGCTTAGTGCAGGTGTCACATAAAGTGACAAAAAAGTGGACATCACTATTCCGCCTATACTCACTATCCCCATAGATTGTCTAAATTCTTTTCCTGCGTCACTCAAGCCGAGAGCCATGGGTAGCATTGCAAAGATCATGGCTATATTCGTCATCAAAATTGCTCTGAGTTTCACGGTGCATGCTTCTAGTAATGCATCTTTCATAGATAAGCCGTCTTCGCGGACTTTCATGTTTGCATAGTCAAGTATCAAAATGCAGTTATTTACCACGATGCCGATGAGCATGATAATTGCCATCATAGACATTAGATTCATGTTTAGGCCGGTAATATAAAGGATTAGTATTATTCCTATCAAAGCTAAGGGGATAGAGGTCATGATCAAAATTGGCTGGATGAAGCTTTCTAAAATTGCGGTTAAAAGCATGTAAAGAAGCAATATTGCTATGATAAATGCCTTAGCCATTTCTACAACGGACTCGTTCATGTCTTCGGCATTTCCACCCCAGTGAACACTGTAACCTGCTGGAAGTTCCATTTCAGCGAGTCTTATGTCGATTTCTCTTGTTATATCTCCCAGAGGGTAGCCAATTGCTGGTGCTCCTGTGATTTCTACAGCTCTTGCTTTGTTTCTTCGGGTGATTTGGTTTACACCTTCTACAATGTCCACCTCCACTAGTTGAGAAAGCTGAAATCTACCTCTGGATGTCATCAATGATAGGCTTTTGAATCTATCTGGAGTGGCATACGCTTCTTCGTCTGCGGTCACCCGAATATCATATTCGTTTCCATCCTCTCTAAATTGTGATGCTACTAACCCTTCTACTGCTGCTCTTGCTCCGATTGCGATATCAGAAACGCTCACCCCTGTCAATGCCAGCTGCTCTCTGATGGGGCTGATTACCAGCTCTGGTCTGCCGGGTCGCACGCTGGTGTCGAGGTTTATCAGGCCTGGGATGTCTCTTATTTTTTCCATTATTTCGTTTGACAAATCGTTTAAACCTTCGTTTGTAAGCCCTGATACTCGCAGGGAAATAGGGTCTCTGCCGCCTCTTCCGGCGCTTGATTCTGCTGCTATACGGATTTTTGCATTGGGTATAAACGCCAAATCTCGGATCAATCTGTCGGCTATTTGCTCTGCTGAAAATAATCTCTCATTTTGTTCTATTAATTTTATATCCATCGATGCCAGGTGCATTCCTGTGTTTGTTCCACCCATTTTGCCCAGGTTGGTGATAATGTATTCTATTTCGGGATATTCGGCAATGATATTTTCGATTCTTTGCATCATTGAGGCAGTTTCATCTAAATGCTGCCCTACTGGAAATTCTACTCGGATGTTTAGTTCGCCTTGATCCATTGCAGGCATAAACTCAAACCCTATTTCAGTAAATAACAATAGGCTAAGGATGAAAAGTAACACGGTTACGCCCAGTATAAACACGCTTTTCCCTTTGGTTTTTAATACGAAATTGAGCGATCCTATATAAATTTTTTCTAAGCCTTTCATTATTTTATCTACTATAGAAGTCATCTTTGTTGGTTTCATCTTTTCAGGCAAAATGATGGAGGCAAGCATTGGTGTCAAAGTGAATGATATGAGCAAAGAAAAGATGGTGGCAAAGACTACTGTAAGCCCAAATTCCACAAATAACTGCCCAGCCATACCACCCATAGTGCCTATTGGCAGGAAAACTACAAGGTTTGTGAGAACCGAAGCTAACACAGCTACTACTATTTCAGAAGTTCCCTTTTCTGCTGAAGACTTTTTGTCATACCCCATTCCTTTGTAACGGTAGATATTCTCCAGCACCACTATGGAGCTGGACACCAAAACCCCTATTGAGGTTGCCAACCCCAGCAAGCTCAAGACATTCAGCGAAAACCCAAAAAACTGCATAAGCATAAAGGTAGAAATGATAGACATCGGCATGGCGAGTGCTACTATCAAAGTGGATCTTAAATCACCTAAGAAAATGAAGAGTAGTAACCCTGTCAGCAAAATTCCCAAAAAAATATCACCCATTGTATCATTGATAGAAGCTTTTATAAACTCCGATGAATCTCTGATTACTGTCAGTTCCATACCTGCGGGCAAATCCCCATTTATATTATTTAATTGTTTGTATAATTCTTTAGAAATTTGCACAGGATTTCCGTTTGAACTTGGGATCAATTCCATCACTATGACATTGGTAAACCTTTCTCCTGTTTTTTTATCGAAAAAGACCGTTCGTTCTGTAATTTCTGTTCCTGTATCTATTATGGTCGCTAAATCGGATAATCGTCTGTTTCCGTTTGGAGTGGGGACAGATAGATTCCTTATTGTGTTTATATCAGCAAGATCGCCAACCACCCTTACAGATAATACCGTGCCACCCACAGAAAATGTCCCAGCAGGCAGATTCATATTGTTTGCAGCGATGATCTGGCTTATCAACGGCAGAGAGACATTATTCGCATAAGCTGCTTGTGGGTCTAAAATTACCTTGATTTCTCTCTCTTGGTTGCCAGAAATGTTTACCTGAGCTACCCCCTGTATTTGAGAAAACACATCGTTTAGCGTAGTATCTGCATAGCGATAAAGCTCCATATTGCTTTGCGTTCCGCTTAATAATAGCCACGCTACAGGCATCGCATTTATGTCAAAAGTGTCCACCACAGGGGTCATTGCATCTCTGGGTAGATTGTTTATTATGGCGGTCACCTTGTCACGAACCTGCTGAGCTGCCACATTCACATCTATAGACATATCAAAAGAAATTGAGACAATAGAGACATTGTCCATAGAATATGACTCTATAAAATCTATTCCACTCACGGTAGATACTGCATCTTCTATAAAACTGGTTATTTGCTGCTCTACCTCCACTGGTCCAGCACCGGGATAAATAGTCTGGACTGTAACTATGGGCATTTCAAATTTTGGCAATAAGGTGAGGGGTAAATCAAAATAAGCCATTCCACCAAAGATGATAAAAACCAATAAAAGCATCACTATAAGTTTAGGTCTTTTCACAGATAAATTTGATAAAAACATAAAATCTCCTTAGTCTTGAATGCTCACACGAGAATTCGCTCTTACAAACTGAAGTCCCTGAACTATCAATAAATCACCAACTTCCAAACCGCTGGTAATCTCATATTGAAGATCCGACCTATTTGATATTATTATATCCCTTCTTATTGCCACTCCATCCTGAGCCACAAACACATAATCTTGCCCTTCCATATCTCTCAGGACTACATTTCGTGGTATGGAAATAGCTTTATCGTTATTATAAGTAACTATTTTTGCAGTTCCTGTAAGCCCACCGCGAACTTTTTGGTTTGGATTTTCAAAGGCAATATCAGCAGCAAAGGCATTTTGGTCTGGGTTCAAGGTCAAGGCTATATTTACTAATCTGCCCTGAAGCAGAGATCCATTATGCCTAAAAGTAGCACTTGCATTTGGAGGAACTTTATTTATGTCATTCGGGGAAATCCATATTTTTGCATGTAAAGTGTTTAATTGAGAAACAGTGAATAAATACTGCCCTGGGGTAACTCTTTCCCAAAGACGGACATCTATATCAGTGATAGTGCCTGCGATAGGGGATCTCACGAAAACTGCCCGTTGAGTAGCTTCGTAATTCGCCTCTGCAACTCTGAATTGTGTTTTAGCTCCATCAAGGTCATGCTGTGACACTCCTCCAGTATCAAAGAGGCTTTGTGTTCTATTCAAGGTCTGTTCTGCGAGTTCAAAAGCAGCTTTGGTTTGAAAGAAGCTTGCTTGTGGATTATCTTGTGGGAAATTGATTATAATTTCATTCCGTGATACAACCTGACCCACTCTGGCGTTTATACTTTCTACTTGGTCGCTGATTCCTGCATAAACTCTGGTTTCTTTGCAATTTGTGCACCGTTGTATTGAATTAAAGCATCAAAGACTTCGAGCTGGATACCAGCTTGGTTTTCATATCTTGACTGAGCTATATTTAAGGCTCTTTGGGCAAGATTTAGATTCATTTCTTGAACTTCCAAAACTCTTTTACTTTGGTTAAAAGACTGCCATGTTTGGCGAACTTCAAGGTTGATAAGTTCTTCTGTATTTACCGATTCAAACTCAGCTCTACGAAGCTCATGTTTGGCTCCTAATTTTTTGGCTGTATTCGTCATCCCAGTAAATAAAGGCATTTGAAACACTAAACCCACAGAGCCCATAGTTCCAAAATCGTTTTCTTTGAAACTATAAGAATCTGTTCTTTGAGCATATTTCGTAATATCTGCTTGCAAAAGGATATTAGGCAGGAAGTTTTTTTGCTCGGCTGAATATTTTACTTGGGTTATTTCTTTAGAAATGTTCACCAGAAAAAGCTCAAGCCTATTATCAGCTGCCGATGAAATAGCATCATCAAGTGTGATATCAAAATCCGCAAAAGTTATGGAATTTTCGTAAATAACCGGATTTAGAGAAAACTCGTCTGTAATGCCAGTTATCCGTTTAAAATTCTCCTCTGCCAGATTTTTTTGATTCTCATATTGTAATACTTCAGGACGAAGCCTTGAGACCTCTAATTCTGCTCTAAGTTTGTCATATTCAGAGATTAGACCTAGCGAAAATCCGTTTGTGACTCTTTGTAGATGCAGCTCTGCATTTGATAAAGCCTGTCTCTGAATAGAGAGTCCCTCCTCTGCCAGATACAAGTCATAATAAGCATTTACTACCGTGATAATGGTGCTCTGCATTTCCAGGTCATACCTTTTTTCTTGCAGTATCTTCACTTTGTCAAGCACTCGAAGCCCATCTATGAGCTTGCCACAGAGAAAGATAGGCTGCGAAAGACTTACTTGACCTGCAAAAGACACTTCATCTCTGTTTTTACTAGACGGGAGCATATTGTCTAATATACCTGCAATCATGCTTTCATTTTCTGATGGGTCGTCCATAATTCCAGAAAGCGAAAAACCAGGGACTGCTGACTTTGGCAACTGATTATTTGTTAATTTGTAGCTACCATTTATGCTAATCTGTTCTTTGAGGATGGTGGAAGCATAATGGGGTAGAGTTGGGAGTTGGGAATGTTGGTTAGGAACAAAAGCATTACGATTCCCAACTCCCGACTTATTATACAGCACCATTTGTACTACGGGCATTGTTGCAAAATTAAACATTTATACCGTTAGTTTTATCACATCATAATGATTTCTCCAACGTTTATGGAGTCGGAAGCGGGCGAGAGAACGATGATGTTTACAACTAAGCTCATACGCACTTAATATTATTATTTAACATCGTTAAATAGTTAGAAAAAATACTAAAAAAGTATAAAAATATATTTTTTTGAAATGCCAAAATTATTCTTGACAAAAATACCTTGTTTTAAATAATTGTCCTGTAGTTTGGTTTTATCCCAATGGCTTGAATTCAATTTGTTGAAAATGATTGATATTAGAAGATGTTATGGAATAGAAATACCTAAAATTTAGGTTGGGTAGCATAGAATTGATTTGGAGGCGTTTGATGTTTGAACTATGGAATAATCATAAATATTTCAGGGATGTCGAGGTTCTTAACGGTGTAAACCTTCGTATAAAGGAGGGGACTGCGTATACACTCATTGGAAGCAAAAGTTCAGACAAAATTTCTTCAATCAGTTCGATATCTAATTTTTTTGAAAACCAGTGGGGGCATTGTGGATTTCAAAGGATAAAAAATAATGAATTTCTTACCTTTTCGTGTAAATAAAAAGAAAAATAAAATTATATTATTAAGGAGTTAGTATGGTAGTAAAAATAGAAAGGGAAAATGAATTTGAAAAAATACTAGAATCCAAAGGGTTGAAAATAGAAGACAAATCTTTTATTAATAATCTTTTTGATGTGAGAAAAAGATTAATTGCAGGCAAGAATGCGTCTGGAAAAACAAGGCTATTGAAGTCTATTGAAGATTATTTTGACTATGAAAATAATCATGATGCCCAGCCATATTTAATAGTTTCAATGTTTTTACCTGATATCAACCTTGATTACAAGGTTGATGAAAGTGTATCTTCTAATGATGATAGCCTTTTTCTTGGGATAGTATTGGCAATGTTGAAAGAACGTAAAAAAATAAAAATTGATATTCCCTCAATTATGGCTTTCCTTGAAGAAATGAAGGTTCCGAATATAGGATATCCTATGATTTTGGAAGAAATAAACAAAAATTTATATGAATATTCAGAAAAAAAACTTTCGCAGAACGCGACTGAACAAACAATAATGATTAATCGGTTCGATCATGAAGACACCCCATTTTTCAAGGAATGGCAATATTTATCTCATGGAGAAAAAGTAATAATATTTTCTTCTGTTTTAATAACATATTTTGAACGAATGAGAACTTCCTTAGAACAAAAAAGTGTAATTGTTTTAATTGATGAGCCAGAATTACATTTACACACAGAAGTCATGCTAAGAATGATAAAAAAATTAGCATCATTTTTTAACGATAACAATAAACCTTGGTATCTATTTATTGCTACTCAGTCTATATTTTTAGTTCCGCTATTTCGATTTGAAGAGCAGGTTTACATGCATAAAAACATCATTTCCAAAAAAAACAGTATGATTAATAAAAAGCTATATGAAGATTTATTAGGAACTGGGGATGTAAAAAGCGACGATGATAGAAACCTGTTCGATTTCATTGCCTCAGTGGATTTCTGGGTATATACCGGGTTTTTGTCAGAATGTTTCAAACCACCAACTCAATCGAGTGAGGTTTTAACTGATGACCCCCAATTCATGGCACTTCAAGAAGAGATTAATAAAATGATTACAGAGCAAGGTAGTGTTACAATTTTGGATTACGGATGCGGAGAAGAAGCACGAATTGGGCAATGCCTCGGTCAATCACTAAATAATTTAGATAGTGACATAACGCAAAAAATTAAATATTATCTTTATGATAGTTATAACATTGATAAAAATATAGTTAATGTTAAAACTATTACCTGTTTAAAAGATATGATAACCTCTTTTAAGAAGTTGGAAGAGATGCCAGAAACATTTGATATTATCACTTTATTTAATGTTTTACATGAAATTGATGTTCGTGAATGGAAAAAAAATTTAAATATTATTATTAAAGCTTTAAAACAGAATGGCATTTTAATCTTTAGCGAGAGATATACACTTGCTAAAGGAGAGAAACCGTATGGTGATTCAGGTTATTTAGTTTTGGGAAAGCAGGAAGTCAATTTATTATTTTCAAATCAAGAACCTCAAAAAGTGGAAGACCCTGATAATAACAAAATAATTAAAAATGCTCTTAGAAAAAAATATATAATAAATGAAGTAA
>Ga0099364_10011636_pt1 | contig 11993 bp, 13 predicted proteins | sample TergutTh196P3_FD_73070 | JGI IMG/M metagenome (GOLD analysis project Ga0099364, IMG submission 73070) | Microcerotermes parvus P3 segment gut microbial communities from Pointe-Noire, Republic of the Congo - Th196 P3 | ecosystem: Host-associated > Arthropoda: Insects > Digestive system > Gut ...
CTTTTTCGTCCTTGATTGACTCGTAATAAGTTTTGTAGTTGTTATACAGTGCTGTTCTGACAGGCATGGGATAAAGATCTTCAAATCGAAGTTCGCCTTTAAAGACTATAACGGTAAGGTCCGTAACCGGATCCATGGACATAAAACTGAAACAGACAAACGTATCGGCAAAGGCGGATTGGGCTGTTAATTGCCGCAGAATGCTTTCTATGTTCGACGATCCTAAATTTATGTCTAATCTGTCCGCTCCCGTATTTATAAATAATTCGCTGTTTGCCCAAAAGGATTTTCCGTTATTGTCGCATGCTCTTTTTACGGCTTCAAAATACGGTGAAATCAAATCGGTTGTTTCCGTCAATGTATGCGGCTCAACACCTACGCCGTCTTGAAGAATGATTATATCTACCGCCGATCTTGCAAGAACGTAATCCCACATTTCTCCCCATTGCTGAGCCGAAGTAAGTTCTGTGTTGAAAAAAGGCGATATGGCAAGTCTTTTGCCGGAATGCTTATGGACTTCAACGGCAACGCTGTCCAAAAGCCAAGATAAAGCGTCTTGACTTTCTTTTTTCTCAAAGACGGTATTGTTTGCTATTTCAACGGAATAATAAAATCCGCCGAGAGCCGGATGGTCTCCGTATTGCTCAACAAGGTCTCTGACCAAATCCACACTTCTCTCAACATGATGACGGAATGTCGGCATATCCACTTCTGTTCCGCCAACCGCTTTCCACCAATCAAAAGGTTCTTTTTCGCTCAAATACAATCCGAGCCAAATATCGACATTGTTTTTCTCTCCCGCATCAAGAAGCCGTTTAATCGGACTGACCCGTTCGCCGGTCCAAAGCGCTACTCCGCTCATCCATGAGTTCGGCGAGATACCGTTTATTGTATTTAAGTTTTGATCGTAGTATGCGTAGTCGCCCGAGGCTACTCCGCCGTGCCCGCCTGAATACCAATCCTGATTAACCTGATAATCACAAGTCCATTGATAAAAAAGCATTGATGCGCCTACATCGGCCATCGCTCCTACCCAATCGTCGTAATCTTTTTGGCTGTGAAAGTTTTTCTGATATTCCGGTGCGCCGTAACCCAGCATCGGCTGGATGAAGAATCCGTTGATCCTCGGGCTTTTGGCAAAAGCACCGAAGGTCAAACATAAGACAGTTAAAAAACAAAGAATTTTTCTTTTCATAATTTACCCCTCTTTAATTAAAGATTTTCTACCGTATCGCTGATTACCCTGTTACGGCCGCCTTCTTTTGCTTTATAAAGTTGTTCGTCCGCTGCTTTCATTATTGATTCGTGGTTTTCGTTAGACATCGGAATCGCCACTGCAACGCCGATACTTACGGTGCAGGTCGTGATTTTGCCCGTATCGGCAACTCTTATGCGTAGCCTCTCTACTTCGGTGCGGATGGTCTCCGCAATATGTATTGCTCCGGACAGGTCGGTGTTCGGAAGCAATACGCCGAACTCTTCGCCCCCTAAACGCCCCGACAAATCCGAAGGCCTGTGAACCGCCCTTCTAAGCACGCCGGATAGGGCTATGAGCAGTTTGTCGCCTTGAGGATGCCCGTAAGTATCGTTGTATACCTTAAACTTATCGGCGTCAAGCATTAAAAAACCTATGGGCTTTTTGTTGCGCAAGGCGACTTTCCATTCGCGCTTCAGAGTTTCTTCAAAAATACGTCTGTTGGCAAGTCCGGTCAGAGCATCGGTTACGCTTAATTTTTCTATTATTTTCATTTGTTCCATAATCGGCGCAAGAACTACTTCTCTTATTAAGATATAAAAGAATAAAAGTCCCAATACAAAGATAAAAAGAGAAGCCATCACCGCATTTTGCGTGGATTCGTTTATGGCGTGAAAAATATCCGACTCGGGAAGGGAGGCCATTATTATAAAAGAATAGTCCGTGCCTTCGATATTAAATTTATACAGTCCGGTAACCGTCTTTTCACCGTTTGGAAACTCGGTGGCAAGCGTCATTTTGCCGGTTTTTTGATTGAGTATTCCCGAAAGTATTCTGTTTTCCGTTCTGTCGGGGACAAAATTCAATATGTTTTTATACTGAAGCGAACTGTCTTTAGAGGCTATTATCGAACCGTCGCCCCATGCTATCGAACAAAATCCGCGCGGATTCTTTAATACCGAATACCCCGATATGAGTTCCACTATCGTCTCCATCGAAAAGTCAATCCCCACGGTGCCTATGGATTTTTCTCCGTCTAAAATAGGCGAACTTATACGCATCATATCGAAATAACTGCCGTCTTGCTGTGAGATTTGTTGTCGGGTGGGCTTTGAGATGTAGGACTTTTGTGTTTCGTAGGGGATTCTGTATTTTTCGGAGGATATATAGTCTCTTATATCGGATTCTATTCTGACTCTCGTGGCATCACTCCTTACCCGTGAGATATAAGTCGCGAAGGCTCCGTTTACAAATCTTACGTCCCGCTCAAACTGTTTGTCTCTGTTGTCGTAAGCCCAGGGGTCGAAGCCGACGTAAACCGCCATGTATTCCGGTTTGCTTATATACCACTCCAAGAGAATGGATATCATTTTGTCCCGACTTGTATTCTTATAAATACTCTCTATGTTTCGGGCATACTGCTGCGTTTCGTTTATGGGCTTTTCAAATATCAGTTTTACCTGATAGGCTATCTGCCCGCTCGCTTCAAGTAGATACGAAGCGGTTATATCCTGCGAAATCCCTCTAAAAGGAACTACATAAACTACGCTCACTGCTACCGACAATATCAGCATTATCAACAGCGACGACATAAGTAATTTTAGGCTGATTATCAGATTTTGTTTTGTTTTTGAATCATTGGCCATTTTTTACAGCCCTCCTTCCAAGTTAATTATTTTTTTTACGGAAACAAAAATACAATATGTCTTGACAAACAATATGAATATTAATTATTTTCTCCAAAAAACAATTAACATTTATCCTAAAGGAGAAATAAATATGTCTGAAGTTTTAGAATTTCAAACCGAAGCAAAACAGTTGCTTCACCTTATGATCCATTCTCTTTACAGCAATAAAGAGATATTTTTGCGCGAGATAGTATCTAACGCATCCGACGCTCTGGACAAGGCGCGTTTTGAGTCCCTGACAAATAACGCCGCTTCAATCGATGCCGACAGCCTTAAGATCACTATCGCCGTCGATAAGGAAGGCCGCCGACTGACCGTATCCGACAACGGTATAGGAATGAACCGTGAGGAACTCATCAACAATCTCGGAACTATCGCCAGAAGCGGCTCAAAAGCCTTTCTCGAAAACCTCTCCGGCGATCAAAGACTCGACTCAAACCTTATCGGCCAATTCGGCGTAGGCTTTTATTCCGTCTTTATGGTGGCGTCAAAAGTCGAGGTGCTCACAAAAAGAATCGGCGAAGATACCGCTTACCGCTGGACTTCCGGTGCCGATACTACCTACGAAATATCCGAAGCGGCAAGACCGGAGGCCGGAACCGACATTATCATCTACCTCAACGAAAACGAAGACGACTATTTGGAAGAATGGAAGATTAAAAACCTGATAAAAAAATACTCTTCTTTCATCGCTTTCCCCGTATTTATGAACGACGAGAAGATTAATTCCCTTAAACCAATCTGGGAAAGAAGCGCAAGCGAAGTCAAAGAAGAAGAATACGAAGAGTTCTACACACAAGCATGCGGCGGCTTCGGCAAAGTTCTCAAAACCATTCACACCAAAGCCGAAGGCGCAATGGAATACTCGGCGATAGCGTTTATTCCCGAAAAACTTTCGCCCTTTGAAATGTATAACCAAGAACGCAAGCACGGCGTGAAACTTTATGTTAAAAAAGTCTTTATCTCCGACGATATTAAGGAACTCTTGCCGGACTATTTCAGATTCGTTCGCGGTATTGTGGATTCAAGCGATTTGCCGCTTAACGTTTCGCGCGAAATTTTACAGGATAATCCCATTATAAACAAAATCAGAAAGGCTCTGACCGCTAAAATTTTCTCCGAATTGAAGAAATTAGCCGAGAAAGAAGGCGAGAAATATGCGTCTTTCTGGAAAGAATTCGGCAAAATAATTAAAGAAGGCCTCTATAACGACTACGAAAACCGCGAAGACCTCACCGAAATCATCCGCTTTAACTCAAGCAACGGCGATAACGGCGATTACCTCAGTTCCTTTGACGAATATATCTCTCGGATGAACGAAAAACAAAAAGATATTTACTACATTATCGGCGAAACCTACGAGGCCGTCCGCAAAAGTCCGCACATGGAAATTTTCAGAGAGAAAAACATAGAAGTAATCTATTTCACCGACCCGATAGACGAGTTTATTATCGCTGCCCTCTTTAACGTTAAAGGTAAGGAACTTAAGAACATAGCCGACTCAAAACTCGAACTCGGCGAACTTGACGAAGAAGACAAAACTGCCAAAGAAGAAAGCGAAAAGAAATTCAAAAAGTTTGTCGGCCGTGTTAAAAACATCCTCGGAGAAAAAGTTGCGGACGTCGGTATCACTACGCGCCTTAAAGAAAGCCCCGCAAGAGTCGTCTCAAGCGACGGCGGCCTCGGAAGCCAAATGGAAAAGATGATGAAAGCAATGGGTCAAGCCGTTCCCGAAAGCAAAAAGAACCTTGAAATCAACGCGAACCATCAACTTATCGGCAAACTGAACAGCCTATACGAAAACGACCCCAAAGGCGAAGACTTACAAGAATGGGTAACGCTCCTCTACGAACAAGCACTCATCGCCGACGGTATTCCCGTCCCCGATCAAAGCGCGTATTTGCAGAGAGTTAACAAAATGTTTGAAAAGGCGATCGGTTAAATGTCAAACGAAGCGGCAGCCTCAAAAAAATGCCCGGCGTGCGGAACGCTTATCGGCAAAAAAGAATGCGTCGCCTGTGGAGCATGTTTCCCCTCCGCGGCGACCGCTTCTTCCACGAAAGCGGTAAACAAAAACTGGTACGATTATTTATGGGTCACGAGTTTACTTTACTTGAGTTTGGGGCTGTTCAATATCCTTTACGCCTGGCTCGGCCTAATTTGTTTCTTCACACCTCTATTGATTGCGGTCTTCCGTAAAAACAAGGCGTATTGCCATAAATACTGCGGCCGCGCAAAGTTATTTGACTTACTCGGCGGGAAATTAGGCCTGTCGTTAAAAAGAAATTGTCCGAAGTTTTTGCGCTCACCGTGGTTCCGTTACGGATTTTTAATATTCTTTATGAGCATGTTTGCCTTGATGATATATTCGGTCGTTCTCGTTTTCAACGGCGCACCGTTAAACGAAAGCGTGACTTTTCTATGGACATTTAACTTGCCTTGGGACTGGACAAACACTTCATTTGCAGCACCTTGGGCGGCTCAGTTTGCTTTCGGCTTTTACGGCATAATGCTAAGTTCGACATTCCTCGGCCTGATGAGCATGTTCCTCTTTAACCCCCGCAGTTGGTGTATGTATTGCCCGATGGGAACTATGACGCAGGGGATTTGCCGCTTTTAACATAAACTCGGGGCTTGGTTTTCGCCATCATCTTCTTATAATCAGAGATTGCCAAATTGTGTAAGCCGATATAGCGCTTGAAATCCGCGTCGCCGTTTATGTCGGCACCCGCTTCTATTCTTTTGTTCATGGTTCTGTAGACTTCGTCAAGTTTTCTTCTGATCGGGATGGTTTTTTCGGTTTTATTCAGCACGGCTTCGTCCGTCCGACTTCGCATAAGTTCCCGCAATTCATTATTATGCCTTTCCAATTGTTCGATAAGTTCCTGCATATTAAGCAAATCGACGTCTTTTTCATATTTGTCGCTTTTCAAATTTTTGATAATCCTGTCGAGCGCGGCACTTTGTTCGACAAGCGACAATTTATTTACTTTTTTGTTGCTGTCAAAAATGATACTAAGTCTTTTTGCCGCATTTTCCGTATTCGGATTATCGCTTACGAGCGCGGCGGCGACGATATATTTGAGAGCGGTATAAGTGGCGTCACGTTTTTTGTCGCTATCTTTAATTTTTCCCGAATAAACGCTCTTACCGACTTTCTTGACGGCCTTTGCCAACTCTCCGACAAAAGCGACATATATTGGAAACATGGTAGCGATTCCAAGTTTTTCCGCGCCTTCTTTCTCAATCAGCCTCACATTATCCCGATGAAACTGTAGGTGAGTGAGATTACGCATCCTCAACAGCCTAATGTAATCTAACTTCATAAAACCTCCTTAACAAAATAAAAAATCCGCCGTCGTCGACGTTTTGTCGCCCGACAAAATGCCCGCGCAAGTGATTTCAGCCTTTTGTCGGCCGACAAAATACGCAAGCAAGTAGTTTTCAAGCATTTGTCGGCCGACAATTTGCCCACGCAACCGTTTTCAACCTTTTGTCGGCAACTTATACTAAGAAAATAATATTGTTTTTATAAGAATTCCAAAAACTCTTCAAGTTCTATTCCGGCTTGAAGCAATATACTTCTCAAAGTTCCGCGCGCTACGGTATCGTGCATAGGAATTATGACCGTACGGAATCCGTTGCTGTATTTTGCGTGGCTGCCCTTTTGGCTTTTATACTTGAATCCGTTTTTTAGTAGTGCGGAAATGATTCTATTTGGTTTTAGTATCGGATATTTATCGCCCATTATAATGCCATCTCCAATCTTGTGATGTAGACGGGTTCTTTCTGAAGAAAACTCAATTCTTCTCTGCTTGATTCCTCTTCGTAATACAGTTCAATCGCTTCCTGCAAATTTTCAAGAGCCTCGTCTATCGTTTCGCCTTGCGAGGCGACATTGTTTTCAAGGCAGGTTGCAACGCACCAATCTTCTTCTTTTGTTATCTTTATTGTTCCTTTGAAAATCATTTTTTACCTCCGTATTAAATATGTCCGTATTGAGTCCTTTTTTTTAGATATTGCAGAGAATATAATATTTTGCGAGAGTGCAAATTTGATTATTTCAAAACTCCTCTTCAAAATCCTCCCAATCCATATTGCAGGCTTTATCGGCGATGTAGGCGGAATCTATTACCCAGCGGTAGTAAAAAAATGTGTCGGCCTGAATCCTTTCAAGAACAAAGTTCTCTGTTCCGCATTTTGCTGTTGCCTCCGTTCCGTAAAACAACACGGATTTGTTGCTGTCTTTAATGACTAATTTTGCATCCCCTCTGAAATACACGCTGACATCGCTAAAATTATTACCGCTTATTACAGTCTTTATAATACTATCGCCTACCGTGGTTATGTCTTCTATATATAGGTCAAGCGAACAGTTGGGATTAATTGTTGTTGTTTTTACCGTGTTGCCTCCGTTTTCAGGATAATAAACTTTACAGTATATCGGGTTGTCCGTATTGTTTATTAAAGAATAAGTATTACTAAGAAACGTTTCGTATTCTCTATCGCCGCAAGCGTAAAGTAATGAAAGTAAACAAATATAAAAGATAATTTTTCTCAATACCATTCCTCCCAATAATACAAATAACAAGATTTTTCATGGATGTAGGCGGAGTCTATTGTCAAATAATAATTGTAAAGATCATCATTGCTTTCTTCCAATACAAAATCCGTTTCTCCGCACGCGTCTTTTGAAGTGCGCATAAACACCGGTTTTCCGTCTTCGTCTTTTATTGTTACGTCATCGTATTGAAACAATGACCTGAAATTCGGATTATACGGGTCATAAGGACCTATTGCGCCAATAAATAACGTATCACTCGGCAACAAAGATATTTCAAATTTTTTGTTTACATTGTCAGAAATCTTTGTTTCGGCCTTATAATGTAAGAACTTGTCGGTGCCATTAATGAGAAAACAAGACCCTTCATAATGAGGTGGCGGTGGTATCTGCAGCGGATCGCAAGCAACAAAGAGTAAAAAAGCCCAACAAGCAATCAGAGAAAAGCAAACCCGTTTGGGAACATTATTCATAAAACTTTCCTCACGCCGATTCCTTGCCTAAAAACTCCTCCAAATCCGGATTACAAGCCTTATCTGCGATGTAGGCGGAGTCTATTGTCCAGTGGTAGTGGATATTTGTTTTGTAGTTTGTTATGCTATCTGCCGTATAAAATATAAAATCCCCATATCCGCAATTTACCGTTTCTGAACGATAAAATAATATTTCTTGGTTTTCGTCTTTTATTGTTATATCATAGTACCTAAAGTATGCGGAATTATCAAGAGATACTCCTGGAAAATATTCTTTCCGCGTATACAAAAGTAAAGTGTCGTTCGGTGGTAAAATTGTGTCAAAAAGCAAAGAGTCTTTATCAGAAGATTCGTAATACAATAATTGGCTTGTTTCGTTTATTAAAAAGTAAGATGTAAAAATAGAACCGGTTTTACCGTCGTCATAACATCCTACAAAAAACAAAGAAATAGATAAACACACTAAAACTTTAAAAACATTCATTTTACCCTCCTTAAGGTTAAATTTTTTAATTTATATGCCAACCTTTTATCATCCAATGATAATCTTTTTTGTCCATCTCATGAGAAAAATTGAAAGTATAACAAGTATCAAAACTTACGTAGTTTCTTAGATATACGGAATCAAGATCCCACAAATATATGTCTCGACAATAGTCGTCGCTTTTACCGTAAATAAAATTTTCCTTGCCTAAAACACACGTTTCTCTGATGTAAACCAAAGGGTGTTTAGGATTCGTTGAAAAAACTCTTGAAACTTTGCAAACCGTATCAATGTCTCCCAAAATAAAAAATACGCTGTCGGAATAATAATATTCTACAGGGTCTTCTAATTTCTCTCCGGAAAAGAACTCATATAAAAGCATACTGTCGCCGGACATAAGCATGGTATCAAACAATACCGAATCCTGTGAATAACTTGTATAGCGCAAGGAATTATCAAATCCGTTATGCACATAGTAAGCCGCTCTCTCTTGTTCGCATATAGGAGCACGGTGCGTACAAGCAATTAGCAATACATAGAAGAAAAACGCAAAATAAAAAGTTCTTAATATCTTCATTGTAATAATTCCTGATACTTACAGTCCGGTCGGGCATTCAATGTATATGCTTTCAATGTTTGGGAATTTCTCTTCTGTGAGTTTCTGTAAGGCTTTTATTCCTGTTTGTTCGCTTGCGTGGTGGCCGGCTAATATTACGGAAATTCCCAAATCACCGGCGAGATGATAGAAATCTCGCCGCTCGCCGACTATTAATAAGTCTGCGCCGATTTGTTTTGCGTCGTTTAATACGTCTAAACCTATGCCGCCTGATACCGCTGCAACTATGCTTACACGCCGACAACGGTCTACGTCTTTGTCTTCGCTAACGCTAAGGACATGCGAGGACGTTTTGAGTTTTTTATCAATGATTTTGACAATATCAGAGACCTTTTGCGGCGAAGAAAACTTTCCGAAGGAACCAATCATATTATTTTTATATTTCAAAAAACTGCCGCAAGGTGCTGCGCCTACCAGTTTTAACAGTTCTACGTTGTTGCCGACCTGAGGATGCATGTCCAGCGGCAAATGAACGGCGTAAAGATTAATATTTGCGGACAAAAGGACATCAAGACGCCTCTTATTTACGCCTATAAACCTCGGATCAACCCCTTCCCAGAAAATTCCGTGATGAACAACGAGCATATCTGCGCCCGCCGCCTTCGCTTTTTCAAAAACCTCTATTCCGGAATCGACTGCAAAGGCTATTTTTCGTATTTCGTTCTTTCCTTCAACCTGAAGGCCGTTATAAGACGAGTCTGTTATTTCCTTAACTTTCAAATATTCATCAAGAAATTCGACTAACTTATCTCTGTTTTCATAAAAAATCATAAAATACCTCCTTTTTACTCTTGTAATCTAATATTTTACAAACAAAAAAAGGAGTATTATTTATGTTAAATCCGATAATTCTTGACGGCAAGGTGCTTTCGGCTGAGATAGAAACCGAATTGAAAAGCAGAGTTGACAGACTAAAACAGTCATTGACGTCTGCGGCAAGCGTAGATTTTGTTCCTACGCTGGCAACGATTCTTGTTGGCGACGATCCTGCAAGTGCGACTTATGTTAATATGAAAGGAAAGGCTTGTTTGCGGGTGGGACTTAAGCCGTTGAAAATAGAATTGCCGCAAAACACATCAACGGCGCAACTTTTAGACAAAATAGAAGAATTAAACAAGGATCCCGAGGTCTTTGGGATATTGCTTCAGCATCCGGTTCCGCGTCAGATAGATGAACGGGCGGCGTTTGACAAAATTTTGCTTGAAAAAGATGTCGACGGCGTTACGAGTTTGGGTTTTGGCAAAATGGTGATGGGAGAAGAGGTGTTTGTAAGCGCAACACCCTGTGGAATTATGCGTCTTATCGACCGTTACGGAATAAATTGCAACGGAAAGCACGCGGTAGTTGTGGGACGTAGCGCAATTTTGGGTAAACCGGCGGCGATGATGCTTCTAAACAGAAACGCGACGGTTACGGTTTGTCATTCTCAGACAAAAAATCTCGACGAAATAGTCCGGACAGCCGATATTGTCGTCGGAGCGGTAGGAAAACCAAGACTAATCAAAGGCGAATGGATAGCGGACGGTGCGGTGATTATTGACGCGGGCTATCATGGCGACTTGAAATGCGGAGATATTGACTTAGAGACCTGTAAAGACCGTTCATTTGCATATACACCGGTTCCCGGCGGTGTGGGACCAATGACTATCGCTTCACTTATGGAACAAACGGTAGTGGCGGCAGAGAAAAAGTTTCTTAGTTAATAAGGAGGCCACCAGTTTCCGGAGATAAGGAGCATACACAGTAATTGAATTGCTGCGTTATAGGCCTCACCGGCGTTAGTTTGTCTTACTGAGGCGTAAAGATCGTTTAAGAAAGTCTGATTATTTGTATTGGCAATCATTCCTGCGGCAAACGGAGCGGTATACATAGGTGAAGCGGAATTGTTGGAAATAGGTGTTCCGTCTAACTGATAACCTTGTTTTATGCTTCCGGTATTTTCTCTGGTCGAACTTCTTAACCACGCGCTTATTTTGTCGATTTGTTCTTTTGCTTCCGGCGTTGAGTAGTGTGCATAGTCTGTTGCAAGACGCCAAGGAACTCTACAAGCGTTAGACCAGTAATGTTGGCCGTTTTGTTCTCCGGTTCCTCCGGCGTTTGGGTCGGGTCTCGGCGGTATTCCGTTTATGAAACAAGAGACAAGGCCGGTATTTTGATTGGAAACCTGTCTCAAGACGGAGTAAGCGGTGTCTGCCACTTCAAGCCAGAAGTTATCGTTTGTTGCGGCGGCAAAGGCTCTGAAATGTCCCATCATCCAGTCGGAACTTCTGCTGGTGTTTCTGTCTGTCACGACACTACTTGATCCCCAATTCCACGTGTTCCAGTCTCCAAGGGCTGTTCTCATGCAAGCACCGTGTATATTTGATTTTTTTATTGCATCAATTAAGGTTCTTGCTTCGCTTAAGTATTTTGCATCGCCCCATTGTTTATAGGCTAAAAGCAAAGCGTAGGCAATATCCAAATCTCCGTCGGTGGCAGAGGTGTTTTGATTTTTAGCCATACCTGCTTCGGCGTCGAGATCTTCGGTAAATACAGTCCATGACATTAAATCGTTGTTTATTCTTGATCTGTGTGCTTTTCTGAAAGTATTCATTCCGTCGAATATTGTTTTTGCGTCTTTGTCATGTCCTGCCATCAATGCAAAAATTATCATCCCATAGCCGTGTGCCTCCGAAATGGTTGCGGCGGCTGCACTTTCGTTTGTTCCGGTTGCTTTAATATAGCGTCTTCCTTTGTCTGTTTTTGCGAGATATTTATTTTTGTATTCCCTGTATTTTTCTTCTATGTCACCGTTTAATCTGATTTGAGTTCTGTTACTGGGTTTAATTGTCCCGTTAAATGTCTTTGCTTGAGGAAAGGGGTAAAGAGCACCGTAGTCATCTTTCTCTTCTCTTTCAACTTCAGGCCCAATAAGACATCCGGACAATGCCAAAGTTGAAAGAGAAGAGAAAGATGACTACGGTGCTCTTTACCCCT
>Ga0099364_10011637_pt1 | contig 11993 bp, 17 predicted proteins | sample TergutTh196P3_FD_73070 | JGI IMG/M metagenome (GOLD analysis project Ga0099364, IMG submission 73070) | Microcerotermes parvus P3 segment gut microbial communities from Pointe-Noire, Republic of the Congo - Th196 P3 | ecosystem: Host-associated > Arthropoda: Insects > Digestive system > Gut ...
ATTGGCAGCAGCTAAATTAGTTTGGTAAGTTTCTTGCATTTGTATAAATCTTTCTAAATTACCAATCTGTGCTTGTAATTGTATTCCTTCCATAGTATTTAAAGGTGTATGCAATAACTCTAATCTCAAGTCTGCTAACTCATCTTTGCTTTTCTTAATTGCTAACTCTAATTCGGATAAACGTAATTCTCCCTCACCAATTAATCGATCCCAACCATCTGCTGCTTGTTCTAAAACATCCCTAAACCTTTCTATCTGATTAATTTGTGCTGTGTAATCAGAAGCAGCAAATCTATTAGCAGCATTTATCATTTCTTGATGTTCTGCTCTTGCCTCTGCCCATTCTGCTCTTACATTCGCCCACCACATTCTTATTCCAGATGTTGCTTCTCCTTGCGCAACACGTAATCTTTCTGTAGCATTTTCTAGTCTTGCTAAAGCGCTAACATTATTCATTTCTTCTGCAAGTCCAGCATAGGTTCCTTCAAGAGCTTCAAGAATTACTCTTTGTGCTTCGGCTCTTTGCCCTAGTGCTTCAAAGTTTCTTATTAAGTTTTTCTGTTCTTCATTTAATATAACTCCTGCACGTCTAAGACGTGTTATTCCTTGTTCTGGATCATTTAAAGCCATACCCAAAGTCTGAGCAGCAGAAGATGCATCAGTTCCCATGGCTGCGGCTAAGTCTATAGCTGCTTGTGTTGTGCGATCAAAAATTTCACCAGTTATTCCCCCAAATCTTAATAACTCTGCCTGTAAAGCAATAACATCATTTAGAGCTACGCCTGTTGCATCTGATAATGCTTTCGCTTGTTCTTGTAATCTACGGGAAGTAGTCCATGCAGTAGCACCTGTAGAATTAAGTAATGCATTAAGCTTTACTAATTCCTCTTGCTTTTTAACATAGGCATCTGATGTGTCTTTTATCCAATCAAAAAGTTTTGTAGCAAGATTCTTAATTGCTCCAACAATAGCCGTAATTAATCCAATAATAGGCACTGCCATTATGGCTTTCTGCATACCTTGCATCATTTTAGCCATCTGGTTAATACCAGTATTACTCATATCAGTAAGAGACTTGTTAATTCCCTTACCCATACCTGAGAATGATTTTTCTGTTTCTTTTGTGGATTTATCTACGTCCTTTCCCATGTTGCGGAAAAGGTTATCTACTTTATTTATATCACCTTGTAGCTGGTCGAGTTTAATTCTAATTTCTGCAAATACGGTTCCTGCATTCTCGCCAGCCATAGTTCTCCTTAGTTATCTTTTGGTAAATAAATCAATTCTTATACGTTCTAGATCATCAATATAGGCCATAAGAGAGCCAAAAGATACTATACTATAATCACGATAAAGACTATCATCAAACTTTCCTTCATTATTAACAATAAAACCATCTGACCTTACTACAATTCTGTCATCAGGTCTTATTATTATTTGTATAAAAGATTCATTAATTATTCTACGTTGACCAGCTCTTAATTCATTTATTATTACATTAACAGGATATTGCTCAACGTCATTATTTTCTCTGAGAACATATATATTCCCAATTACATAATCTTCCATTGTATGGAATGTTAAAGTTCTGCCAGAATTATTTACAAAGTGTGCGCTATTGCCCCTAATGGGTTCAAAATAAAACTCCCTGCTCTCTGCCTGACAGCCAATGAGTAACACTAATACTAACAAACCTATAATCTTTTTCATAATTGCCTCCTGATAAAATTACCTATATCTTAGATAATTTCTCAGGTTTTACCTACCCCGCATCCTTTAGAATATCTACTTTTTCCTTTAATTCCCGCACCTGATTCTTAACGTCTAATGGTAGCTCCTCTACAGGGCAGAACTTATACCACTGCTTTTCCTCTTGTTTATAGATATAGACACAGCCGTCTTTTGACTGGAACTGCACCTTGCTTTCCTTGCTCATTAACCCTCCCAATCTCATCGTTTCCCCCCTCTACCCAGTTTCCATGTGTACTTGCCGTCCTTGACCGCCTCTTGATCCTTTAAATACTCATCCCAAACCTTTAGGGCGTAGGCGTTGATCTCGTTCTTGTTAAAGTCGGTAAACACCCCGCTAATATGGTCAGTCGGTGAATTCCCGCTTGCCTTAGACAGTGCCGCAGCCCCCAAGAGTTTATCTCTGGTCAACCGCTTTACATCTGAGACATCGTTCCCCATAGCCCACTGGGTTACAAAAGCCATAGTGTCGTCAGGCAAGATGTACCCAAGCTGTAGTTCTAAAGTCCTTATTTGAGCGTCAAAGCTGCTCTGCTCGCTATCGGTCATCTCCCCTCGGCTTTCCTCGTACCGCTTTTTGGCTGCCTCAAGCTCCGCTTGCATCTTGCTTAAAACTAAGTCCTCGCCCACCAAGGAGGCTATCTCGTCAAAAGTAGGCACGTTAAACACCAGCTTGCAAAGAGCCTCCTGATAGTTCCTTATAGTTATCAGCTCCTCGTAGTCAAACTTTTTATTCTCCTCTCGATCTAGGATGATATTACTTATATCCCCGCACTGCTCTAATTGTGTAGCGTTCGGGCAGCGTAGCTGGCAAAAGACATCTGTTTTGTTAAAAGGCACCGCGACCCACATCATGAGGGAGCCTCTTATTTTCTCTATAGGGTTATAGCCCACTAAGCTAGCCTCTGCATTAATAGCAGTTACACCCTGTAAGTGTTTTACAAGGGCTTGATCTATCATTAATGCGAGGCTTTCTTTATTCATTAGAGGCTTAATTCCCTAAGTCTTAAAGCATCAAACTGAGTTAAGCTAAGTATCTGTTCCTGCCATGCTGGGAACTTAACGCCGTTCTCATCGGTATACTCGGTACAAGTAAGATTATAAGCATAACTTGCTTGACCTTTAGCCTCGATAGGCACGTCTCCTTCAATTCCAGTCGCTATTCTAAACAGGAGCTTCTCAAAACCTGCCATAGCCGTTGATTCACTCGTTCCCGAATTAAACACAGGAGAATAAACCTCAAAATAGAACTTAGGCTTATCTGTCTCATGGCTTAAAGGCGGATCATAGGTGCCTGTTTCTCTGTTTAGTTTGCCTCCCTGTACCATCTCAACAAAGTTGTAGTCTTTCTGCCTAAATGTAACTACAGGCGATATACCTTGTAATTTGGCTCCTATAACAATCCTTGTAAGAGTACCTTGCGCACCCTCCTGATCGATTTCTTCTTTGTCCTTGATGTCTTTCGGGAGTCCGATACTGACAGTTTCATCCCCAAAGAAAGAGATAATCTCAAGCCCGTTACCCCCAAGCTTTATGCCCTGTCCAAAGTCCAAAGCGGCGGCGAGCTTGCCTAAGACCTGTATTTTATCCCCTGATACTGCCGCATCCTCGCCTTGAGTAGATGTAGTTATCTCTGCCTCAAAGTCTGCGTTAAGGTTAGGAGCTATACTCGCCAAACTAACGCTTGTACCCACTGCGGGTAAGCCAGAAACTACTCCTACGGTAACTGCGGTAAAGTTCAGCAAGTAGTCATCACCATCGTTAACGGTAACAAGAGACGGTACAAAGCCTAAGTAAGTCCTGCCGCTTAAAGTCAGCAAGTACTCCCCTGCATTAATAGTTACAGGATCAGTTCCCATATTGGTAAACTCTACTCCTAAGACTGCTGCTTTCCCGCTTGTATTGCGCCCGATTAATCGAGTAGTCTTAGCGTCCTGGCTAAACTCTATATTTGGGAAGTCTGCTGCATTTAACGCTGCAATAGCTTCTGCTACAGTAACCCTTGATAAGTTAAGCGCATTTGAAAAGCTAACCTGTTTTGTAACGGGCGCACTATAGTCAATTTTAATCGTCAAAGGGGCTGAGCCGTTCTCAAGCACCTCTGTAAGATTAACCGTATTCGCAAAGCCTAAAAACCTTTGCGGTGTGGGTCTTGTGTTATCAGGATTTAACCTTTGAAAGGTCGCTCCCTGCATTGCCCACCTAGTCATTCTCTTTAAATCAACTGCCATTTTATTCTCCTTAGTGTGTCCACATCATTGGGGACTCATATAAACGTTCCATAAAATAAGTATCTCCTTCTGGTTCAGCGGTAATGTCTGTGTAACCTTGTTTATAAAGCTTAAACCGACCGCCCTCACCATCAATGGTGCCAGAAAGTAACTTATCCAATTCAACTAACGTATACTGTTGCAATTCATCAAACATTCCCTCTTTGTGATGTACTATGATCCTAAACTGCCTTGTGTTTTCCCTTATACCAGTTTCTGGTTTAACCACAACATAAGGCGGACCGGGAAATTGTACGCTATTAGAAAACAGCACAACGTCTTTTATTGATCCCTCTTTAAGCCGGGCTATTATTGCTTTAACCAATTATTTCTCTCACTTGTTTAAAATACTTGGGAGCCATTTTTCTTACAGTTGGTAAAAGTACAGCATGTTTACGATTCATGGCTAGCTCAAGCCATTTTCCATGTTCAGCAGTATGCATTAAACCCCAGCCTACAACATCTTTATCAATAAATGCATAACCTTCTAAACCTTGTATTGCATTTGATAATTGGTTAGTCCAATAATGTCCTGCCAATTGCTTAGTACCTTGCTTTTTCTTTATAGCATGTTCAGCATTTTTTTTGGTTTCCATACAAATGGCATAAACAGCTATTTTCTTTTTGCCGAATAAACCTTTAATATTAGTTACAACGTCATCAACACTTTTCTGATTAACCATTGTGTAAAACCTCCCCTTTAGGTGCTGCTTTCCGTGTCTGCAAAGCACTGGATAATTGCGCTATAACCCCTAAAGCCTCTTGCTCTGTTAAGCAGATATTCATACCGCCAATATGCACTGGTATTACATCCCCGGGTCTCGGGGGTAGCATATCATCCATCTGCCCTCACTACTGGAGCTTGTTTGGCGTAACACTCACCTTCAATGGAGAGTTCGTCAATAACTCCTATTTTCCAAGTTTTAATAGCCCCTACATCAGCTGTTATGATGTCGTCCTTTTGCAAGTCAACATCATAAAGCATCAAAATATACATTGACAAATTAGTCGTAAGCCCTGTCGATGCCACTGTGGTATTCTGTACGCCGCCTGACTGGTGACTTAACCTGACAACAGCCTTTAGTTTTTCCGGCTGTGCTTCGGTATCATTAACCATGGCTCCGTACCCGTTATCTTTTTTTGGATAACGATCCCAAGTAACAAGGACAGGGTTTAACTCAATAAGCTGCTTAACACCGTCATAGTGGTTGTCCCAAAGTTCCATTATTCCTCAACCCCTCCGATCACAGGTCGGCTTGTTTTTAACGTTCTCCCGGTACTCACACCTAGTTGATCCATCAATATTTTCTTTTGCTCTTTGTAAAGGTTAATTTGATCCTGTAAGCTGTGTCTGGTAACACTCTCTGCACCAGCAGAAAAACTGACAGCCCCTGATTGCAAGCCCATGATCAAAAAATCAATCATTGCAATAGCAGCACGTGTTATTCCTTTGTCGCCTACTGTCTCAAGTATATAATTGTCGCTTAACTTTACTAAAAGCTGTTCCCATTCTTTCTTTCTACTATTAAACCTGTGATAAGTGCCTAAACAAAAATAAGCAGCTTGTGTATCTGGGTTGTCTGGAAGTGAATCCACATAGATAAGATCATTAACCCCCGAAGGGTCTCTGAGCATCATTCTGATTTTTCTTACCGTTGTGAATTCACCTTCTGTCATTGCTTAGTCCGAAAATTCTCCCTTGATAATTCCGCCATAGGCTTTGCCATCCTCAGTATGACCAATAAGCCAATCCATAAATGTTACACCGATACGATACCAGGCTCTTTCCTCTCTTGAGAGCTGTAAGACTGATCCTGTACCAGTTTCCAAAGTAAGATCACGCTTAATAAAAGTCATTCCACCATAGGGAGTAACGCCGACAAGATAAAACTCTCCTTCTTTTACTCCGGGGAAATTAAGGGCTTCAACCTTGCCCCATGGTAAGCCGTGCTGAATACCATGTGCATAAGCTATGATACCGTCAATCGGCAGTGCGTTTACCATCTGCCTTAAACCACCAGCACCGACAAGACCGCCTGAAACTATAGGCTGGACTTTTCTGCGATCCATTGGGTTTATAAGCAAGTATACTTTAGGATTCATTTCCCCAAGTCTTTTAAGTTTAAACTGCGGATGATAAAGCCTGTATAGTTTATCTATGGCTGCGTCAACAGTCTCGTAAATTCTCAAGTCTCTTGTGTCTGCGGTTATTAAAGGTGTTTGCGTATGACCTGCATCATAGGTTGCTTTGACTATCTTACCGATAACATCATCATTCCTTGAGTCGATCCTAATAGTAGCTGCTGTCTCCATGAGCCTGTTAATATCCCAGAAAGGATTAAACACCACATCATAAAGGCTGTTCTTGTGTCCGAAAGCCCTTATGATCAAAGATATCAACACTTTCTCAGCAGCGGCTTCTTCAATGAGCGGCACGCTGTCGTTTGATCCGTTTATCTCACGCTCCATACCAGTGTAAGGCAAGAAGTCACGAAGGTTGATGTCTTTTGGCATATCTGGGCGGTTAAACACAGTTGTCAAAGTACCTGTATAGTCGGGCATTTCGTCTGACAGTCTTACGATGTCAATAAAATACGCTCCCATAAGCTCTGCAATAGTTGCAGGGTCAAGACCTTGGTTAGCGTTCCTTTGGGTTTCCAGTCTGCCTCTAAGACCTCTTATTGTGTTATGGAGTCTTGCTCTTCGATCAGAGTCTCTCCATGCAGGGCTTGTAACTACTATATCCTGATTGTAATAAGTAGGCACCTGTTCTATTGCAAGGTTGTCTTTTGCGTTCCCCTGATAGACGCTTACATTTCTGCTATGGCGGGTATTTGCCATACGCTCATGTAGTACAGTGCTATCAATAACAGGGATTAATTGATTTTTCTCCATGTTCTCTCTCCTTACGCTACTGCCAGCGGATATTTGAAGAAGGTTATTATACCTTCTGCGTTAAGCCTGTTATGAGCTATCTGCCCTACAGCCACAAATCCAGCTCCAGCTGCATCAGCAAATCTGCCTGTAGTCTGGTTGTAAAACAATGTTCTCCCCTCTGCATAGGCATTTACTTGTGTTGCAAGGTCAGCTTCATTGACCTGAATTTCCATGAAAGGTTGAATCTGTAAGCCTACAAACTCATCCTCTTTGGTATTACGATCTACAACACCTGAAAGCTGTCCAATAACAAGGAATTCGCTTTGTTCTAAATCCCTGCTCAGGGTATTCTTAATCCGTACAACATCGTTGTACTGCTTTTCGATATAAACTTTAGCCATTGCTTATACCTCCATTGCCGCAGAGGTTGCATTGCTCTGAGTGCTTCCACCGTCTTCAAGGCGGTTGAATTCCGACTGGTGATCTGCCTGTGATGCAAGTAAGGTTTGCATAACAGTGTCATTCTTGAGAGCCTCAAGAGCAGCAGTTAAATCGCTGCCTACCTTACCGTTACACATTTTCATTGCGTACTGATAAGCAGGGTTGTCAACGTCTTCGCCTTTGGCATTTTTGATCTTCTCAGTGCCAACTTGCGCCCTTACGGCGTTCTGCACCAGAAATTTCTCATTCTCTGTCTTGGTATTAAGCAAGACCTTGAGAGTGTCCAGCGGCTTTTCTCCTAATAGTTCCCTGACACTGTTTGCCAAAGTTGCATTAGCCTCATCCTGTTCGTTTCTGAGGAATGTTGCTGCTTTGGGCCCAATACCATTGACTATATCCGCAACTGTTACAAGTCCGTTCATAAAATGCCCGTTAAGAACTTTTATTGCTTCGTCCTTGGTTATGACTTTGTTCTCGTCATCCATGTGTTTTCTCCTGTTTCTTTGTTTGTCTGCCAGTGATACGAGGTCAATCAGTTCGGGTGTTCGGCTGTCTGTGTTGGCGGCATAGCGGCGCAAAACAGAATAGGTTACTAAGCCGTTCTGGATGAGTTCGTCACTTTTAGATTTATAATCAATCCGACCATTAGAGATCAGATGTCTTACCTGTTCGTAGTCGCTATTACTTACTGTCTGAGGCATTGCCCCCTCTCCATAGGGCACAGCATCATTGCGTTCATAGCCAATGCTCCTAACAATAAATGTTTCCATTTCACCTGTTTTCTCGTTCTTGCGCATCTCATATTCAGGGCGTGTAACAAGGGAAAAGTGAACATTCCCTGCCAGTACATCTCTGATAAAACCAGAGTTAGTTGTCTCATAACCCATGGATGGAATTAGTATCTTAAAATAAACAGTTCCTTTACCATTGTCGCTAGGTACAACTTTTCCCCCAACGGTGTAAAAATCATTTTTCTCAGGATACGAATGCCCGAGTTTATTACCACCAAAGGGATGCACTTTCATGCGTTCTAGGAAAGAATTAAAAAAACTTTCCTCATAAGTACCACCTGTACCTTTTACCGGGTAATCAATAGCTTCAACTCTGTAAATTGGGTTATCCTCATTTTTAGTCAGGGCGGTCATTGCTTCTGCTTTTATCAAGGTAGGTAGACTCTGAGCATCAGGCAGCTCTGTTTTAGAAGTGCGATAATTGCAAAAAACTACGCCCGGAGGCGGAGCATTATTTTTTAACAGCTTTATCATTTGTTTTTTCCTTTAGCATACTTATAATTAGTGTTAAATCATCAGAAGAAAGCGCAACGGCTTCTGTTGCATCTTTTATTAAAATATATACATCCTCATCTTTAGCAATTAATCTTGATATTATCGTATCCGGGCATTCGCTAGGTTGGCATATCTGCTCAGTAAAAACAGATACAGTTTTATCATCTTTGTTATAGCAGTAATATTTTGTACCGAGTTTATGACATTTCTTAACTGGCATTATACCCTCCCATAATCGTCTATAATAAAAAACCTATAACCGACTTACGCTTTACGCAATCCCGCCAATTATGGCGGGTACACAAAAAAAGGCGACAATGCGCCCCACGGTTTCCCATGGAATACATTGTCGCCTCCGTATCTCGGTCAGCAACCTAATTATTAGATACAGTATACACTATTTATAAATTGTGTCAAGAGTTTTTTCTACACGGAACTTTTCCTGTGTTAATATAACAATTTCTGTTCTTGGGGCTGATTTATCAATTTTGACAACTACCTCGCCATAGTCTACAGACAAGGCCGCTTTGCGTATCGATTCTAATATTTTTTGTTCTACAGCTTTCCCAAAAACCAAAACCTCTCCCAGACTACACTTACTCGTCTTTGTTCCCTTCTGATTCAGCGTTTTTTCCACCACGGGATTTTGTTCCCTTCTGATTCAGCGTTTTTGTAACTGATTCAATAGTCATCCCGTCTTTAACAAAATAAAGGCCGTCAGCCTCTTTTGTTAACCCGTGATACTGTGCCGTTACTAAGGCATCAGCTAATGTGGGATACTGACGGGGTTGACCGTCTGCATCATCGTAAAACTTAGTCTCGTTTTCTTTTGTTATTGTAATATTAAACATATTACCCTCCCATAAAATTGAATTATTCAGTATCTGAAAGTAAATCAACTAAAGATTTATGAATAGAATTAAGATATTCACCTTTTACTTCTGCAATGGTAGCTCCGCCTATCTCTATTTTAAGGGTGTCATTTTCTGATAAATATATTAACCTTCCTACCTGAGAGCCATTCTCGGAAAATATTGTATATCCTATCCCTTGAGGTCGGATGTCTTCTGCTGCTTTAAGAGCCTGTTTATACTCAGTTTGCATGTCAAGTTCCTTGCCTCTTTTTGTCATAAGTTATTCTCCCCTTTTTTTATTAAATTCGTCAAACCACCAGCTACCCATTGGATATTCTCCTGCTGCTTTCATTTTTTCTCCACTAATCTGTGCTTCAACTGCTTTTTGTAAAAATTCTTGTAATGTTAATTGTGGTATTTTCTTAATAAGCAATAAATATGACTCATAAAATTCATCAAAAAGATTTTCTTTTATTCCCAGCTTTTTTGCTTCAATAATGAAGTCTGTTTTACTCATAACCTGTCAAACTCCCAATCATACATAGTTTTCAATATTTCATTAACTCTAAGTGTAATATTATTCTTTTCTGTTTGCAATAGTTCCCTCCATTCTGGAAATGTCTTCTTAAGTTCAATTTCAAGATTTCCATAGATTACATTCCAATTTAATTCGATAATTTCATAAGAAAGTATATCGTTTCTTGCAGCAATAAAGTAACTATTCCCATTTTGCAATGTAACAATTAACCTATTTAATTTATTATTATGTAATGCAGTATAAATATCTAATGGAGAGAATAAACTTCCATCTACATGACAATGAATGGCTATAACACTTCTATCAGGCATATTTCTAATTAAAGGCCATAACTCAGAAGCTCTAGGATTTACAGTATTGCCTACGCCTTTCCATGTTCCTAGTACCTCACCGTTTGAACTCATATAACTCAAATATTCATTGCCATTTTTATCATCAATACCTAATTGCATTATTCTGTTTGTTTCTTGTTTTATAGCTTCTTCGAATGTTAAATGAGAATAATCAATTTTATCATGTTTCATTAAAGTCGCATAAGGCTTACTTTCATCGTCAGCAAAAGGCGATGAAACCGAATCCTCCATCAGCCCATTCTCTCTTGCCCATTCCTCGATCTCATGCGCTCCTTGAGTATCGTCACCGTTGACAAACTCCCTCAGCTTTTGTATAAATGCAGCATCATCATCTAAACGTGGAGAAATACTACATAAGCAATTCGGATGCGGATACTCGGGCACCGTGTCTTTGGTATAAGGACTACCAGCAGCCAAGCTCATGCAAACATCACAAGTATCCTCTCGGCCGCCAAATCTTATCCAGTCATATTCACCTGTGCAAGCAGGGTTATTTTGTCCTTCGGCTATTGCCTCCTCTTGCATGTTTCTGTACATCTCAGAGCGGTAAAGTCTTATAGCTCTGTAATCGGGTCCTACTTTTCCAAGGCGTTTAATGTATTCTCTTGTGCCCGGTACAAGATTCCCCCAACGCCCTGGAATTACACTCGGCCCACTTTGTGCAAAAGCCATTATGTCTTGAGACACCGATCTTATATCACGCCCTTGTGCTAAACCGCCCCAGACTACGTTTAACAGAGACTCCTCTGTATGGTTGACAGTATCCCAAACAGAATGACTTAAAGGATAAGCAAGCCTGTATGTTCTTTCCTGTGTTGTCTCTCCCCAAGTGCCATCAGGTCTATAAGAAAACCCTGTGCCTCTAAAAGTTCTTTGATAACTGTTATTCACAATTTCTGTTTTAATTTTGGAGTTAGCAAGCTTAGCTTTCTCAACATGAGAATCAAACATTGATGTAATTTTGTCTTTGCTAAGTCCATGTCCGGGTATCTTATCCAGCATATCAAAAAGATGTTTTTTGTTAATGTCTGATATTAATTTAACAGCCTTTCCCCTGCCCCCCTTTACAGTATCAACAATAAAGTCATGTAATTCTTTTCTCGGGAAAACACTTTTGACATTCTCGGTTAAAAATAGTTTGTTAGGACACTGCCTGACAGCCTTTGCAACAATAGAGGCAACTCTAAGAAATTCTTGACGCATTTTACGCCCTGCCTGTATTGTCGAAGCTCTGGCAGATCGCCTAGCTCCCATCAAAGCTTGTCTATACTCAGTCTTTGTCAATTATGTCCTGCTTTTCTTCGGGGTCTAATTCCTCACCATCTCCCTCAGTTGAATCATCTGCTTTAGGAGCTGGCTCAGGCTCGTTGTAAGTGTCAAGGTTACTGTAGATGTCACCCTTTAAAGCTAAGGTATGATGATCAAGCATTTCTGCCATGTCGTCTTTTATTTTGTTACGAGTTCTGTCAGGCATATCAGGATAAAACTTGTCTATAAAATATTTAACATCATCAAAGCCCATAGCAGCATTCTGTATGATAGAGCCTAAAGCAGCCGTGAACATCTGGAATATTCTTGCCTGCGTTTCTTTGCTTACCATTTCAAACTGATCCCAGTCATTCTCA
>Ga0099364_10011638_pt1 | contig 11993 bp, 7 predicted proteins | sample TergutTh196P3_FD_73070 | JGI IMG/M metagenome (GOLD analysis project Ga0099364, IMG submission 73070) | Microcerotermes parvus P3 segment gut microbial communities from Pointe-Noire, Republic of the Congo - Th196 P3 | ecosystem: Host-associated > Arthropoda: Insects > Digestive system > Gut ...
TCATCCCTATTCGTGGTACGTCATGGTTGTCATCGACCATGATTCACGCAGAATCATGGGCTTTGATGTGTTTGAACAGCAACCCGACCACGTGCAAAACATTCGACACCTTGTACAAGGCCGCGAATGTGCATAGCCAGACGTTCCGGGGCAAAAGTCAAGGTGAAACTCGAATTTCTGGAAGGCAGGCGACATCTGCCCATTATCAAAGTCGAACGCATATGATTTTCTGATTGTCAAAGATCGGTTGCCGGTCACTGTACGTGCCAACGGCGGATTTGCGGTTGTTTTTGCCACGACTGAAAGTGTGACGATTCATTTCTGCAAGGCTCCTCGCTCAATGCTTCCCGTTTTTGGGTTTCGATTCGGTGGTTTTTGACCCTTTCAAAGAATCTGGACAAGCACAGCGGCGCGGCATGGGATTGGTTGTGGGCAAAGAATTTTGTTGACTGCTCAGTTCCCCAGCCGGTGTTTTCTTTTTCGTTTCACACCCCAATGAGATAATGTAGCCGTTCACGGGTTTTTTGAGTGATTTTTTATATCTCTTTTGTATTAAACAACTTACGAAATTCACTAATCATCATATATTAGCAAGAAATACAAAAACACGAATTTCGCAAGTGATTGATATTCAACAAGTTACAAAAATTATCTTTTTACACCCGTGAACGGCTACGAGATAATAAACATCAGGAATAAAAAACTGTAAATCGCGAAACGACTCAATGCAACAAAGTTAAATCCAATTGTATGCATGATTTTCCTTTCAAAATGCAATCCTAACATAATTTGTGAAGGAATGTACCCCTGAAAATAGGTAAATTTTGGCCGGCTTGACAGTTTGATGCCACTTTTTGTGAGGATAGAACATCTTCTGGACAATTATAGATACGAAAGGATAGAAGGGATACAATATTAGCGGTTAATAAACATGATAATCAGACTAATGACATAATACATTATGAAAAAAAACCAGAACAAAAGAAAAAGTATGCCAGAAAGTACGTTCCCATCCTGTATAGACTTAATTACGTTCATAACTGCAAATATAGAAAAAGACACCATTAGTAAAATATGTAACGGGTTAAAATACAACCTATAGGCATTGCGTCGTTTTTTCTGCAAGATTTTCTGCCAGAAAGGATATTTTGCCTCGATGGCTTTCGTTTCTAAATCCCAACGCTTTAATTTCGCAAATATCTTTTTCATCATTTTCAGGAAGCATCGTATCATGATTGTACTCTTCCAAATGTTTCGGCCAAAGACCTGGAAGGGAGACAGCTATCCGCCATCAAATGGTACAGAACCTAAACCTAACGATGGCGGTAACAATTCTCAAATTTTACCTTAAACCCAATGTTTCCAAACAATCACACCATTGCTTTTTGGGAAAAATTGAACCTTGAGAAATAAGATTCTCGGCTGCAAATATCGCAAGATCAAAAACCGGATCTCCTAATAGCTCTCCCATCACACAACCAAATTCAAAACCTGGCACTCCCCCGATAGCTGTAGTTCCAATTAATCCCCCAACCAAGCATTTTGCTGGAACAGGAATTGACGACAAGCAATCGGCAGCTGTAACAGCCGCATACGCATGTGATTGGAGCGTGGCCCCCTTATCACAGTAATTTCCAATTGCAGAAGCTACATTGCATAAACAATCAAGACCCTCAATTACAGGGTGATCACCTATTCCAGGAATCGTATCAAGGACATAAAGAAGCAAACATACGCATTGAAAGCGTGGGGTATTATTCACAGGATGAACTAACGTACAAATAAATGACTGATCAACAGTATCACATGCTGATGGGCAATAATTCACACAGAACATATACTGAGCATACTTTCCTGGATACCACCATCCTTTGCCAAATTGTTCGTAACAGTCATCTTCACACCCCATGATGCAACTTTGCCGTGGAGTACAACCAATGCATTTTTTTCCTAAAGGATCCAAGTAATTGGTGACCGCGTTATAAGCATATCGATAAAGATTTACATGATCACCTTGATATCCAATCGGATCTCGTGTAATAAACCTTCCCTGTGTCGTATGATAAATCCGGTTGCGATAGAGCATGAGGCCGGTTTCGTTGTCAAGGACTTGGCCAGTGAAGGTTCGTGTCACATTGCATGTTGAGTTTGCTCGCACAACAAACGCCGCATCGAAGATATTGACCTTGCCAAAGGCAGAGTAGGTGTACCGCTCCTGCACAACACCGGAGGTGTTGACGACTGCGACAACATTCCAGTTCGGATCAGCCACGGAATAGTAGTCAGCGGCACCTTTGCGGTACATGACAAGATCGTCAATGTAGCGCAATCCCCAAACGTATAATATATCAGCAGTTGTCGCTGCTCCAACACGTTCTTCAAGGCATTGCCAGTTTTCATTAAAGTAAAACAGCCTTGTCTCACTTCCAACGACCTTTTTCACACGGTGATTGACTCCATTGTATTGATACGTAGCAACAACCGTTGTACCATCCTAATCTGCACCAAACGGTTCCAGGCATCGTAAATCAGCGTGAAATTTGCTCCCCAGTTGTCGGGCTTGACAACCTTTGTCATGTTACCGTTGGCGTCATTGGCAACGTGAGTTGTGGCACCAGCAACAGTCAAAACCTCATTAGCCTTGTTGTGCGTTCGTGCCTGTGCAAACTAAAACCTCCGCCGGTTTGCCTGGATCGCTTTCGCTCATCCTGACATTATACTATTCCCTTCCGCGCTTTTCAAGGACGGAATTGGAATTTTATTTATGGTGACGGCTCGGTGAGTTTCTCTTCCGGGGCGATCAACCCGAAGGTTTACGTCTCGCTCTTCACATGCGGTCCAGAGGATATCGCCGACATCAGACAATAGGTCTGACTCACGAGAGTCGCAATCTTACGATAGCTGTTCCGTTGTTTCTCCTCCGCCTGTCCCTTACCATTTTTTCGTGAAGCCCGCTTCGCCAGCATGGATGGTTGCCCGATCATACCATTTTGCATCATAGTTGACATGGAATAGTTTATCGCCTTCGGGATTCATCTTCCAGCCCGCTCCAAGGCCGAAATTCAAGTAATCCCGGCCGATGCGGCTTCCCCAAATCTCCGTAGCCGGTTGATGGGGTTGTGTTCCATTGGCAAACCGGACTCCGAGTGCCGGATACTCCTGGTGATTGACCTGCGTTGCGTACTGGAGTTTGGTATTCAGAGCAAGCCTGTTATGCAAATTGTACTCGCCACCCACACCGAAACGAAGCATCACCCGTTCCAGCGAGGCAGTGTCGTACAGTAAGGCAGCTTCCCCTGCGGATTCCCGGTAATCACGAATCCAGGCCTGTTCGAAGTCCGCAGCGGCAACAGGCAACACCCGGAGACCTGGTAGCCAGCGAACCGGTCGAGTCAACTCAATGCTTGCCGCCAGAGCACTGCCGCTCGTCGTGCCACTGAGTTGCCCCAGCAAGGCGTCGTGCCGTCCCGACAGCGTGGCCGGAAGCGAGACAGTGCGATGGAAATGATACTGCTGGCGTGAATAACCGAGGTAGGCCTTCATTTCGAGTTTTCCGGCCAATCGGGTCATGGTGTAAAAGCCGATTTCATAGTCATCCATCCTGGCCCGACCGGTTTCCTGACGCAGATACGGATTGGCATATTGGAACGTCACCCCCAAAACCGAGTCTTTTGTGAGCCACTGGTCCGCACCGACAGCGACTCCGTAACGGTTGATGGTCGATGCGTGGGCGTTATGATCATCACCGATCTTTTCATGGCGTGCCGTAAATTCGCCCCAGAGTTGTCGTTCATGTCGGTTTACGCCGGGAATGGAATCGTCGAATGTCAGCCGATGGAACGGATGCCGCCACGGTTCCTTGAGTGCCATGAAGAGGGCGTTCGGCGTCAAATCACCGTGAAGCTGGTCCAACTGTTTTCGAACATCATCATCAGTCCAGTCCGGATCGGACAGCCGGTCGATCAGGGGATAAAGACCGGGATCACCGTTGACGATGAGCCAATCGATCGTCGTGCCGATTTCCGTGCGATTCGGCGTGTCGCCGAGACTGCCAAAGCCGTTGTTCGGGTCGAATCGAAACCAGAGATCAAACGTATCACGGCTGCTCCAACCCTGTTCCATGACCACACCACGGGGAAGAAGCCCCATCGTATTCAGGATGAACCCGTCTCCTGTGATCCCCGTGGTAGCGGTCGCATCAATGATCGTAAAGCGGCTGGAAAGATCGAACCTTTGCGAGTCGTTCCAGTAATCCACCCCGACGTTGAGCGTCGTTGCCGGGTCAATGCTCACTGTGCCGCCCTGGACAACGACTTGATCGCTGAAACCGCCATAAATTGGTACGATACGAACGTCAAAACTGCTCCCTCCATCGAAAGTCAAGTCCCCGTTGATGGTCAGGGGATTTTTTTGGGGAAGTGTGGAGTCGTTGGTAAATCGCGTCAAACCGCCGGGGTTCATGGTTCCGCCGGACATGATGATCGTATCGCCGATGGTCCCCGTGCCGGAAAGTATCGCGCCGGTTTCCACGCGAAATTGTGCCGCCTGGCTGTAATCACCTGTGACGTCGAGTGTTCCACTGGAAACCAGCACATTGCCGGCAAAACCGGAGCCGGAAGTGACATCCGCAAGCCGCACGGTTCCTCCACCGGTTTTATTGAATACGGCTGAGCTCGAACCTGTCAGGTTGCCGGTATGAATGACAAGCACACCACTGTCAGCAACAAGATTGCCTGCCACCCCATCGTCAATGAAAATATTATTTTCGAGCGTGACATCGTCAAGTGCCCAGAGCGTTGTGTTACCAAGAAAGCCAATTTCGCCGCCACCGAGTTGGTTTGCCAGGTTGAATTCCACGGTACCGCCGTGCAAGTCGATTCCGCTGATGAAATTGTTGCCGCCGGTGTTGGTGAACGTCAATGTGCCGGAACCGAATTTCTCAAGTTTACCGGTTGACACAAGTTCATCCGAAGTACCGGAATTGACATACACGCCGAACGCGGAATCCGCATCCGCCGTGATGCCGCCCGAGCCGCTGATGGTGTAATTGCCGTTGGAGTCGGTTTCAGACGTATTCCGGCCAACGACAAGACCGCTCACCCTGATGATCGGATTGAGACCGCCGGGCAAATTCACATCGAAGTCATCCGCCCCGGAAATGTAAACCTTATCGCCGGGCAGGAAGTTAGTGTCGTGTTTTGAGTTGTCTTCCTGTAACGAACGAAAGTAGGGATTGCTCGTCCAGTCGCCGCTTTTAGGGAGTGGACCGCCGCCTGTCCAGTCCATGGAGAGTGAACTGAGGGTGTGTGTGAGCCAAACGTTGTTACCCGTGCCGCTGGCGGCTGAGTCGTTGCCGAAAGTAAACGAATAGCCGCCGCGCGGACCGTCACCGGAATTGGGATCGACTGCAAAGCCGTCCATCGCCAGCTTGAGTTCGGAGTTCAGGCCGGCAACCGTGTTGATATTGCTGAATCCGTCACTTGTGCGAATGATGAGGTAATCGCCATGTGTGAAATAGTCGCCGCCGAGTGTCGAGACGCCAATGAGACCGTCCACCATGGTCACATTATTGCTGATGATATTCAGGAGGCTGTTGTTACTCATCGGGATTAACTGTCCATCGTCAACCAGTCCGCTTTGAGTTTGACCTACTCCACCAGCGTTGGCGGTGTAGAGCAACACGAAGTCCGAAAGATTGATGGACGACGATGCCTTCAGCGTGAGCGTGGAAGGTGTCCGGGTTTGCGGCAGCGTCGAAATGTCCCAGTCGTCGGGATTCAAAATCACTCCGTCCGTAACGCTGATGGTTGCCGCATCGATGATCGCGCCGCCCATCATAATCACCGTTCCAGGTTGACTGAGACTGTCACCGGCAAGATGGAAGTATCCCGAATTCACAAACTCAACCCGGTCGAAGCCCGAAGCACGTGACAGATCGAAAAACAACACGTGATCGGCGATTCCCTGAACGGTGGTCGATCCCATACTGAACGTGGCACCGTCATCGTTCCAGAAATTCACCATGGCCGCAGGGTTGTCGCCGGACGCCTGGATGTTCAATTCGCCGCCGCCGGCAATGCCACTCCAAAAAATCACCTCTCCGGCAACGCTCAAATTGAAAACCCCGCCAGCTTCGACGTACAGATCGTTCAAGCCACTGACCGTCATGTTATTGTAAAGTTGGAGATTGTCCGCCAGGACATTCATTGACGTGTTGCCGGCAACATAAAACGCTCCGCCGTTGCTGCCGCCGATGTCAACGTCTGCAATCGTCTCAACATTTCTCAAATCGACGTAATTTTGGTCTCCCGCTCCGGCTTGGGTGCGGAATGTATTGGTCAATTCCGGAACAAAATGTGAAACAGTAATGTTTTTCGTCTCTCCGATGACGTCCCCACCCGTGAACGTGAAATAACCGGAATTGTTTGCGTTGTTGTTTGCATGACCGTAGGAAAAATTGTTGACGATGTTGACCGTACCGCGTTCGATTTCCGTTCCGTCGGTGTAAGAGTTATTGCCGGCCAACGTCAGTGTTCCAGTGCCGCTCTGGATGACTTTGCCGAGACCGCTGATCGTCTGGGTTTCCGTCACGTCGTCGGAATGGTTGTATGCCAGCACGGTGTTGGCACTCATCACGAAACCCGACGTAACAATTCTTCCTGTCGTGCCGCCATTGCCGAGTTGTAGCGTCCCATCCTGAATTTCGACGGTTTTGTTTTGCAGATTGTTACTGTCGTTTGTCAGAACGAGTATTCCTGTTCCTTTCTTCGTCAGACTTCCTGTTCCGGTTATGACGCCGGCAAAGGTGATTTCGTTGCTACCGGTGTCCAGAGTTACGCCGGACTGTGTGCTTCCGGTTGGCGTGGTGGACAGAGTTCCAATATTGGCGTTGCCGCTGTAACCGAAATTGATGAACTGAAAATTTTGCACATTGCCGATGGCAGTGTCGTTGTTTTTATTCAGTGTGTTGTTGGTAAAGGCATCGCCGCTGCCTGAAGCGACGAAGCCGCCGAACAGATTCGAGCCGTTCAAATTGGCCATGTTGCCAATGGTCACGGTGTTGTTTGTGGCGGAACCTCCGCTGCTGTAACCGCCATAAATATCGCCGATGACACTTCCGTCAGAAATATGGACTTGATTATTTGTGACGGCACCACTGCCACCGGAATACCCGCCGTAGAGCGAAGCAGTGACATTTCCTCCGCTGATGTCGATGATGTTGCCGTCAACCAGTCCGGCAGTATTGATGCTCTGACCGCCGAAGACCGTTCCCCTGGAGATTGTTCCGCCTGTGATAGCCACAGTGTTTCCGGTAATGCTGGAGCCGGATTGTCCCCGACCGCCATAAATTCTGGCGTTGCTAATCGTTCCGCCGCTGAGCGTTACCGAATTATTGGACACGGTGTTTGCTCCGATGGCACTGTAGGCTCCCGCTATGATCACATCATTGCCTGTGATGCTGCCACCATCAATGGTAACGCTGTTCGTGGAGAGCAGTCCGCCATTTCCTTGTGAATACGCACCATAAAGGTTGCTTCGCAGAGTTGCTCCCGGGCCAATGGTGACGACATTGCCCGTGGCATTGTTGCCGTTACCGCCGTTAATCCAGCCGCCGAACACGATTCCGCGCACGGTGGCATTTTCCACCAAAACACTGTTGTCGGCAACATTGCCGCTATAACTCCAGCCACCGAAAACGTTTCCGCTGGAAACGTTGGCCGTGGAGCCGATAGTTCCGCCCTGAATGGAGACATCGTTGTTCGTGGAATTGTCCCCGGAGTTTGCCGCGATGCCGCCGAAGACATGGCCTCCGACATTTTGGTTGACCGTAAATGTGTTGCTGGAATGTGCAGTGGGAAAGAGCGAGTTCGGCATGTTCGGCGCGTTCGTTCCGAACACGTCCGTCGGATTGCCGGTATTTAAGGTTTGCCCTTGAATTTCACCTGTTGGCAAAAGAAACGAGTCAAGGAGTACCGCCATCACAGTGGCAATCATGACTCGACATAAACTGTTGGCATTCGTTTGCATGACGGATCGGAAAAAACGACAAAAAACACATGGACTTATGTACACATTTGACATCGGTTTATTCGCAGATCAATCCTGATAGAAAAAACGAGATTAACTAACGTTAGTAAACTATTTTTGTTTACCACAACCGGTTATACCGCCTGTCAAGATAATTCTTATTTGGTGAGATTTGATTCATGTTGCTTTTTCACGGGCAAACTCACGGTTGGCAATTCGTGTGATTTGGCCGCCCGAAAAAGCAAACCAAGGGGGCGAAAAACTGCCAAAATCTGCTACAATTATGTTTCGCTTGGATTGTTCATGTTTCCTCATCACCCTGCCACGAGTGAGAGCGGTTTGATGTACGCAGGTATCAAAGAAGCATTTGCCCCCATTGCCCCAATCGCAATTCTGGTCGTGATTTTTCAATTCGTGACCGGGTTTATGAAACCGGCCATGTTCTCCTATTGGATCGCCGGATCACTTTTGGCGGGTGTGGGACTGTTTCTCTTCCTGCGGGGGGTGCAACTCTGCCTGTCCCCCATGGGCGAACTGATCGGCAATCGTTTCATTTTCATGCCGAACATGACCGCGTTGGTTCTCATTGTGTTCCTGATCGGGACGCTTGCTTGCGCCGCCGACCCCAGTGTGGCCGTGCTGAACGCCAATGTCAAGGCTGCAACGGGCGAACATGCGCCTGCACCGCTGTTGTTCCTGCTGATTGTCACGTCGGGGATCGGCGTCTTGCTTGTGGCGGGAATGATGCGAATTGTTTGGAACACTTCCCCGGCGGCAATGCTTGGCGGACTTGTCGGGTTGGTCTTGATTCTCTCGTGTGTCGCGCCGAAATCATTTGTGCCGCTGGCTCTCGATTCCGGAGGTGTTGCCACCGGTCCGTTGACCGTGCCGTTTTTTCTGGCCATTGGTCTGGGGTTTGTCTCGAACCTGGCCGGGCGTTCCGCTTCCTCGGACGGTTTCGGGCTGCTGGGGATTGTTGCGTTGGGGCCGATTCTCGGTGTGTTGCTCCTGGGGTTGGCTTGGGGCGATGCCGATACGACGGAACCAACGACCCTGACGCATGCTGCTGACAATGCGGCTCCAGCCATTGCAGATGATGCGGCAAATCATGCGGTTGATGAAAACGCGAAACCGGCGATTCATCCCGGTTTTTTGGGACTGTTGCGCGACTTTTTGAACATCGGTGGAACAACCGCTACTGTCTTGCGCGGCATTGTGCCGTTGATGATCATCGGCTGGTTCGTCGGCGTGCGGCCGTCACGAGTGTCGTCGGAATACAAAATCCGGCTGTTGAAGGGCACCGTTTGGACGCTCATCGGTTTGATCCTGTTCCTGCAAGCGGTCGAGGTGGGATTCCAGCCGATTGCCGAACAACTTGGCAACACACTGGCCGGAATCCGGCACGGCTGGGCCCTTGTCCCGGCGGGACTGCTGCTCGGATTGGCCGTCGGGCTGGCGGAACCCTCCGTCCATGTCCTCGGCAACCAGGTCGAAGAGGTCACCGACGGAGCCATTCCCAAGCGGCTGCTGTTGATCCTGATGGCAGGCGGCGTTGCGTTGGCTGCGGCTCTCGGCATGACAAGGCTGGTCTGCGGATTTTCGGTGCTCTGGATCGTGATTCCCGGCTATCTGCTGATCATCGCACTGAGCTTTTTGTGTTCCCGGACGTTTGCGTCCATTGCCTACGACGCCAGTACGGTGGTCACCGGTCCGATGCTGGTGACGTTCCTGCTGGTCGTCGCCATGGGAGCCGCCGATGCTCTCGAAGGGCGTGACCGCATGACGCACGGTTTCGGTTTTGTGGCGATTGTTGCCATGGTGCCGGTTCTTGTCGTCATGACCGTGGGGGCATTCAACAAAACCCGAGAAAAATTACGGGCGAAAAAGATCGAAACAACCTCATTTTCGGAGTAAAACCATGAAACTTGAAGAAGGCTACGAACTGATCCTCACCATTGTCAACAAGGGCTGGTCCGAAAAGGTCATCAAAGTCAGCCGCCAGGCCGGTGCGCAGGGCGCGACCGTGTTGCACGCGCGCGGCAGCGGATTGCACGAGATCACCAGCTTTCTGGGGATCGCCATTGAACCGGAAAAGGAGGTGGTTCTCAACGTCGTGCCGCATACCATGTCAGAGGCAATCGTCGCCGCGATTTCCGACGCGATCAACCTGAAAGCCCACGGCACCGGCATCTCCATGATTCTCCCCCTCCGCGGCGTCACGGGGTTGTTCGAGCAGCCGGAAAACCACTGATGGCCTCAAGATGTTTCTTTCCCCGCAGGCCATGGACCAAGATTGATCCCTGCTCCAGCACCACATTGAGTAGTTGGTTGAGTCAAGTGGATACCTATACTCTGTGAAGGCAAAATTTCAAAAAATCCAAGTGGATTGTGACAATTCCCCTCCGGAACTTTTCGATATTCGCTAGTGTTTTATCGGCTGAACCCGTGTGGACAGGGATTTTGCCGCCACCCCCCCAAAAAAACGGCGGCCACTTCGTGACCGCCGCGTTGATTTTGGCGAAAAATGTTCCGGCGAAAGCCTTATGGTTTCGTTACTTCAATATTGAACTCCACCGGTTTGGAACTCTTGGGAACTTCCAGGCGAAGTCCTGATGTTGCAGGATTGGAAAACTTGGGATCGACGAGTGGCGTAATCTTGGGAGGTGCGGCTGGGGGACCTCCGCCGGCTGGCATAACAACTTCTCCCATAACCTCGGCATAATAATTCTAAAAAAGCAAGTGAAAACCACACCAATCTGCGAGTAAAAACGGGTGAGAAGAGCATCGATGGTCACAGCTCGAACGAGTCTCAAACGTTACACCCGTTCGCTGATTGAGGTTTGCAACAGGTTCATCTGGTGTTTCATCAGATTGATGACCGTGTTGAATTCGATGTTGTTTTTGGCCATTTCGGTGACCTGATATTCCATGCCGACGTTGTTGTAATCGTGCTGCAAAATCGGAATGTTGGTCGGCCAGGTTCCGCCGCCGGTTGTGGTCGAGCTTTTCAACGGGTATCGCGTCTCGGCGGAACCGCCCGGCTCGTAGCGATGTTCAATCGCCCGTGCCAAATCGCGTTTGAACAGCCCGACGTCCATGTCCTTCATTTTGTAGTCAGGCGTGTCGAAGTTGGCGATGTTCCCTGCGAGCAGGTTCTGCCGGGCTTCGTTGAAAATCGCGACTTGTTCCAACGCCGGAACCGTCGTCCCGCCGAAGATCGCGTGAAACTGCATCGTGGGGCGTATCATGGGGTTACTCCGTAACGGCTTCGGGCTTCGGACATCGGACTTCGGACTTCAAATTTTTATCAAGGCCAGACGACTTCTTCTGAAGCCTGAAGCCTGAAGTCTGAAGCCTTGATGTCAACGTCCGCAGACCGATGCCGAGTGCGGCGGCGGTTTTGGCGCGATGGCCGTTAAATCGTTCGAGTGTCAAACGGATGAGTTGCTCTTCCATTTCGTGAAGCGTCATGCCGACGAATGGCAACGCGTCCTCGTCATGATTCGGAGGTAGGGCGGTCACGCCGTGACCGCCGAAATCAGATTCGCGCGATGTGTTCGGCAAAAGTTCCCCGCGTTCTTCCTCCCAACGGACGATCCCGTTGCCCGGCGAAAACCTGGCGGAAACCAGGCTCCGGTGGGCTTCGGACTTCGGACTTCGGACTTCAGACGCCGCTTCGTGACTCTTTCCTGAATCCTGAATCCTTAAGTCTGAAGCCTGAAGCCCGCCTGTCATTCCCGAATGCTCAAACAGCCAGCCGCGAATTTCATCGGCGTCCACTGTGTCGGCGTCGGCAAAGATGGTTGTCCGGGTAATAACGTTCTCCAATTGCCGGACGTTGCCCGGCCAGCGATAGTCACACAAAAGATTGATTGCCCCGTCGCTGAATTGCACCGGTTCGCGTCCCAACCGTTCGGCAGCTTTATCGGCAAAGTGCGTCACCAGTTCCGGAAAACGACTGCACA
>Ga0099364_10011639_pt1 | contig 11990 bp, 10 predicted proteins | sample TergutTh196P3_FD_73070 | JGI IMG/M metagenome (GOLD analysis project Ga0099364, IMG submission 73070) | Microcerotermes parvus P3 segment gut microbial communities from Pointe-Noire, Republic of the Congo - Th196 P3 | ecosystem: Host-associated > Arthropoda: Insects > Digestive system > Gut ...
GAAGGGGAGAAGGACGAATCATGGCCATGCGTCCCAAATGTCGACGAAAAGTACATAAGCCAGTTCCCCGAGGAGAGGATGATATGGTCCTACGGCTCAGGCTATGGCGGAAACGCGCTTCTTGGGAAAAAATGCTTCGCCCTCAGGATTGCGGGGGTACAGGCGAGGGACGAAGGCTGGTTGGCTGAGCATATGCTCATCTTGAAGCTTACAAACCCGGAAGGAAAGTCGTACTACGTTTGCGGGGCTTTCCCGAGCGCATGCGGCAAGACCAACCTAGCAATGATGACGCCTTCAATACCTGGATGGAAGGTGGAAACGGTCGGCGACGACATTTCCTGGATGAAGTTCGGCAAAGACGGCAGGCTTTACGCCATCAACCCCGAGTCGGGGTTCTTCGGGGTTGTCCCTGGCACCTCGGAAAAGTCGAATCCCAACGCAATGAAACAAATAAGGAAAAACACTATTTTCACAAATGTCGGTTTGACGGACGACGGCGACGTCTGGTGGGAAGGCAGCGGGGTTCCTGCTCCAGATCACCTGATTGACTGGCAGGGCAAAGACTGGACCCCTGACTCAAAGACGACAGCCGCACACGCGAACGCGCGTTTCACAACCCCGGCGTCACAGTGCCCGGTTATTGCGCCTGAGTGGGAAGATCCAGCGGGCGTGCCAATTTCGGCAATACTGATAGGCGGGCGCCGTAAAACCACAATTCCGCTGGTTAACGAGAGCATTGACTGGAATCACGGCATTTTCCTCGGATCGATCATGGGTTCGGAGATTACCACAGCCGACATTACCGACAAGGTCGGGCAGGTTAGGCGCGACCCGTTCGCTATGCTCCCGTTCTGCGGGTACCACATTGGCGACTACCTCCAGCATTGGCTCAATACCGGCAAAAAGACCGATGCGTCAAAGCTCCCCAAGATATACTTTGTCAACTGGTTCCGAAAGGATGCCGACGGCAAATTCCTGTGGCCAGGGTACGGCGATAACAGCCGTGTACTCAAGTGGATCGTTGAGAGGCTGTCAGGCACAGGAAAAGCTGTGTTGACGCCGATCGGCAACCTGCCCGAAGCAGGCGCCATAGACACAAGCGGGCTAGACGTTAGCAAAGAGGATATGGACGAGCTTTTGCGCGTAGACAAAGAAGCATGGATAGCAGAAATCGAGTCCATAAGGGCAAACTACGTAATGTACGGCGAAAGGCTACCCAAGGAGCTAACCGAACAACTAGAAATACTAGAAAAGAAGCTACAGGCGTAGGGGCGGATTCAATATCCCGATGTAGGGGCGGATTCAATATCCCGAAGGCTGGTGTAGGGGCGGATTCAATATCCGCCCGCCTACGGTGCGGTGCAGGTGCGGATTCAATATCCACCCGCATATCCGTACGTACATACGTACGTACATACGCCCACACGCCTGTACGCCCGCATGTTATATTTCACGGGGTGCTTTTATTTTGCACATATATGCCAATATCGCTTGTAAGGGTGGATTCTATATCCACCCTTATGCATGAACATAGGTTTTCCGCATACAGGCGGATATGGAAACGGGCGGATATGGAATCCGCCCCTCTTCTATTCCACCCTACAAACGATGTTTTGTTCGAAATTGCAATTTATTGGTACCCTCTGAACTGTAGTGCCTGCATATGGTTGCCCCCAACATTATATAATAATTTGTTGACAAGTTGCAGACATTACGGATATAATTATCCCTGGTCGTGTTGATTTCTTGCAGTTGTTTATGTGTGCGGGTGTAGTTCAATGGTAGAACATCAGCCTTCCAAGCTGATTGTGAGGGTTCGATTCCCTTCACCCGCTTAACTGCAAACCGTTGGGCTACATGCCATAGGGCGGCTGTCACAATATGATGTTGGTGCCGCGTGTTACAACTGTCCACGTAGGATCAATACAGCCGGTTTATCTTCTGCCAGTAGCTCAGCTGGATAGAGCAACGGACTTCTAATCCGTAGGCCGGGGGTTCGAATCCCTTCTGGCAGGCCAGTAAAATCAAGGCTTTCAGGGTTCTTTCCCTGAAAGCCTTAGTAGTTTTTTGGGGCCTTTGATCCTAACTTGATGCCAATAATAATTTGTATGCAGTAGAGTAAATCACCTGCCATCAAAAAAGGTTATGCGGCTTTTTCATGCTATCAATTTGTCTGGCAAAAATGGAACAATATGTAACCTAATACTGTATTTTAGCATGTTTTTATACGTTTTATTTAAAAATAGACTGCAAATAGACTGCAAACAGACTACAAATATACTACAAATAGACTCCAAACAGACATCAAATATACTGCAAAACCTTTACTTTTTCCCTACTAAAATTAATGTAGAAAATCCTAATTGGGTATGATAAACTTGTCATAGTAAGGATTTGCAGAAGGTATCGGGTTAATAATTGATATAATAAATGGGATGGTGTTCGCCATGAGACAGATAAAAGTGCAACTCGATGACGTTGTTGCAGAACAGTTGGAGGAAACTGCAAGCAAAAGCGGTTATACGCTCGCTGGGTATATCTCTACAGTTATCAGCGGATACTGCACGTGTATGCTAAAAGAAGAGCTTGATGCGAAAAGAGTTTTACTAGATCTTCTCGCAACCTCTGAGCCGGATTCATCATTTATAAGACCAGAAGATATTCCTTGGGAAATAACAACACCTCGGGAGACATTTAGCTGATGTACTATATAGATGGCAACACCTATATCTACTTCGATAAAAACGCATCACAGGCATTAACTGCCAAATTACTATCTATCAATCCCGCTAACATGAAAATACCCGCTATTGTCGCAGCTGAGCTTCGTTTTGGTGTAGAGAAAAGTAAGAGGCGGGACTACAACTCAGATCGTCTAGAACGTTTTCTATCGTTGTATGAAATTGTTTCTTTAGATGATGATGCTACGAAATGCTATGCGAATATCCGTGCGGTACTCGAGCGAAGTGGGGAAATTATTGGAGCGAATGACTTGATAATTGCCGCAACTGTATTAAGTAATAGCGGAACGCTTGTCACACGTTATGTTGATGAGTTTTCAAGAGTTGCGAAGCTAAAACTCGAAAATTGGTTCTAGTTGGAGTGACAGTTGCTGGATTTGTTAATAGGGAGATAAGGATATATGAAAAAGGCAAAATCCTTAGATGAGTTATCTATTCCTGATAAGCACAGAGAGTTTCTTGAGAGCTTCCTAAAAGAGGTTTGGAGGATAAAGGAAGAAAAGAGTCAATTAACGAAAAAAAAGACTGCGGATCAGCTAATAACCTACTATGCTAATAGCCTGATGGAGTTTAATAGAGTCATGGGAAATCCACTTGGGAATACGCATGAAGAATATATACACAATGATAGTGCAGTGAGTTTATTGACTAATTGATTGGAGTTTGCTATGGGACAAATAAAGGAGGGAATAAAAATATTACGCAGATTTAAAATTGTTTTAGAACAGGATTATATTGATGGCGGTTATACTGTGACGGTACCTAGTCTCCCTGGTTGTATTACAGAAGGTGACACTGTTGAAGAAGCTATGGCTAATGCTCAAGAGGCTATTCAAGGTTATTTGGAAGCGTTACAAAAAGAAGGTCTGCCTTTCCCGAACGATAATCCTGTGTTTATGTTTGGAGAGGTTGAGGTTGCTTTATGAGCAGTTTACCAAAAGTTACAGGAAAGGATACCTTGGCTGCGCTTTTAAAAGCGGGAATGGTTCCAAGTCATGTTAGGGGGAGTCATCATTACCTGAAATGGTCTGATGGTAGAAAGCTCGTTTGTGTTCCGGTTCATGCGGGAAAAACTCTTCGAATAGGAACACTAAAGAATATTCTGGATCAATCCGGGTTGAGTATTGAGCGTTTTATTGGTTTACTTTGATCTCTCAGCAAAATACGACATAGACTGCAAAAATACTGCAAATTGAGGATTTCGGAAACTGAAACGCAGTAATGCCAACGTGTAGAAGCGTATTTGCCAACGGACTTCTAATCCGTAGGCCGGGGTTTCGAATCCCTTCTGGCAGGTTAAGCGCAAGAGCCGCAAAACCAAGTAAGACAAAGGTTTTACGGCTTTATCATGCTAATAATACTACCTGTCCATTGATAGGATTAATAGTTGGAACGGCAGTTTGCTGTTCATAATAAAATAGTTACAAAAGAAAGGTTACAAAATTACCCAAAGTCAAGGTTACAAAAGAAAGGTTACAAAAGATAGGTTACAAAGGATAGGTTACAAAAGAAAGGTTACAAAAAAAGGTTACAAAAGAAACGTTACAAAATTAATTTAGATATTATGCTTGACAAGTATTGTCTATCATAGTAGACTTGTATTGTCGATTGCAATAGACGCGAGGTGATGATATGGAAATCAAAGTCTTTGATTCAGAGTTAAAGGTTATGGAAGCATTATGGAATGAGGGTGATATGACAGCGGTTCAACTTATCCAAGCCATGAAAAAACAAGTTGGATGGAGCCGCACAACAACGTATACCGTCATTGGAAAATTGATTGACAAGGGTGCGATTGAACGCTACGGAGAAAACTTCTCCTGTCGAGCAGCTATCACAAAGGAACAAGTACAGCAGTACGAAGCAACAGAATTACTCGATAAACTGTTTAATGGATCTGCGGAATTGTTTATGTCTGCTTTATTCAGCGGGAAAAAGTTGTCGCAAGAAGAAGCGGAACGAATGAAACAGCTTGTCGAAAGGTTAATGTGAGGTGGCATGTGAGGTGGCATGTGAGGTGGCATGTGAGGCGGCATGTGAGGTAGCATGTGAGGTGGCATGTGAGATAGCATGTGAGGTGGCATGTGAGGTGGCATGTGAGGTAGCATGTGAGGTGGCATGTGAGATAGCATGTGAGGTGGCATGTGAGGAGGCGTTTATGAGTATTTTGCAAATGAGCATATCAGCAGGGGTGCTTGTGATTGCTATTGTGTTAATTCGAGCCGTCGTGTTGAACCGCTTGCCGAAAAAAATGTTCCTCATATTGTGGGGAATTGCGCTTTGTCGGTTGCTTGTGCCTGTATCTATCCCAGCGCGGTTCAGCATATACAGCATTATTGGAGAGATTTTTATAAAGAAATATCCCGATATTGCCGTTCCGATAATAACGGTAGATGGTTCAAAAGTTGGAATAACAGGCGCGGCGGGATTAGCTGAGCAAGTCAACATAACGGCGCAAACTTTCTATATAGGCCCGACAACGGCTATATGGCTTTGGGGGATGCTTTCTTTGTTTATCATCTTTGCGGTTATTTATTTTAGAAATCACAGGGGAATACGTTTTGCAACGGAAATCCGCGACAACGATTTTTTTAATGAATGGCTTACAGAACACAAGCTATTGCGCCCCATTACCATAATGCAATCGGACAGGATAATATCGCCGCTTGCTGTGGGGATATTCAAACCCCGTATTATTCTGCCGAAGTCCATGAACACGAGCGACAAACAGCTTTTAGATTATGTGCTAACCCACGAATATTATCACATAAAACGACATGACGCGCTTTGGAAAATGCTTTTGCTCCTTGCGCTATGCGTCCATTGGTTTAATCCTATGGTATGGATAATGGTCATACTGGCAACCCGTGATTTAGAACTGACCTGTGATGAAGCGGTTATATGTCGTTTCGGAGCAAAAACTAAAAAAGCCTATGCCTATATGATTATTGGCATGGCTGAACAAGGGGACAGGATTGCTCCACTATATAGTGGGTTTAGCAAAAATGCGACCGAAGAAAGGATAACATCTATTATGAAAACAAGGAAAACATCTATCGCCGCAATAATTGTTGCGCTTCTACTTGTTGTGGGTGTAACAATGGCGTTTGCTACATCAGCAAAAGAAAATGCTAATACCGAAAAACCGGATTCGCTCATGGCGCTTTATGACGAAAATGGAGACTTGGTTTGGCATCAATCTCTTGACGAAAATGGAAATATTGTCTATTTAGACTATGAGCCTGAACCCAAATACGGTGATTTGCACATAGTTGGATTAGAGGATTTCGAGCATGGCTTTTTCAACAAAACCGTGTCATGTGTAAACCGCACTTCCGGGGAACATAAGGTAGAAAACGGAGAAGTGGCAATCTACACAAACAATGGAGATACATGGGATTTAAAAGGCGGTCAAACTGTCAGTATGACCTTTGATGTAACTGATAAGGATTGGTGGGGTGTATTCGTGGGATATGGCAAAGATGGCGAGTATATTCTCTGCAATTACAATCCAGACTTGGCGGCAGACCAAAGGCATATTATTTCTGGAAGAACAACAGTCGAATTGACAGTACCAGAGGATGGCGAGTATAGTTTCTTCATGCAAAACTTTTCAGCAGGGGCAGTCGTTGTGAAAAACTGCACAATATCAGTTCAATAATGGCCATGACAGCATAAAGGCTGTTATTTCCGGATGCATGCGATTGCTGGCCGGATACAGTCGTAATACACATGCATGCGATTGCTGGCTGGATACAGCCGGAATATACACGAATGCGATTGCTAGCCGGATACGGCCGGAATACACATGCATGCGATTGCTGGCTGGATACAGCCGGAATATACACGAATGCGATTGCTAGCCGGATACGGCCGGAATACGCAATTTCGGCGGGATAGTGAAAAACCTATCCCGTCGCTTTATTCATTTACCGGTCAATGTCCTTTGTTCTGCGCGGTTGCTGTTCGCGCTGTTCCCGCTGTTCCCGATGGTGTATTGAACAGTTTTCCCCATCAGAAGTTATATAGAAAATACTACATGTGTATGGTAAACTTGTGATAGTGATGATTTGCTGAAGGGAGCGGGTTTATAGGGTTCATAGGGTTTATAGGGTTTATAATTGGAATAATAAAAATGAGCTGGATGCAAAAAGAGTTTTACTATATCTACTCACAACTTCTGAGCCGGATTCATCGTTAAATAAACCGGAAGATATCCCTTGGGAAATAACTACGCACCGGGAAGCAATTAGCTGATGTACTATGTTGATAAGTTTTATAGAGTTTCGGAGTTGAAACTCGAAAATTGGTACTAATTGGAGCGACAAATGAAAAAGCTGAAAATATATCTGGATACAAGTGCAATATCTAATTTGAAGGGAAATGGGAACTACAGTAATCGAAATAAATATTAGACAGGCATGAGGGTAGAAGTTGGGACAAAAAAAAGATAAAGCAAAAAGTATATTTGGATTCATTGCATTGGGTTGCGCTCTTGTTGTTGCCTGTGTCGTTGCAGCTCCGGCTTTAGCAGTTGTGGGGGTTGTAGTTGGTACGACCACATTGATAAGTGCCTCGACAGTTGTTGGCGCAACAGCCGTTGTAGCTACTGTTGGAGCCGCTGCTGCTGTAACTAAAGCGGCGCTTCACGTTTCAGATGGCGAATATGAGGAAGCGGTAATGTCTGCTGCAATGGCTGTGCCAATGATGGCAACTGCTTATGCATATGGAAACGCATATGTAGGGATGACGAGTACGTCTGGGAGAATGGTAACCGGAGCAAATGCTTCACAAGCCGGATCTCATAGCAATCCTAAGCCAAATCAAACTGCTGGGAATAGTAGTGGCCAAGGCGGCTCATCTGGTAGTGGCCAAGGCGGCGCATCTGGTACAGGCCAAGGTGGCGCATCTGGTACTGGTCAGGGTGGCGCATCTGGTACTGGTCAGGGTGGCGGATGGCAAGCTCCTCCTGGATACAAGTTGGATGCCAACGGAAAATGGCATAGACCGAATGGCCAGTTCGCAAGTAATGCTGATCTGAAACTGCCGCCCGGAGCTCAAACTAAAGGAAATATTGGATGGTATAATTCTGATGGTACTATAAAATACCCTCCATATCCAGGATCTGTTCCAGGGACAGAAAGAAATGTAACATTGCAACCGGGACAAGTTGTGGGAAGATATGGAGAAATAGGACCCAAAACTGTATTCACCACTGAGCCTGGAGCACCGACCAAAAGCTTATCTTTGCCGCCAAATACAAGCCCGTCAACCTACTCTGAAATAAAAATTTTAAAACCAGTTGGTGCACAACAAGCAACTATTGCAGAATGGCCACTAGGTAGCGGTAATGGCGGAGGGACGCAATATGTTTTTAAGAGACCATTGGAAACACTAAGGCAAGAGGGATATATAGATTACTAAGGATGGTGAAATAATGTCAATGAAAACGACAAGCGAGATGGAGATACACATTAGGGATCTTTATGAAAAGCTAAAACCTTTTGCCGAGAAAGAAGGAATATTTAAGCCGATCACGTTTCATTTCGCTGAAACAACACCTCATAATTACCCAGGTGATTTTTGTTATTCTGATGGGAAATACTATTATTATGGTAGCATTGGGGATCGTGGAGAGGTTATTATCGAAAAAACAAGTAGTCTATTTGAAGTAGCTTACTATATTTTTTATTACCAAACATCCGTAATGGCCTTCGATTATGAGAAAAAAAACAGAGTTGATGGACAACCACTACGACAAATTGCTTTCAAAAAAATAGTCGAATTAATGGGGATTATTGGTACTGATTTTAAAGATAAAGCAAAATTCGAAATTAATAAAATCCTGAAGGAACACCCGTTTGAGGACAGTGATGTTCCATTACAGAGTTCTATTCATGAAGTGACAAACAAACCAACATACACATTGAAATCTAATGAATCACGTTTCGAAAACAAGTATATTTCCGAAACGTTGATGGATGATATTTTGCATCGTTTTACTCCTGCATACTGGAATTTCATGACGTTAATCCCTAGCTTAACAATAAAAGGGAGTAGTTTTATTCAAGTTGGCTCACCAGACGCAAAAACGAACAATAAAATGGCGGTGGAAATCGGTTTCCCTAGTTCCAAAGGCATAGAATTATATCGCTACTATACCGATAATAAAGCTGAGGTTTTACGGATTTTTTGGGATTACTATGAAAAACAAGCACTTCCGAATTACAAAAATTGGGAAAATGTTTCAACTGAATTGAAACAAAGCGAAGAAAGGAGATTTCTGTAATGTGCTATACTTGATGACATTGAATTCGAAGAAAAAACCGAGAGAGCGGAGCAAATGGTGCAATCCGAGCAAATGGTGCAAACGGAGCAATGGTGCAATCCGAGCAATTCGAGCAATCCGAGCAAATGGATCAAAAATCGGAAAGGTTACCTTGGGTAACAAAGGGAGGGTAATATTTGGCGGCATATATTTTCGTGTTTCTTGAAGGAATAATAGCATTTATATCTCCATGCATACTACCGATGTTTCCGGTTTATGTTATGTACCTAACAGGAAAGCCGGGCGAAGGCAGGGCAGGTGCCGTAGGCAGCGGTGGTGGTGCAGACTCCCAAGGCGGCGAAGGTAGGGTAGCCGTTGCGGGCGGGGGTAGCGGCAAAATGGGCGAAAGTAAGCTCGTCACAAACACCTTGGGGTTTATCCTGGGCTTTACGATAATTTTTGTGTTAATGGGCGCAACCGCGACATTGCTTGGTAGCTTGGTTTTGGATAATAAGCTTATTTTACAGAGGGTAAGCGGTGCTGTAATAGTCTTGTTTGGGCTCAGTTTTGCCGGAGTAATTAAAATACCATTCCTTGACGCAGAAAAAAGGTTTCGCGCCAACACGTCCAGGCTTGGTTTTTTTTCGTCGGTGCTGTTTGGGGCGGCATTTTCGTTTGGCTGGTCCCCATGCCTTGGCAAGTTCCTTGGGGCGGCGTTCATGCTCGCTGCCAACAGGAATACGGTCGCTGAAGGCATGTTCATGCTGTTTTTGTTTTCCCTCGGACTAGGGGTCCCTTTCTTTATATGTACAGTCATTATCGACAGGTTGGCAGGGGTTTTCGGTTTCATCAAGAAGAATTACCGGGTGATTACTGTCGTGTCAGGCGCGATTCTTGTCGTAGCGGGGCTTGCGTTGATGTTCAATGTGTTTGGGTATTGGTCGGCCCTATTCGGAATCCTATAAATCGGAATCCAATAATCGGAATCCAATAATTCGGCCCTATTTGGAATCCTATAATCGGAATCCAATAATTCGGCCCTATTCGGAATCCTATAAAATGGAGGGGTTGGCTGCTATTCCAGACAGCCAACCCCTCTCGGCGCGATCAGAGCTGCTTCAAGCAGAACCTCATCGCAAAATCACACTGAAAACCTCATCGCAAAACCTCATTACATCTCATTACATGAATCCTTACTTCATTACATGAACCCACACTACAAATTGGAGCTTTCCGTTTCCGGGATCAGCGGGGCAAACCCAACATCCCAAACGAAAGTTCTAACCGTTCCGCCATCATACGGGATGTCGAGCGTAAATACGTCGCCGCCAGGTTTCACGTCGACCATCTCGACCTTGACGTCTTTGAGCCTTCCTTCGCCGTCATATGTCGCGATTATGCACTGCACAGTAAGGTCTTCGGTGGCAGAGCTGTTGGCAATGACAAAAGTGCCTACTGCATTATTTCCATCCGCTGACTTTGCTATGGTGGTTGACGTGGATTGTACGGCAGCAAATGGCTGAACAACGCCATTTAACTTGAAGTTTTCGAAGGTCGCCGGCCAATGGTTAACATTATAGAAGACATCCCAGCTGGTTCGCCCTGTGTAAGCATAGAAACCAACCTTTATGGTAGGCTGTGCGCCAATAACCGCGCTGGTATACGTTGTAGTGGCACCGATCTGCGTCCAGTCTTCAGTGCCTTTGTAACGGTAGTAGCCAGCATATACGTCGCCAGTTTTTACCAGCCTGAATTCGACCGTCTGAGCGAGCTGGGTGGCGGTTTCATTGCCAGAGGTAGGGAACAGTGTGCTGGTCGGCCTACCAGTCGACGCATTCTCGCGATTGCCCAAAACTTCAAGCCTGGCGGCAGTTGCGCTGGTCATCTTCCTTTGGGCGGCAACCATGTTTAAATCATCCTGGTAGAACACTATGCCGGCCGCCAGATTAGCTACTGCGGCTGCCGTGGGTATTGCAGGGGTAAATGCCGGGGGATTGAACGTGACCTCGGCGGTGATTTCCATGTTCTCTTGAGAGCTAACTTCTATCAGGTGCAGGTTCCTAACCTTTCTGGCTTGTGCCACATAGTTTGTGCTCATTGCCGACCAGTCCCATCTGCCAACGTCGGTTTGTATGGTTGCGCTTGTTTTGTTGTTGTAAGCGACTTTAAATGGGAGCGGATTGTCTAAAATCCACGGGGCAACAATATTCGGCACGGAATTTACCTTGACCATTGCTGTTACCACTGAGTTGTTTATGGGGTTCCTCGCAGTCAACACTGTGCTTCCGGCTTTTAGTCCCTTCAGGTACACACCAGGGCCCATGCCTACCACCTCTAGCACAGAGGGGTCGCCCGCAGACCATTCGACAGGCGTCTGAGCGGGCGTGGTGGGGCTAAACCTCAAGTACGTCCGAATTTCTTCCTGTGTGTTAATGTTAAGAACCTCAGATGTGAACAACCCGCTGAAATCAGTTCTGATAGAAGCGTTGTCGGCAGTCCAGGTGCTTGTGTTGGGCGTTTTGGATAGCTTAACAACCGCGCCGCCCCTCGCTAGCATGTTGAGGTTGATCTTGGAAGCGTTCGTCACTGGTAGGAACTGTATATCCATAGGGGTAAAGACATCCAGGCCGTCTGTTCTCCAGATATAAGGCATATTATTGGCGGTCCTCCTAAAGTCAACAACCATGTGGGGGAAGTATTTGTCATTATCCCTCGTGGCGCTGTCCATGTAGACTGAGGCATAGTAGGCTTCTCCGCTTGGGAGGAAATCCAAATTCAACTCATATACTTTCTCCTGGCCGGCCGTAACCGCGCCGACATACCAGTCAGAGCCGCTCCTACGTGCTATGACTACGTAATCCAGGGGCGCCCCGGCTAAGAGCCTTGTTTCGTCCCAGGAGGCAGGCAAATTGTAGAAGAGCGATATGGCTTCCGCACGCCTTTGATTCTCCACGGTGTCAGCCATGCACTGTATGCCGTTT
>Ga0099364_10011640_pt1 | contig 11989 bp, 12 predicted proteins | sample TergutTh196P3_FD_73070 | JGI IMG/M metagenome (GOLD analysis project Ga0099364, IMG submission 73070) | Microcerotermes parvus P3 segment gut microbial communities from Pointe-Noire, Republic of the Congo - Th196 P3 | ecosystem: Host-associated > Arthropoda: Insects > Digestive system > Gut ...
GGGACGAAAAGCGCCCCATGCTCACTAGGATATATGGTACAGCCTGGGAAAATCCAAAAGCCCTTAAAGCTTACCTGGCTTTACTTGATGAAATCGAGAAACGGGATCACCGCCGTCTGGGAAAGGAGCTGGATCTTTACTCCACTCACGAAGAAGCTGGTGCCGGACTTGTCTACTGGCACCCTCTGGGCAGCCGCATCCGCATAGCTATTGAGGATTATTGGCGAAAGGCTCACTATCAGAGCGGTTACGAAATTCTACATACACCTCATATCGGTAAGAGCTGGCTCTGGGAGACTTCTGGTCATCTGGATTTTTTTAAAGAAGGTATGTACAGTCCCATGGAAATTGATAAACAGGAATACTATATCAAGCCCATGAACTGTCCCTTCCATATAATGATCTACAATAATTCCGGCCATAGTTACAGAGATTTGCCTTTGCGATGGGCAGAGCTGGGTACCGTATACCGCTATGAACGAAGCGGTGTACTCCACGGCCTCCTTAGAGTCCGGGGCTTTACCCAGGATGATGCTCACATTATCTGCAGTCCTGAACAGATTGAAAGTGAAATCCTGGAGGTTCTGCGCTTCAGCCTGCGAATGTGGGAAACTTTTGGTTTTAAAGATATCAAGGCATATCTTGCAACCCGGCCTGAGGTATCCGTTGGTGAACAGAGCCGCTGGGATCAAGCTCTGGAAAGCCTCCGCAAGGCCGTAGATGCAGAAGGCCTAGCTTATGAAATCGATGAAGGCGGCGGTGCTTTTTACGGCCCCAAGATCGATCTTAAAATAAAAGACGCCCTGGGCCGGGAATGGCAAATGACGACTATCCAGTTTGATTTTAACGAGCCCGAACGTTTTAATATGAACTACGTGGATGCCGACGGGAAGCAGAAACGCCCCTACATGGTTCACCGGGCCCTTTTAGGCAGCCTGGAACGATTCTTCGGCGTCCTTATCGAGCATTATGGCGGCGCTTTCCCCATGTGGATTTCCCCGGAACAAATCGCTGTTATCCCCGTTGCCGAAAACTTCAATGATTATGCCTCCAAGGTAGCAGCCGAACTCAAGGCCCGCTCTCTTAGAGTTTCAGTTGAACTTGACGATGCACGATTAAATGCCAAGATCCGTAACTGCCAAAACCGTAAAATCCCCTACATGCTGGTAACAGGTGAACGTGAAGCCGCCGATGGCACAGTGTCCATCCGCCTCCGGGACGGCAGGCAACTCCCAGCCATGAAGATAGCAGAATTTGCAGACTACGCTGTAAAAAAGATGGAAACAAGGGATTTGGAATTATAAAAGAACACTTAATTTTTCAATAATTTCCTCAACTGTTTCAGAGCTTCCTTTTAAAATCAATTCGATGTCTCTGGATTTCCAATCAAAACTTTTTATTTGATCTGATAATACAACACCGGAGATTTTTTCATTGTCAGTTTTAACTTCAAAGGGATAATTTTTGATTCTGCTTGTTATCGGACAAAAAAGGCCAAGCCCTGTTTTTTCATTATAACTTTTTGGTGATATTACAATGGCAGGTCTTTTTCCACGTTGTTCGTGCCCCGATTGAGGATCAAAATTAAGCCATACAATATCACCCCGTTCGGGAACATATTGCTTTTTTACCATATTTCATTTCCCACAGGTCCACTCGTTTTAATTTCCTCATGAAGATTCTGCTCATTTATTTTTTCCAGCATTTCAGATAAAGTGATTTTCTTGATAGGTTTAATTACAATTTCCTTCCCATTATTTTTTATATCTACAAATGAGCCGTCTTTTAATGACAATCCACGGACTATATGGGTTGGTATCCTAATCCCCAGGCTATTCCCCCATTTTTTTACCACCGCTTCCATAATATTTTCTCCTCATTTTGAGTATATACGATGTTTATACAAATGTCAATGTGCCCGTAAGAAAAGGATCAAGGGGAGATGGTCGCTTAAGCCGCGGCCGGTTCTTGGGTTATAGGAATAAGGGTGCCCTGAGCTATTTGTAAAAGGCGGAATATTCAAAACCAGTGATGTATCATAGTCCCAGCCTTGGCTGTTAAAAAGTTCAGCTGATAGGAGAAAATGATCGATGCTTTCCCAGTTGTCTCTGAAAAAATAGGAGCCTTCGGCCATTTCATTTCCCCAGGGGGTGTAAAGAACCGGACTTGATGGATCAAAGTAGCTGGCCTGGGGTGGTTTTTCCGTACTCAGGACGAGATAGCCCCTGCTCATTCCTGCAGATAAGACTTCAGCATCTACAAGTTCTGCGGAATCAGGACTGTCCGGGAGCAGGGATGTAATGATATTGCCCTGACGACGGTAAAAACCATCATGGTTCTCATTTAGATCTCCCATGACAATGATAGGTACATCTGGTCTTTCCTCTTGTAGTTCTTTAAGGCGGCGTTGGATTACTCTGGCAGAAGCCCGTCTGAGGATTTCGGTTGCATCGTCTCCACCGACTTTTGATTTCCAATGACAGATAAAGAATATCAGCGGCTTTCCCCTGGGTTCAAGATGAACTTCCAAATCCGGCCTGGGAGCAGTTTCGCCATTAACAGTAATGGAATGGGCCCGGACTTCTGTCAGGGGAAAACGGCTTACCACTCCAAGTCCCAAGGGTGCGCCGGGAAGGTTCCCAAAGAAGGTTTCAGTATAGCCGTGCTTAGAAAGATGGTCCCGGACCAGGTCTTCCAGAACTCCGGAGTTTTCTACTTCCAGAAGACCTATTAAATCTGGGACTGCAGTTCTGGTTTGACTTGGTAGCTGCAACATTTTTGTTATAGCTTCAGCCATTGATAAGAGCCGGGCTTCGTATTTCTCATTATTCCACCCGGAGGCAGCTCTGAAATCGGCATATTCATTCCCTGCGTCTTCACCGTCAAACATGGTTTGGACATTCCAGACTACTACAGTAAAGAGTTCCTCATTTTCACTATTATTACTTTCACAACTTCCTAAAAAAAAGAGAGCTAATAATAAAAGGACAGCAGTGTAAGCTCTTTCCAAAATAGTTATCCTGACTTTTGCATTACCTTTTATCATTAGCTAGCCCCCTACCCCTTATATGGTATTAATGTACAGGGCACTTCATTTTTCAGACAATTTGCTATATAATTTTTCTCATGAGAATAATAATTGCTCCAGATTCATTTAAAGGAAATATGAGTGCTCCTGTAGTCTGCTCCACTATTGAGGAAGGCATCCTTAGAGCGGAAAAAAACGCGGTTATACATAAAATCCCACTGGCTGATGGCGGGGAAGGGACTGCCCGAGCTGTTACGGAAGCCGCTGGAGGCCGTTTTGTACAAGCCACGGTTACAGGTCCCTTGGGTAAGGCGATAAATACCGAGTTTGGCCTTATACAGGAGGGCAAGGTGGCTGTGCTGGACATGGCCAGTGCTTCAGGCCTGGAACTTTTGGGCCGGGATGAGCTTAACCCTCTAAAGGCTACCAGCCGCGGGACTGGAGAGTTAATAAAAGCTGCTTTAGGTACCGGAGCCAAGGAAATAATCATTGGAATAGGCGGCAGTGCCACTAATGATGGGGGCATTGGGATGTTAAGTGCCTTGGGATTTAAAATATTGGACGATAAAAATGAACCTGTAGGAGACGGCGGAGAAGCCCTGGCAAAGATTGCTTCTTTTGATCCTAGCGGCGCTGATCCCAGGCTTAAGGAAGTTTCCATTACCGTTGCCTGTGATGTAACTAATCCGCTCCTTGGTGAAAGGGGAGCTTCTGCAATCTTTGGCCCTCAGAAAGGTGCTACTCCGGAAATGATCAAGGTTCTGGATTCCGGACTCGCTAAACTTGCGGATGCATGGATCAAAAAAGGTCTTACAAAGGATGTCGAGCAGCACGGAGACGGGGCTGCCGGTGGTTTGGGTGCGGCTTTGCGGATCTGTATGGGTGCAAAGATGGAATCCGGGGCACTTTTGGTTATGCGTCATGCAGGATTCTTCAACCATATTAATGACGCTGATCTCCTGATAACCGGAGAAGGACAAACTGATGGACAGACCGCGGGAGGTAAGCTATGTTCTGTAGTTGCCCGGGAAAGTCATCAGGCTGGGGTTCCTGTTGCATTGATTTCCGGCGCTCTTCGCGGTGATGTAGCTAATCTGTTTTCCACTTTTGATTATGCTGTTTCCATTGCCTGCGGGCAAATTGGTCTGGATGCTATGATTAAAGACAGTCGCAGGGATCTCTGTTTTGCGGCAGAAAATTTAATCAGGGCAATTCTAATAGGCAAAAAACCGGTAGGTTGACATTCGTGGATAACCTAAATGGGTTAAGTACCGAAGCAGCAAAGGAATATATCCTTGGTTACATCAGTACTCTTAAAGTTACAGAAAAGGAACTTGAACGTTTAATGGAGGAAGAGGCCAAGTGGGAAGGCCGGGTAAAACTTGCCTTAAATAATGGAAGACCTGATCTTCTACAAGGCGCAGAAGAAGAAAAAGAAAAAGTAAAATCCCGTAGAATTGAACTTGAAAAAGAAGTTCTGGATCTTAAAGCTGATATAAATAAATTAAAGCAGCAGCTTGTCTTACTCCCTGCCCAGGAGCGGAGCATAGATCCGGATCTTCTTGAACAGGAACTTTTAATTCTCTCTGGCCGCAATCCAGGAGATGAAAAAGAAGCCCGACAGGATCGGGCTTTTGAAAAAATGGAAAAGAACGCCGCCGCTGACGCAGCCCTAGAAGCTTTAAAGGCCCGGATGGGGAGATAATTTTATCTTAGTCCTTCTTACCTTGTTTCAGCATGAAGGGTACAGCGGCCAGTTAGACCTACAGCGTTTGAATACGTTCTTACCTCAATATAATAAACCCCGGCATTTAACCTTTCATGAATTAGACTATTAGGATAATCACCTGAGTATTCATCTTCTGCGATTAGATAGCCTCGGCTATCGTATAGAAGTAAGGTGGTGTTCAAATTTCCCCTGGTTTGCACGACAAAGGCAGTTCTATTACGATTTACTTCATAACGATACCAGCGTGATTCATTAAGGGTGCGGAAATAAACTGGGATTGCTTCTCCAAGTCTAATTGCAGCAGCTCTGGAGCGTTCTGTGTTCCGCACTGTATCTTCAGGTATTGTCTCATGGATTGTCCAAATGCTATATGGGCCGCTGATATTGTTGTTAAATCCTCTGACTAAAAAGAAGTATGTCTGATTAGGTTCGGCAAGTAATTCGATACGGGCATTAAGACCAGTGCCGCCGTCATCATTCTCCATCAATATATTAAATTGAGAATCGTAGGCATACATATAAGTATCTATCATATTACCAGTAGTCTCTACAGTAATATAGCCGGCCATTGTTGTACGAACACTATACCAGTTTCTTCCTCCTAAAGACATATATTCCTGCTGCTCTGTTCCAAACCTAAGTTCTGCAGCCGCAGGAACTGGTTCAGAGCTTGCCCATATACGGTATGGGCCTGTTGTTTGATTGTTATAGCCCCTTAATTTAAATAGATATGTTCTACCTGCTGCAGCAAACATTTCAATGCGGGCATTGGTACCTTCACCCCCATCATCATTTTCTATAATCAGATTCCTTTGGGCATCATAAGCTTCCAGGTAAGTATCTGTATCACCGGTGGTTTCAATTATTATAAAGCAGTTTTCTGCAGCTCTGACACTGTACCAGATTTCCGAGTCGATCTGTAAATTCCCGGAAACAGGAACTCCTCCCAGGCGCAGTTCCTGGATATTTTGTGTAAATAAACAAATGGTAATAAATAAAAACAAACTAATTAAAATTATTATTTTTTTCATATAATACTTACTCCTGATTTTAATTCCGGATTAATAATTTAAACTCCGGTTATAATATTATAACTCATCTTTATCCTTCCATCCAGCCTTGACATGGAAAGCTTGTCTTGATAGTATTTTTAAGCCCCGCCAGGGCTCATGCGAAGGATCACCGCCCAACCCCGTCAGGTTCGGAAGGAAGCAGCGGTCAGCGGATGCTCTTTGCGCCGTGAATTCCCTGGTTTGGGGTTTTTTTATGTCTAAAACGAATGTAATGCGACTTTTAAACGCTGCAGGTATCTCCTATACGGTTAGAGAATATCCTGTAGATGAATCTGATCATACAGCCCGACATGCCGCAATTTATCTTGGTATACCGGAAGAGCAGGTTTTTAAGACCCTTGTTTTACAGGGTAGTTCGGGGAAATATTTTGTTTGCTGTATTCCGGGGCCATCGGAACTCGATCTTAAAAAAACAGCAAAAATTGCCGGAGAAAAAAGCGCTGCTTTAATCTATATGAAGGATCTCAAACCCATTACCGGTTATATACGGGGCGGCTGTTCTCCCATAGGTATGAAAAAACAATACTCCACATTCATTGACGAAACTGCTCAGCTTTTTGAAAGTATCAGTGTCAGCGCCGGTGAAAGGGGGGTACAAGTGATTCTGGATCCTCTTGATTTGGCTCGTTTTATCTCTGCCCAATTTGGTGATTTGACTTAAAAGCTCTTTTGCTTTATAGCAAAACCTTCTATACTTAAGCAATGCCTTATGAAGTAACTGCCACTCGACGGAGACCTAAAACCTTTGACCAACTAGCCGGCCAGGAGTTTGTGGTCGCCACATTGAAGAATTCTCTTAAAACAGGACAGATTGCTCATGCCTACCTCTTTTCGGGGCCTCGAGGCTGCGGTAAAACCAGCGCGGCCCGCATTTTAGCCCGGGCACTTCGCTGCGAAAAAGGCCCTGCCGCTGAACCTTGTGGTGTTTGCCCCCAATGTCAGGAAATTAACCGAGGTTCCAGCATGGATGTTATCGAAATTGATGGGGCTTCCAATACTTCTGTCAATGATGTAAGACAGATAAAAGAAGAAGTTCTTTTTCCTCCCAGCTCGGGACCTTATAAAGTGTATATAATCGATGAAGTTCACATGCTTTCCAACAGTGCTTTTAATGCACTTTTAAAGACCATTGAAGAACCGCCTCCAAGCATAGTTTTTATTTTTGCCACTACGGAATTGCAAAAAGTTCCGGCGACAATAAAAAGCCGCTGCCAGCAGTTCAATTTCAGGCTTATCCCAATAGAAACCATCAAGTCTCTTTTACAAGAGGTATGCACCGAAATTGGAATTAGTGCAGAGGATGAGGCTTTGTTCTGGATAGCTAAGGAATCCACCGGAAGCGCCCGGGATGCCTATACTCTCTTCGATCAGGTGCTTTCTTTTTCTGAAGGGCATATTAGTTTTGAAGTTATCAGAGAAAAACTGGGTCTTGTGGGTCTGGATAAACTCAATACATTTGCAGAAACCTGTACCGCAAATAACCTGGGAGGAGTTTTCACTCTGCTTGATGAGATTCTGGATGCAGGAGTCGCAGTGGAACAGCTCATCCTTGACCTGGCCTCTTATTATCATAGCCTCCTCCTCCTTAAGGCAGGTATTAATAGGGAATCCATCCTTGGTTATCCCCCGGAACGTTTTTCTTTAAAAGTACAGGAAAAACTTGATGCTCCCCGGCTCACCCATGCTGGAGAGCTGCTTTTTAACCTTTATCGGGATATACGTTATTCGATTTCCCCCAGGTACGAAATAAAGACTCTTGCTTCCAAGCTTTGCTGGCTTGACCGCTGGGTCTCCCCGCCGGACTTAGCAGATGCTCTTAAAGATGCTGGGAATCTTCTTAAAGGAAGCCCCAGTTCTTTAGCTGGAAATACTGCAGAGAGTAATGTTTCTCTAGCTAAAGAAGAGTCAAACCCACCGGCTTCCGGAACTTCAGGGGAGCTATCTTTTAATGATCTGTACAGTCAGTGGCAAGCCGGCCAGCGGTCTCAGACTGAGATTCCGCAGCCTGAAAGTCCACAGACTGAAAGTCTGAAACTTAATCCGGCAGTACAATCAGTTCTTAAGATTTTTGATGGAACCATAATTAATGATGAACAGAGGTAATAAATGAATATAAATCCTTTTGATATACTTAAAAATGCAAAGCAAATTCAGGAGCAAATGGGTGCTTTCCAGGAAAAACTTGGAGATATTAAGGCCTTGGGTTCTTCTGGCGGTGGCATGGTGGAAATTGCCATGAATGGCCGTATGGAAGTATTAACCATTAGAATTAGCCCTGAGCTTATTGAAGAGGGAGACTTAATAATGCTCCAGGACCTAATATGTGCGGCTTTTAACAATGTCATGGAGAAAATTCGTGAAGCTTTAAGCCAGGAAATGGGTGCCATGACAGGGATGGGAATTCCTGGTTTCCCGGTATGAACGAAAATAATGCCCTGGACCGATTGACAATTTTATTTTCCAAACTTCCGGGGATAGGCAAGAAAACCGCCGGTCGTTTAGTGTTCCACATTTTAGACATGGATCCTTCTTTCGCACAAATGCTATCTCAGGAATTGAACTGTCTTCATGATGCGATCCGGCGTTGTTCCTGCTGTGGCGGGTATACAGAAAAAGATCCCTGTCCAATTTGCACTGATCTTAGTCGTGACAGGGGGCTACTCTGTATAGTGGAAAGGGCTCAAGACATAAGAGTCATAGAAGAAGCCCGGGAATATCGCGGCCTTTTTCACGTATTAGGCGGATTGATTGCCCCTTTGGAAGGAATCGGTCCCGGGAATTTAGCCATCCCCGGCCTTGTAGAGCGTATAAAACAGGAAGGAGTACGAGAACTAATTCTGGCGTTAAACCCCACAGTAGAAGGCGATACCACAGCTCTTTACCTTCAAAAATTCTTAAAAGAAAAAATAGTTTCACCATCATTGGAAATAACACGCCTGGCTTCCGGTCTGCCCGTAGGTGGCGATTTGGAATACACTGACCGCCTGACCCTTTCCCGTAGTTTCCGGGGTAGAGTCAGGTTATGACCAATGCAGATAACCAGAAAGTTTAATTACCAAATCTCTAAATTTGTCCAGTTTGCAGAGGAGCTATCACCAAGGCTAAAGGTGGTATTTCCGGATTGTTGTGTCCCTGTAATGTTCATTGTAATTGCATTCCAGCCTTGTCGCAAGGTCATGTTAAAAGCTGCATATGATACATTCTCATCAAATGCTCCTCCAGGTGAACTTATTGTTACATCCCGGTCAACATATATATAATTCACTGTTTCCATGCTGATTATTGCATTAGTCATAGATGGATATCTGACCTTGCCCAATACACCATGACCAGAATCAGCATTTGTAGATATAAAATCTAAAGACATAGATTGTGCTTCAGATGGGTTGATCTGTATGTTGATGTTTGATAAGCCATAATTACCATAGGTAAAAATTGTTTCGCTGGCAATGGATTTCAACACACTAGGTGTACCAATAGAAAATGTTAATCTCCCATTTGTAATATTCCCTGATCCGCCGATGCTTACCTGGCGGTTATTTTCATCAATACCAATGGCACTTATAATTGCAGGGCTGCCATTATATAGAGTATTAGACTCACCATTAAAATGCCATATTTGCTCATTTGTAATACTAAGGGTTGCTCCCATAGTGGTTCCACTGTCGCCACTTCCGCTGCCACCGCCTCCGCTGTTATTGCCACCGGGGTTAGGATTGTGGTCACCGCCGCCATCTTCCTCACAAGCTGCAAAGGTGAAAACCATTATCGCTACCAGAGCGATAAATCCGAGAATTTTTGATACTTTCTTCATAATAGTCTCCTTTTTTCTAACATTAGCAAGCGTACTGTTTTACTCAGATAAATCGCTGCTAAGGAGGTTTCCCGATGTTTTAGTTAAATTGAGTCCATCTAATCAAAAATCTCTGCTCAGCTTCATCACTGGTGTAAGTACCGCTGTGGGTTTCACTATTAGCTACAACACCATTTTCTCTTCGCTCCGTATACCTTGTCACAGTTCCATCACTTCTGAATTCAATCCACTCAGTGTTTGAGTTAGGCTGATCGTCATTACGCCGACTGTTCCATTTTCCAACCGGGAAGTCCCCCATCGTCATCTCATCAAGTTCCCATCGGTCACAGCCTTCTTGATCGGGGGTATATGGTATACCATTGTTCATAGGCCCTCCGCGCCCCCATAAGTTCATCGATAGTGTAGTGCCATCATCCTCTAATATATAGTAGTAAGATTCTCCAGGGTTAGGGTTGTTTGGAAGATTATCATCGTCACCTTCCAAGAACACCTGTACATTTTTTGTGCTCGAATCAATCCCACTGCTGGTAATTGAAACCCTTGCATTACCACTGGCACTAACATCAATGGGCGATAAGGTCCTGGTACTGCCGCTGCCCGTCAATATTGCATCTCCCATCGAAGCTACACCGCTCAAGGTAATGTCGTTTTCAGTTAAATTACCAGGATTTGAACTAAATGTAAAATTAAGAGCTGTGCTTGTAACGTTTGCATTACCGTTTGCTGTGACGGTGTACGTGATATCGCCCTCACTGGGGGTTTGATTGGAAAAAAGGTCATTCCAGCTACGTGTGGCACTTCCATTAGAAAACTGTATGGGTACAATAGATTCGTTCATGTATAAAGAATTGTATTCCTCATCCCAAGATATTGATGAGGTCTGGTATATACGTATAAAATTAATATCTGTAGTATGACTCCCATTATATCGAGCCCCATTCATCATCCATAAATTAAAAACAGCCCTGCCATTATTTATTGGAGTTAAATTACCACCAGTGATGGTGATATTCTCTAAACCAATAATTTCCATATTCAACTGCACTACGCCCGTAGCATAAAAAGCGTACATTCCGTTGTACTGTGCCGGAATACCCGTTAGAGTTAATGTCCCAGCGCCACCATTCCCGCCGTCATTGCCACCGGGGTTAGGATTGAAGCTACCACCGCCACCGCCATCTTCTTCGCATACTGCAAAAATGAATACAATTACCGCTGCCAAAGCGATAAGACCGAGAATTTTTGTTGCTTTCTTCATAAAAGGCTCCTTTTTCTAATTTAAGCAGATATAAAAAAAGCCGGTATGTGCCAATAAGGACACACCCGGTATTTTCCCAAGAGAAAGTAATTATTTGTTGGTATGATTTGTTTAGCTATTAGAGGGTTGACACTGATCTTATCGTAGTTAGAGTATAATGGGGTAATTAATTGCCGGATTGCCGGATTGCCGGATTGCCGGATTGCCGGATTGCCGGATTGCCGGATTGCCGGATTGCCGTAGGGCGTATTGTGACCTAAGCATACGATGATTATACAGGTTTTTTAAAGTATAGGCAATATAACGGATGACCCACTGAGGATCGGTCAAGAAAGGGAAAACCCCTTAGCGGCGGTTTGTATGAGCGAAGCGAGTCAGCCGCTAAGGGGTTTTCCCTTTCTTGACCGGCCTGATTGAAGTTATTAGGAATTTGCGTTATACTGATCCACATGATTACTAAGTTCCTCACGAAAAAGAAGGTTATCTTGATATCAATAGGTATGGTATTAGCCGTTGTGGCTGTGGTTTTGACTTCCATGGGTAGAGGTGCTTCTACTGCTTCCGCTGATGTTTCTCCTGAAGAAGCTTCTTCAAGAGATGCAGCCTTTGGAGACGGGCTTTTTGCCCGGATCAGGACTGTCCGGGGGGATATAGTGGTCCGCTTGGAATATCAAAGGGCACCTCTTACGGTTTGCAATTTTGTTGCCCTTGCGGAAGGCACTATGACCAATACCTTGAACAAGCCTTTTTATGATGGCCTTACTTTCCATAGGGTAATCAGCGATTTTATGATCCAGGGCGGTGACCCTGAAGGCACTGGAAGCGGAGGCCCAGGTTACCGTTTCCCCGACGAGATTGATCCCAGTTTAAGGCATAATGGCCCGGGGATACTTTCTATGGCAAATGCCGGACCGGGTACCAACGGCAGCCAGTTCTTTATTACCCATGTTGCAACACCCTGGTTAGACGGAGCGCATACTGTTTTTGGTCAGGTGGTGGAAGGGCAGAATGTTGTAAATGCCATCCGCCAGGGGGACAGGATACAAACTGTAACTATTATTCGAAATGGCCCATCTGCCTCGGCTTT
>Ga0099364_10011641_pt1 | contig 11989 bp, 9 predicted proteins | sample TergutTh196P3_FD_73070 | JGI IMG/M metagenome (GOLD analysis project Ga0099364, IMG submission 73070) | Microcerotermes parvus P3 segment gut microbial communities from Pointe-Noire, Republic of the Congo - Th196 P3 | ecosystem: Host-associated > Arthropoda: Insects > Digestive system > Gut ...
CACGCCCCGCAAGGTTATGGCTGTTTTCTGCCGCTTACCCGGGTCTTTGTGAGTTCCGACCCATGTCCTGCATTGGAAGCGGTCATGCAATGGGCTGGAAGATAGGCGCGGAATTCAACATGATGGAAAAGTCCGTAAAAGCACAGTTCTCTGCTGCCGGGAATTCTTTTCCTCCTTATGCTGCTGGAAATAACCACAATACATGGTACCCTGCATCCCTGGTGGACGCCCGCGGAATGGAAATACCTTACGCGGACCGGGATGGAAAAATCTTAAATAGTATAATGGAACGTTTTTATCCTGCCCAAGGACAGAAATTCTTCCTTAAAGGCGGAAGCATTGAAGATGCCAAATACGATTATAACGGACCGGAAACGCTTCCATACGAGAAACTAAAGGATATGGGTTATAAGCTGCCATTTTACGCTGACCTCTCAAATTTTCCGGAACTTGAAAGGAAGGTTATATGGGGCATGATGGTAGGTGAAGAAGGGAAGACAAAAGTTCCCGTATTCGAGGACTTAAATGAAAGGGGCTTTGATCCGGAAACCCATGTTCTTCAATGTTACGGAACCGGCTGGAAAAGCGGCAGTTTCCTACCTCAACAGCGACAGTTGTTCGGGCTTCCAGGCGGATTTATGAATGGATGGAAACTTGAGTCAAACATTCCAGGTTTATTTATTGCCGGCGATGCCCTATTCGCCTCAAACTGTTATGGTCACGCTGCCGCTACCGGTCATTATGCCGGAAGGCAGGCTGCTGTCTATGCTGAAGATACAGAAATTATTCCGGTGCATCCGGCTCAGCTTGATGCGGAGAAGGAACGCGTATTTACACCGCTGCGGCGAGATTATGACAACTCCTACACATGGAAAGAAATAAATCAAGCTATATCAAAAGTCATGCAAAACTACTGCGGTGAAATTAAAGAAGAGGGCCTGCTTAGAACAGGATTAGATATTTTAAAAGGATACGAGCGGGACATTCTGCCTCAAGCAGCCGCAGCTAATCCGCATGAATTGATGCGCCTGCTGGAAGTCTTTGACATACTAACAGTATCACAAATAATAATTGAATCCTGCAGAAACCGGAAAAGCAACTGCCCAAAGCTTGAGTTTTATCGTTCTGATGCCCATACCGAAAAAAGTGAACCTTTTATCCTTATCCGGCACAATGGTGAAAAATGTATATCCAGAGAATTGCCTTTGGATTTCGCGGGAAATATCAGGGAAAATTATGAAAAGTACAATCTTTAAAATAAAAACCGTTGAATCGGCAAAACCTCTTATTTTTAACAGTGAAAAATGTATTGGCTGCAATAAATGCGTAAATGTTTGCCCGATAGACATTTTAATCCCGGCACTAAAATCAAGGACGCCGCCAAAAACAGCGTATCCGGATGAATGCTGGTACTGCGGCTGCTGCGTAATGGAGTGTTCTCAAAAAGCAGTAAAGTTAAAACATCCGCTTATGAATCAGGTGCATTTTGTAAGAAAAGAAACATTATAACGTTATTTGATAGAAAGGAGTGAATAAAAGTGGAACTATTAAAGGAACTGACCCAAACTTATGGCGTTGCAGGCCGGGAAAAATTGGTAAGGGAAATAATAAGCCGGGAAATAAAACCTTATGCTGATGAAATTTTAACCGATGCAATGGGTAATTTAATAGCCTTAAAAAAAGGCATAGGCGGTGGAAAGAGAATGATGCTGGCTGCGCATATGGATGAAATCGGCTTTCAAGTAACAAAAATTGAAAAAGACGGAAGGCTGCGTGTTTGCAATGTAGGTTTTAATTTTATCGGCGCAGCTCACAATGGGAGTGTTGTGTTCCAAAACGGGACTATTGGCGTAATTAGCTGCATAGTCCCCATAGAAGAAGCCAAGAATGACCCTGTAAAACTTTATATTGATATAGGATGTATCACAAATGATGATGCCGAAAACTACGTTAAAGTCGGTGACTATTGCGGTTACTTAAGTCCCTACAGGGAGTTAAAAAATAATCGCATAGCGTCAAAATCCCTGGACAATAGGGCAGGGTGTTATATTTTAATTGAAGCGATGAAACTGAATAAAGGCGATAAACCGAACGATGTGTATTACGTTTTCACCGTGCAGGAGGAACTGGGGTGCCGGGGTTCGATAACAGCAGCTGAACGGATCAAACCGGATATAGGCATAGCGGTAGACATTTCCCCGGATCATTTTTTCCCCTGCGACCTTGAAGGATCGAACGCAGTGGGTGAAGGCGTTGGTGTTAAGATTGGCGATCCTTCAGCCATTGTGGATGAGTATCTTCTGGAAGAAATGCTTAAGTGCTGCGAAGTAAACAAAATCAAATACCAGCGGGATGTAATGAGTAAGGGAGGCACAGACAGTTCCAGCATGAACAGGGCATATTATGGCGCAAAAGTGGCGGGCATTTCCGTAATTACACGCTTCCCTCACAACCATACCTCGGTGGCATCAACGGATGATATTCTTGCCGCAGTCAAGCTAGTTGATAAATATACTGAAGTATGTTTTAACTTTTAAATAATAGGAGAAACTAAAATGAAAAGAATGCTTTTATTGGCTTTTGCCTTAATTCTTATAGGAGGAATGGTATTTGCAGCAGGAAGCGGACAGGTTCGTTCCACCGGGCCGTCAGATTCAATTGTCGTAGGTATGACCTCACAACCGGTGTCACTTGATCCCACCACAACTAATGATTTAGCTTCGATACAGGTTAACAGGCAGATTTATAATACCTTGCTTGAACTGGACGAAAACATTACCCCGGTTCCCAGTCTTGCAGAGAGATGGGTTTGGGAAGACCCTTCAAGGGTAAGGCTTTTTTTAAGACGCAATGTCAGGTTTCATAATGGGGACATACTAAGAGCTTCGGATGTGAAATTCTCCCTGGAAAGAGCGGCAGCATCGCCTACTGTGGGTTTTATCACCGGCATGATCAACAGGGTTGATATTATTAACGATTACGAAGTGATCATTCTCTTAAATTATGAGTTTGTACCATTCCTTAACCATTTGGCCCACCCTGCCCTATTCATTGTTAACGAGAGAGCTGTCAGGGAGCAAGGTGATACTTATGGCCGTAATCCTATTGGAACCGGCCCCATGAGATTCGATAACTGGGTGACCGGAGCCAACCTTAATCTTACCCGTTTTGATGACCATTGGGGAGGTGCACCGCGGGTCAGAAATATCACTTTTCAATTCATTGCTGACGCCGCTGCCAGGCTAATTGCATTGGAAACCGGTGAAATTGACATTAATTATACCGTTGCACCCAGTGATGTAGCCTATGTAAATTCATCTCCAAATTTAAACATGCTCCGGGGTATGAATATCGCAACAGAATATATCGGCTTTAATTTCAGGAAAACACCTTTTAACGATGTAAGGGTACGCCAGGCCATTAACTATGCAATTGATATGAATGCGGTTCTTAATGCCGCATATATGGGCACCGGCGGGGTCGCAAATGGACCCATTAATTCCATGATCTGGGCTTCGGCAGCAGATAGGCTTGAACCTTTCACTTTTAATCCGGTAAGGGCCAGGCAACTTCTGGCTGAAGCAGGTTACCCCAACGGATTTTCCACCACCCTGGTCACCAATGATACGGTAACGCGTGTTGATGTAGCCGAGATCGTGCAAAATATGCTGGCCCAGGTAGGTATTCAAGTAGAGGTACAGATCCTTGAATGGGGAGCATACTTAGATATGACCGCCAGAGGGGATCATGATATGTTTATTTTGGCCTGGGGTACCCCAACCCGGGACCCTGATTATGGCTTATCCATCTTCCATACAAGTAATTTTGGGGCGGCAGGTAACCGTATGTTCTATGATAACCCGCGAGTTGATGCCTTATTAGATCAGGGCAGGCAAGAAACTAACCAGGCCCGGCGGGAGCAGATCTACATTGAAGTCCAGCAGATTATCCGCAATGACATTCCCTGGGTTTGGACACAGACAGGTGAGCATTTAATAGCCAGCCGTCCTGACCTTAGAGGTTTCACAGTAGATCCAGGCGGTTTCCACCTCCTATGGAATGTTTATTTTGAATAATGAGGCGCAGTAGACAGGAATAACTTACTTATATATGATAAACATAATTTCGGAGTTTTTAGGAGTTATTATGACTATATTGGAAATGTTGGGCCAGAGCGGAATTGTTACCCTTTTGGGCATGGGAATAGTGCTGGGTTTTTTAACTATTCTGGTTGTAGTTATCAGCCAAATAGGGAAGTTCATGATCAGTTTAGACGAAAAAACGACAGTTCCGGCTTCACAAACTTCTACCATAACAACAGCCAAGCCGAATAGTTCTGATGATAGTGCTCAAGTAACCGCCGCTATTTCTGCAGCGATAAACGAATATCGTAAAATAAATAAACCTTGATTATATAAAGGGAAGGAACTTATGTTTAAAAGAGATCCGGTATTTATAACAAAAATATGCTTAATTATTATTTGCGGTGCCTTTATTTTTTCTTTCGTCAACGCCGCTTTTAACCCTAGAGTACAAGCACAGGCTTCATCAACGCAAAGATCAGATATAATACCTGGCAGTGAAGGATTACCCCGTGTCTCCTTGGGGAGCTTTTTCATAAATATCGTTGAAACCACCGGTATATATGCATTCATTTATGGTTCCGGTGATGGCGGTGTCCCCAGACAGGAAGTAACCCCTTTAGGTGAACCTATTACTATTTTCGGATGGCAGGAATTGCTCATGATAGTCGTGGGCTTTACTTTAGTATATTTGGGAGCTGTAAAAAAGTTTGAACCACTGCTCCTTATTCCCATAGGTTTTGGAACGATTTTTGTAAATATCCCCCTGGCGGGAATGGGTCATTCTCCTGACGGCTTTCTTCATATAATCTACGAAGCCGGGATAGGAAATGAATTCTTCCCATTGCTCATATTCATGGGTGTTGGAGCAATGACCGACTTTGGCCCTTTGATTGCAAACCCAAAAACTGCTCTTTTAGGCGCCGCAGCCCAGTTCGGTGTGTTTGGTACCCTGTTTTTTGCAAGCCTTGCTAACTTTATACCTGGAGTATCCTTTACCATGAAAGAAGCCAGTGCTGCAGCCATTATAGGTGGTGCTGACGGTCCTACTACTATTTACATCGCTTCTAAACTGGCTCCGCATTTATTAGCCACGGTGGCTGTTGCAGCCTACTCCTATATGGCTTTAGTACCCGTCATCCAGCCACCTATTATGAGAGCCCTTACCTCAAAAGAAGAACGACTTATTAAAATGAAACAGCTCCGGCATGTTTCACAAAAAGAAAAAATGTTCTTCCCGATAGTGGTTTTTGCCCTTTCCCTTCTCCTAATCCCCACAGCAGCACCCCTTGTCGGCGCATTAATGCTGGGAAATTTCATGCGGGAATGCAAAGTAACTGACCGGCTTTCTGATACCACCCAAAATGCTTTGATGAATATAGTGTCCCTACTGCTTTCCCTGGGTGTAGGCAGTCAAATGACCCCGGAAAAATTCCTAAATCCTTCTTCCCTTATAATCGTATTAATGGGTCTTATAGCCTTTAGCCTAGCCACTGGTACTGGTGTTATAATGGCAAAGATTATGAACCTCTTCCTTAAAGAAAAGATCAACCCCCTTATTGGTTCCGCCGGCGTATCCGCAGTCCCCATGGCCGCCCGTGTATCCAATAAAGTTGGCCTTGAAGAAGACCCCAGTAACTTCCTTTTAATGCATGCCATGGGCCCCAACGTAGCCGGAGTAATTGGCACCGCCATTGCCGCCGGAGTATTGATCGCCGTGTATGGAGGGTGAGAAAATGAGGAATGAGAAATGAAGAGTGGTACCTTGACCTCTCACTTCTCATTCCTCATTTCTCACTTCTAATTTTCTTTTTAATTCTTTTCTCTCTATTCCCCAGTTTTGGCCGAAGTGTTTAAGGAGTTGGTCTGATAATTCCATAAAGCGCCAGAATACTGCTTCTCCTTGGGGAACAAGACGGGAGATTTCATCAGGGAAATTGTTCCGGTTGATCAGGATTTCCCAGAATCGGGCGAAGTTTTTAATGCGATCCATTTCCGCCATTGGGATAACAGATGTTTCCAAAACTTCGTAAGGTGGTTCAGCAGCATAAACCATGCCGTGAGTAGGACTGTGCCGTGCCATGGGTGTGCCGGGAAGGAGCTTGAGGATACCAACTTGAATTTCTATAGTTTGTTCTCCAACTTCTGGAAATCTGGGTTCCATTGATTTAGAAGACAGAGTCCTCCATAAAAGATCAAAGCCATTAGCAAATGATTCTATATCTTCTCCTGGTAGGCCTGCGATTAAGTCAGCATGAATTATAGCATTAGTTTCTTCCCTTAAAAAACTAATAATTTCAAGAGATTCTTCTATATTCCCAGCTCGGTTAATCAAGCCTGTAACCATAGGATTTAATGTCTGGATTCCCAGCTCCAGCCTTAGGCTACCGGGAGGAAAAGCACGAAGCAGATTTCGTAGTTCGAGAGGAAAATTAAAGGGAATCATTTCAAAATGGACACAAAGGGGATTTTCATTTTTCTTAAACTTTATTATCTTTTCAAGAAAGAATTCCAGAATTTTCACTACCCGCTTTGGATTTGTGTTAAAAGAACGATCCAGAAACTTGATGGTCTGTTGCCGGTTTCCCTTTAAGTTCTTTCCCATCCTTATAATGAGCTTGTCCATGTCCGTTAAAAATACATCCAAGGGAAATTCTCTTAATTTTTTATCCAGACTGCTAAGGCAAAAATCACATGTAAAGACACAACCCCTGCTTGATTCCACATAGATTAACTTGTTTTTAAAATCCTCATCACTGTATAAATGATAGGCAGAATTTATGAAGGAAACATCGGATGGAGGAGGGGAAATAAACTTTAATGTTTCCGGTTTTACATGACTTAAAAGTTTTTCACAAAGCTCTTTAAAAACTAATTCACCTTCACCACGGATTATATAATCTGCATAATTGAAAATCTCTGCATCCTCAGGCAGCCAAGAGACTTCCGGACCGCCCAGGATAATCCAAGGTCTTTGCTCCCATGTTTTATCAAGGGCTTTTAGGAGATTAAGCGTGGCTTTATGATTCCATATAGAAACCGAAAAACCTAGAATCCTGGGAGAAGCAGATAAAATATGATTGATCTTCTCTGTTTCTTTTTGGCGCAGAGCAAATTCCAAGATAAGACAACGATTTTCAAGATGACCAAGATTTGCCTTAATGAGCCTTAAAGCGTAACATGGATGAATCCATTTAGCATTAATTGCAGCCAGTACTATATCAGAGGCAGTATGTTTATTAATTATGGGTAATGTTATTGTAAACTCCTCTGTTTAAGGGTATGCTTGAGCATGGCTGATCCCGAGCTGGTTAGTACTCTAGATTATATACTCAATCGTTGTGATGAAAAATCCATTGAAGCAGTAGCTACCGCAGTAGTACGACGAAAAAAGGAATTGGCTATGTTCGGCAGCATATCAACTCTACCCAATCCAGGACGTTTGGCAAAGGAACTCTCTTCCCAGTTTAACCTGGATGGCGTAATAGATGGCTTACAGAGAAATATCCGGGATTATGCAATACGAATAATACGGCAGGAAGCTCCGGAACTTACAGATGATCAAATAAACGAACTCGCCGGAACCTGGATTCCCGAAAATAAGAATCAGAATGAAAATAATGGAATTCCACAAAGTGTTTTAATCTCGATGATCGATCAATTTATATCCTTTTCTTTAGGCCGCATGGAAAAGGAAGAAGACCATGCCCTACGAAAGGAAATGGGTGCCTGGCCTGATAAATATTGGAAATCTTTTCCAAATCAAATCCGTCTTATTATTACAGATTATTTAAAAGGTAAAATAGAAGAAAAAGATTTCAACACCCGTATTAGTTTAGCTCTATTAAAATAAAATATCAAAGCATTCTGCCCAAAAATATTGCATAGTTGGGCAGAACCATATAAAACAAGAGTTTTAATTCCCTACTCGTATGGAATTAAACCATGCATTGTTGAAAAGTTCTAAAGCTGGGCCCAAATCGTATTTTAGTTCAAGATGAATAATATCCTCTACCTGATACCAGGAATCTCCAGTTTTATACTGACGGGCAGGGATATTGACCGTTGAAGGTAAACCAAAATCATCGACAAATTCTGCATAGATATCCGGCCGATGGATAAAATTGATAAAACTATGGGCCAGTTCTACATTCCTTGAGCCTTTAAGGATAACCATGCTGTCAATAAAAGCAGTACTGCCTTCCTGGGGAATAAAGAAAACTGTGTCCCTCATTAGTTCTTCGTCTTCGATGATCTCCCAAAATATATCTTCCGCATACCCATGGCTCACCCAGAAGTCACCCATAGAATAACCGATGCCATAAGCTACACCGTCAAATCTGGCCAAATTTGGCTTCCATTGTAAATTAATCAGATCCCTGGCCGCTTCAATCTCTCTTGGGTTCCTGCTGTTTGGTGAATAACCCAGGTAACCCAAGCCAACGCCTATTACTTCTCTCATGTCGTCCAGCATGGTCATCCTTCCGCTAAGATCAGAGCGGCTAAAAATAGACCAGCTTTCATCAAAATCCGGAACCCTTGCTGTGTTTACAGCTACTCCAGCAGCGCCCCAAAAATACGGAATGGCATAATCCATATTAGGATCGTACAGTGCTTTGCTTAAGGCAATAGGTTCAATATTTCTTAGATTGGGAACAAGGGCTTTGTTAATCGGCTCAAGTAAACCCTGGCTGATCATTATAGCCGCATAATCCTCTGAAGGGAAAACAATATCATAACGACGGGAGAACATTCCTAAAAGACGCCCTAAAAGGCCTTCCCTGTTTGTGGCCAGGATCTTGGCATACATTTCTTCGTTACTGGCGTATTCATCATAAATAACACTGACACCGTACTCTTCTTCAAATAACTCAATTACCGTATCAGGAGTATAATAACTCCAATTGTAAATATAGAGCCTGTCACGTTCTCTACACGAGGCAACGCCTATAAGCAGCGCTGCCGTTAAAACAAGGAAGACTAAAATCCTTTTCATTTCTCTTCTCCTTCACATAAATTAATATAATAAAACTTAAACAAAGATGCACAGCAACCTTGCCCAAGCATTATTTCGCTGCAATGTATTTTAAAAAATTTCTTAAAAAATAACTTAAGATCACAGTACCAAGAATCATTACAACTGATAAAGCACTGATTACAGGGGTAATTCCCCCACGGCGGGTAATTGCAGAAAAAATAAAAATCGGCAGAGTGGATGAACCTGGCCCGGCCACGAAAAAGGTAATTACAAAATCTTCCAGCGAAAGAGTTACTGCTGTAAGAAACCCGGAAACTATGCCGGGCATGCAGACAGGAATAGTAATTTTATTAAGGACTTGTTTTTCACTGGCGCCAAGATCGTGGGCAGCTTCAATAATAGAAAAATCAAATTCGTAAAGCCGCGCTGTGACCATTAAAAATACAAAAGGTATATTGAATGAGGTATGGGCGATGTATATAGAAAATAAGCCTAATGGTACGCCCAGGCCCGCAAAAAATATGGAAAGAGATACGCCGACAATGATTTCCGGCAGTATCATGGGGAGAAAGGAAATAGTCTGTATATAATTACGCAGCCGAAAGCGGTACCAGTTTATACCGATAGCGCCAAAAGTTCCTATCACTGTAGCACTAAGAGCTGAACTAAAGGCTATTATGACGCTGTTCTGAACACTGCGCCAGAGTTCCCGCTCTGTTAATAAACGTTGATACCATCTTAGGGAAAAACCTGACCATCTCATATTACTGGAATCGTTGAAAGAAGAGTATATCAGGACAACCAGAGGCATAAAAAGGAATGCCATTGTTACAATAAACACAATTCGGGAAAAAGAAAAACTTTTCCCCACAGCTCTTTTAGCGTGACGGGCTTCTTCACCCCTGGATGTCTCACCTGAATTATTGAATCCTGGTCTTACAGAGGTAATAACATTACGGACAATAGCTTTAAAATTCACTATATTACCTCTTTATTGGAAGCTGATTCCCGGCGCTGTAAGCTCATCATTACTACGATTCCCAAAGTAGTTACCAGGGTAATAACTATGGAAATTGAAGAAGCCAGGGGCCAATTCCTTGACCTAAGAATCTGATCAGCTATGATGTTTCCCAGCATATAAGAATCAAGGCCTCCCACGAGCTGGGGCACTGCATAAGCTCCAAATATAGGAATAAAAGTAAAAAGCACAGCAGTAAAAACACCGCTTTTAATATTTGGAAGGAGTACTTTTATAATAGCAATCATTTTACCTGCACCCAAATCCCTTGCTGCTTCCAAAAGAGAAAAATCAAATTTGTCTGTATTGGCAAAAATGGGGAGTATGGCGTATGGCAGATACATATAAACTGAAACCAAAATAACGGCTCTTTGATTATACATCAAAGGAAGATGATCTTTAATTATATTAAGGCCCATAAGAAGTTGATTGATAAAACCATTGTTTCCAAGAATGAGCATCCAGGCAAAAACACGGATTAAAAAGTTAGTCCAAAAAGGAATTATAATTAATAGCAAAAGCAGGGTCTGATGTTTACTCCGGGCCATATAATAACCACAAGGCAGAGCAATCATAATTGTAATTATTGTGGCAATTACAGAAACAAATAATGTTCGTCTGATTATATATAAAAAGTTAGGATTAACCAGGCTCTGGTAGGCTTCAAAAGAAAATTCCCAGACTACCCCTCCATGGAGTCCCTTGGTAAGGAAACTGTAAATAACGATGATAATAATGGGAGCAAGAAAAAAGATCGTAAACCAGAGCCCCATAGGATACGAATATCTGGGACCATAATTCCTTTTTACACCAGGAGGTTCCTTCGCGCTCATGACTTAACCTCCACAATATAGCCGTCGTGGGCGCTCCAGGAAAGAAAAACCTGATCTTTCCAAACTATATCCGGCCCTTCATCGTAGTATTTGGCATGCTGCTTAATTACCCTTACAAGGATATCCTGGACTTTAACATAAAATTTAGTTTGAAATCCTGAATAGATAGGCTCGTCTACCTGGCCTTGCATCAGATTGATATCCCCACGTCTGGTTGAAGGTCTTTCTTTGGAAATGACAATTTTTTCAGGTCTTATGGTAAAACTCACCTTTTGACCGGGCTTAACATCATCAACAGTGGTCACCTTGATCTTTCCAAGTTCAGGGATATCAAGTTCCGCCATGTATTCAAATTCATCTGGATTTAAGTGCATTGGCACCTGTTCGGATTTAGCCACAGTTGCGTCAAAAAGGTTGGTTTCCCCGATAAAATGAGCCACAAAATCCGTCGCAGGACTTTCATAAATCTCGTGAGGAGTACCTACCTGTAGAATTTCCCCCAGATGCATCACCGCGATTCTATCTGATACAGAAAGAGCTTCTTCCTGGTCATGGGTAACATATATGAAAGTAATCCCGATTTTATCGTGTATTTCGTCAAGCTCAATGAGCATTTGATGGCGTAGTTTAGCATCCAGGGCCGAAAGAGGCTCGTCCAGGAGCAAAACCTGGGGCTCATTTATAATAGCCCTGGCAATAGCCACCCGTTGTTTCTGCCCACCCGATAGCTGATTGGGTTTTTTATGCGCATGGCCTCCCAATTGGACCAATTTTAGGTAATCATTAACTTTAGATTTTACTTCGCTGTTAGATAATTTTTTAAGCCTTAGAGAGAAGGCTACATTCTCAAAAACCGTCAAATGGGGGAAAAGGGCATAGCTCTGGAAAATAGTATTCGCCTGGCGACGGTTAGGAGGTATGGGAAGAACATCAATCCCGTCAAAAGTAACATTACCCTCATCGGGATTCTCAAAACCCGCGATTATTCTGAGGAGGGTGGTTTTCCCGCATCCCGAAGGTCCTAAAAGGGAGAAAAACTCCCCTTTCCGAATGGTCAGGTTTATATCATGCAAAACCT
>Ga0099364_10011642_pt1 | contig 11989 bp, 8 predicted proteins | sample TergutTh196P3_FD_73070 | JGI IMG/M metagenome (GOLD analysis project Ga0099364, IMG submission 73070) | Microcerotermes parvus P3 segment gut microbial communities from Pointe-Noire, Republic of the Congo - Th196 P3 | ecosystem: Host-associated > Arthropoda: Insects > Digestive system > Gut ...
CCCGTTTGTGTGTTTTGTAATCGTCAAAGCGGCTTCCTCCTCTCTCTTTTTTCGTTACAGGTCAGCCTCAACTGGAAAAGATGTGTGTTTTATGCCCCGCAGAGCGAAACCAAGGACGGTGGAGCGTTCGCTAGTAGGCGCAAGGACGCGCTGCCTAGCGACAAAGAAAATACACATCTTTTCCATACACCGCACCAATGGTTTCGCCCCCTGTGGCCTGTAACCTTTTTCCTCCTAGGATATGGTTGCGGCTTCACCTGTTATTGTGACCCATAGCTCAGCGAGCCATCCGCTTAGGAAGCCCCAAATCAACACTATTGCGAGCACAGCTACCAGTATCAGCAGTATTGCGACGACTACGCCGGATAATCCTCTCTCATCTTTTTTCAAATCCTTGAGATAACCTGTGAACGCGAAGTATACCGCCAGTGGATATGCGTATATTGTTTGCAGCATGGTCAAACCCTCCTTTCTTTTTTGGTAACTGCTGAGAACCTTGCGCTCGGATGGCTATTTTGAGTTCCCGCAATCGCTCGGTGGCGCTTCCATGCGCCAACTCGCGAACGCTCCACCGTCCTTGGTTGCACTTTGCGTGAACTCAAAACAGCCATCCTCGCCGGTTCTGGAGCAGTTACCTTATTTGAATTCTATATCCCTGAAAAGTTCATGGCGACCGGGACCATGAGCATTATTAGGATCGCGATAAAGAGGAGCATTGTCGGTATCATGAGTTTTGAGTTTGCTTTTTCTGCATCGCGCTTGGCTGTGCGCCGCCGCTCCTGCCATGCTTCGCGCGCCATATTCTTCAGCAGGGCGCCTATTTCCACATTGCCTTTTGACAGGTTTTGCATAATGGCTGATGCAAGCTTGGATGTTTCTTTTGTATTGCAGCGGATAATAAAGCTGCTATACGCTGCTTCCGGGCTGACGAGATTATCAAGTTCTTCTGCGGTCTTCCGCATTTCCTGATACAGCTCCGATTCCTGGCTGTACGCCGTTTCTTTCCATGCCCTTACCATTATCATTCCCGAGGTGACAAGCAAAGCAAGCTTTGATACTACATTTGGAAATTGTTTGCTTATCGCAATGCGGCGCTTTTTCACCTTATCGCTCAGGTCATCGTACAAAGCGTATACCATAGCCAGAATCAGTATGGTTCCGATTCCGACGATCGCCGCCCCGGCTGTCCGGCTGCCTGCGCCCATTAGCAGCGCGCCGAGCGTGAGGGTGGCGGAGACGCCAATTATAGGGTATGACAGCAGTTTTGCGAGCAGTTGCTTTGTTTTGTTGGCGGCATGTTTTTTTCCATAGAGTTCATAGCTTTTCATCATGATCGCTTTATGTATTCCGCCTTTGCCGATCGCCTCAAACTCCCGTTGCAGCACATATCCGGGCATCGCGAGTATGTTCAAGCTTTTGATATCGCCTTGCTGCAGGCGCCGGCCTGCGTTTTCCAGTTTGCTTATCTCTTTTTCCGGGCTGCCCGGGAACAACCGCAGCCATACGGCTGCCGCGCCTCGGTATTGCGCCGGTTTTTCTCGTCTCGCCTTGTCTTTTATGCGCATTTTGTTCGCTTTGTCGATATTGTCAAGCACACTGCAATAGGCGGCTGATACCCAGTCTTCACGTTTTACCCGCCCCAAAAGTATGATCCATATTGCAGCCAGTACTGTGGCAAATGACATGATAATAACTAGCATTGTTTTCACCTTCTATAATTTTACGCTGCTGAATTTTCTTGCCATTATATAGCTTAGCATGAAGATCATCAGGCCTCCGGTGGATACGACGCGCCCTGCTCCTGTCGTGTATATCGCGTCCATGAATCCGCCGCCGGCGTAGCCTATCACCCCAAGGATTATAAGCGGCATGAACAGCATGACGTTGAGTTCGGTTTTTGCGGCGGTCATCATTGTGTCGATTTCCATCTCAATTTCCATTTTGTCGCCGATTATCTGTTGGGTTTCGCGTACTATCTCATCTTCCCTGCCGGATTTGCCTTCGATCGTTGAGTATATCGAGGCAAAACTGGCTATGTCTTCGAGCCCGCTGCGCTCAGCAAGGTCTGAGAACGCTTCTGACATCGGCACGGCGTTATTGAACCTGCCTATTATGATATCGAGTTCTGTAATTATGTCGCAGTCTTTCGGATATATTAGGATCAAGTCCTCACGCGCACCTTGCAGCGCCTGGATAAGCGGGCGTCCTGCCCTCATTGCGACAGATATCGCTTCGAGCAGGTCATAAAACTGGGTGCGGAGTTTTATGATGCGTTTTTCCACTGCTTCGCGGGCTGAAGTGAATATGTAGGCAATGCCATACGCAGCGCCGCCCGCTATGGACAGCGGGATGATTTTGTAGAAAATGAATAGCACGGCTGCGCCTGCTATGAATCCTGTCAGGAATCTGAGAGCATGGTCGGCGGTGTTTAGCTTGCTTCGAGTATAGTCGGGAACCAAATTATCTTTCATTATCACAGCTCCTTTTCGATTCCGGCAGCTTCCAGTTTTTGTTTGTTTTTCATGGGGCTTGGTGTTCGCGTGAGGCGACCTCTGACTTTGCTATTTGTGCTTTTTTCAGTTTCTAGGAACGTATAGAGCGGGTTTAAAATTATTTGCCGTTTCTCGGTGCTATAGCCTACAACTTCAGTTATTTCCATTGCTTTTCGGCTTCTGTCACGCAGGCGCGATAGGTGAATGATGATATCGACCGCTGAGGCTATTTGCTGCCGGACTGCTTCGAGCGGCAATCCGTCCGTACCTTGAAGCACCATTGTTTCCAACCGGCTGAGAATGTCGAACGTGGAGTTTGCATGTCCTGTTGACAGCGAGCCGTCGTGCCCGGTGTTCATTGCTTGCAGCATATCCAGCGCTTCCGCGCCCCGCACTTCGCCAACTACGATGCGTTCCGGGCGCATTCGCAACGCGGATTTAATAAGGTCTCTTATTGTTATCGCGCCTTTCCCGTCGCCTCCGGCGTTGCGTGTTTCCAGCCTCACAAGGTTGTCAATGTTCTTGATTTGTATCTCGGCGGAGTCTTCAATGGTTATGATGCGCTCGTCCTTCGGGATGAAATTGGAAAGTGCATTTAGGAATGTCGTTTTACCGCTTCCGGTGCCGCCACTGACGAAAATATTGTATTTTGCGACCACAAGCAGCCTGAGCACTTCCGCAACCTCCGGCGTTATAGAGCCAAAGGCGACCAGCTTTTCCACCGTCATTGCTTCTTTTGGAAACCGCCGTATTGTGACTATTGGGCCGTTAAGCGCCACGGGCGGCATTACTACGTTTACTCGCGAGCCGTCCTCAAGCCGGAAGTCAACAATAGGTTCGCTTTCATTTACCGCGCGCCCGGCTCTGGATACGAACTTCGTTATGATTATCTCAAGTTCGCGCCGGCTTTCAAATTGGCTGTCGATCTTATATAGCTTTCCGCTTTTTTCTACGAAGATATCTTTGTAGCCATTGATCATAACTTCCGTCACATCGGGGTCGGAGAGGATGCCCCACAGCACGCCCAAGCCGCGTATCGACTCGTACACGCCAACGATGATGTGCCGCTTTTCCCTGTAATTCATGGACGACAGTTCAAGAAATTCTGCCGGGTAGTTTGCTTTTGCACCTTTGACTTTTTCGTCCAGGGAGCTTGCGATAAGCGCCTTTAGCTGCTCGTCGCTTAGGTTGGTCAGGTCGGCATGGTCTTGCATTTCCGATTTTAGCTGACCGATAATTGTATTCCGGGTATGTTCTGTCATGTTAGTTACCATTTCCATGGCTGGCTGCTGTTCAGTGCCTTACGCTCGGATGGCACTGGTTAGCAACGATGGCTGAGAGTGTCTTATATACGGCTACTGCATCGGGCGACTGCACAAGGGGGAGGCAAATGACTTCATCAACAAGCGATCCATTTACCATTGCACCCTTGTTCGCAACAAGCGCCGCCTTGTTTTTGATGCGTTGGAAGATGTTGTGCTGGGAGGCAAACTGAGAGTATTTGATTTGCGCGGTTTGGGTAGTGTCTGTAACGAGCAGTATCCTGTCGGCGAGTTCAAATACCTTTCGCGTACGCTCGTCGCATGCGCTAGACATGTCTATAACCAGTTCATCAGTTACTTCGGAACAAGCGCCTATCAGGGCGGCGATGTTTTCAGCGGTCAGGATGTTCATATCGTCGAAGTTGTCGGGGCGGCAGAAATATGTAATTTCGCTTGCATTGTCCTGCAGGCGGATGCCCCTGATAAGCATTTTTATGTTTCCTTTTCCGGCTTCGAGCATTTCAAATACGGCGCTTACACTCTTGCCTGCCTCGCTGAAATACGCGCTGACGCTTGAAAATGGTTCTAAGTTCAGGTACATTACTTGTTTTCCGCCCGACGCCTTCCCCGCTGAATGTGCGAGGGCGACAGTGGTCTTGCCCGCTCCTCCCACCGGCGACCATACGGCTGTTATGAGCGCTCTTTTAAGGCATGAACCGCTTTCGGCCGCCTGTTCTCTGGCATATAGCTCCAACATGCTGCTGACCATAGAGGAAATGCGCTGGTACTTGCGTATTTTCTTGATTTCTCCCGGTATGTTAGGGGCATTCCCATCTTCAGGCCATAAAAGCAGTGGCAAATGTATTGATTGCATGTCCGCGCTTTCTATCATTGATGCTTCCAGTAAAGCGACGTCGAATTCTCTGGAATCAAGGTGTTCATGCAAGTTTTCATGGCAGCTGCATACGCTCACTTCTATTGCATCAGCGTGTTCGCCGGCCAGGATGTTTGACAAGTGCTCGGCATAATCGCAGTCGTCTGTCGCAATGAGGAGCTGAATTTTCACAACCGCACCTGCCTTTCTTTTTTTAACTGCTCAGAAACAATGTCATTTAGTTAATGCAGCACCCGTGTAGGCGATGGGCTTGCCCATCCCGCAATCTACGCACCGGCCAAGGACGATTTCCTTAGCTTAATGACATTGGCTCAGAACTTTGCGCTCGGACGGTTATTCCAAACATTGGCGATTAAGGGTCAGAGTCAGAAGTATACATACGGTTTTTTTGTCAGTCAATTACAGATACCACGCTATGGTGTAATAAGTTGTATCTTGCTTCTTTTCTTTTTTTATGATTATTTTTTACACTTTTTTGGTTTTTTTAAGCGAAATACATCTCATTATTTATCGCTTTTTCACTATGCTTCGCCAGTGGGCAAACAGTTACACTTTGGTCATTTTTTCTGTACCTGTGTGACATTCAGTTTAGGGCGATTAATAATCGCCCCTACACAGGTATTACGCTTTACCTGTAAAACATTGATTAAGTAAATGTAAAATCCTTTTTTGTTACTAAAAAAAAATGCCGCCTGTTTTTTTGGCAGGGCGGCAAGGAAGTGTGAAAATACATCGCGGTCGTGGCGTTTTTTAGTGGCTTTTGGTGTTTTTAGTAGGGAGCTTCATCATTGCTGTTGTAGTCGGCTTCTGTTCTTCGACCGTCTTCATCGTCGTAGCTGTCATTGGATTCCCGGCTGTCTTCATCGTCGTAGCTGTCTTCGGATTCCCGGCTGTTCTCATCGTCGTAGCTGTCATTGGATTCCCGGCTGTCTTTATCGTCGTAGCTGTCTTCGGATTCCCGGCTGTCCTCATCGTCGTAGCTGTCTTCGGATTCCCGGCCGTCTTCACCGTCGTAGCTGTCTTCGGATTCCCGGCTGTCGTCATTGCCATAGCTGTCTTCTATTTCCATCCCGTCTTCGCTGCTGTGGTGCGAAGCCGAAATGACAGGGGCGGGGAATGGCTTATCTTGCGGGGCGTTCCCGCTGATGTATTGCATCTGCCTCCACTGTTCTTTCGTAACAAGTACAGCCCGAGGTTTCGAGCCTTCAAAGGGGCCGACTATCTCCATTTTCTCCATCTGGTCGACTATCCTTGCCGCACGCGAGTAACCGAGCTTCAAGCGGCGTTGGAGCATAGATACCGATGCCTGTCCTGTCTCGAATATTACATCGACCGCCTGCGGCAGCAGTTCGTCGTAATCGCTTTCCCCGGAGCTGTCTTTTTGCTTTTCGCCTGTGGGTTTTTCAACGGCGGCCCTTTCGATTTCGCCCATGACTTCCTCTGAATACTGCGACTCCCCGCTTTTGTTAATGAATTTGACGACTTTCTCGCGTTCTTCGTCCGACACCCATGTTCCTTGTACACGCATTGGTTTTGTTGTGCCGATCGGCGCATAGAGCATGTCGCCGTTTCCGACAAGCTTGTCTGCGTTTCCCCCTGCGTCGAGGATGATGCGCGATTCAAGCGCGCTAGAGACTTTAAGGGCGATGCGCGACGGGATGTTTGCTTTCATCAACCCGGTTATGACGTCGGCGCGGGGGCTTTGCGTCGCTATTATGAGATGCATTCCGGCTGCTCGGCCCATCTGCGCAACGCGGCAGACCGATTCTTCGACTTCCTTTGCGGCCATCATCATCAGGTCGGCAAGTTCGTCTATCACCACTATGACTTGCGGCAGCGTGTCTCGGTCGTCCGATTTTGCGGCGATTTGATTATACCCTTCAATATCCCTTGCGTTTGTCTCCGAGAACAGAGCGTACCGCTTCATCATTTCCACAACTGCCCATTGCAGCGCGCCGGCTGCTTTTTTTACGTCGGTGACAACCGGCACGAGTAAATGCGGAATGCTGTTGTAGACCTTGAATTCGACCATTTTCGGGTCGATCATGATAAAGCGCACATCCTCAGGCGTCGCTTTATATAGGATGCTCAGTATTAGCGAGTTCATGCAGACTGATTTGCCGGAACCTGTCGTCCCCGCTACCAGCATATGCGGCAGCTTTGAAATACTGCCGACGACGGCGTCCCCTGAGATGTCCATGCCCACGGCGAAGGTCAGCTTTGATTTCGCGTGCTTAAACTCCTGCGATTCTATGATATCGCGCAGGTTGACCGTGCTTATGACTTTATTCGGGACTTCAATGCCGACGGTGGATATTTTGTTTGGCATGGCGGCTATGCGGACGCCGCTCGCACCGAGGGAGAGCGCTATATCATCGGCAAGGCCTGTAAGCCTGCTGAGCTTCACCCCCGCTTCGAGCTCCGCTTCGTATCTGGTGACTGCCGGCCCGCGCGTCGTGTTTGCTATGCTTACATTGACTCCGAAGCTGCGGAACGCGGATTCGAGGCGCTCGGAGTTAACCCTCACCTCGTCTTCGTCGCGAGCGTGAGGCCTGGGAACTCCGGCTGACAAAAGCTCGATCGGCGGAAAGTCGTAAGTCGCGTCAGGGTCGGCTTTCAGCGGTTCGATCTGTTCGATCGGCTCAGGTTGCTTTTTTGTTTTTGGCGGGGCCGGGGGTTCCGGTGTCGGCGCCTCCGGTTCCGGGGCAGCCTGCGCTTGGGGCGCGTCCCCGCCGCGTTTTGATTCCATGAAAGGGATGTCAAGCGGCGTGTCTTCAATTTTTTCCGGTTCATCCGGCTGTGCTTCATCCTCATCCGCCACATGTTCGGTTACGAGCTGGTCCGGGGTTTTTACGCGCGGAGAGCCGACCGGCAATTGCTCCTTTAATGGTTTTGGGGCATAGTCCGGCACAGGTGGGCGCGGCTCTCCGTCAAGCGGTATGTCGATGTCTGCTTTTTCTTGATTTTTGCGAGTTGCTGCCGGGCGTCTTTGCCTGTTCGACGGGCGCTCTACCGTCACCGTTTCTGGTTCCGGTTCAGGTTCGGGGATGTATTCTCGGCGCTCTCGCGTTTTGATCGCATCGAATATGCCGGCTACCGTTTTATTGAACGCGGACATCATCAGAAACGCCGCTGACAGTATGAAGACTATTGCGGCGCCTGTTCTGCTGAACAGCCAGCTGAACAGTTCAGAGAGCGCGCCGCCTATCGCGCCGCCGGACTGCAGCTCGGCGCCGCCTTTCCATAGCTCCGCAACCATGCTGAGCGACCTGTCATATTCAAGCCCGGTCATGGAGAGATGCGCAAGCGCGCCTATGACGGCGGTCAGCATTAGGGTGCATATGACTCTGAACCGGACTGGCCGCCCTCTGTGAAACGTCAGAATCGCAGAACAAACCAAAAGCGCCGGTGGCAGCGCATAGAATCCGTGCCCCACAAGCCCCTTGGCCATTCCGCAAAATAGTCCTATAAATGCGCCGTCCGAGTTCCAGTAGCCGATAAATGTGAATATCGAGAGAAGAAAGCATATGGCAGCCATGATTTCCCGGCGGTGCGGTTTTTTTGCGGCGCTTTGGTTAGGCCGCGCGGAGGTTTTTGAGTTGCTTTTTGCGGAAGGTGGTGTTTTTCCGCGATTAGTTTGCGCCATGTTTATCCTCACAAAATTACTTACATCATCAATGACATGACCATTGTCAGCGCGCCGACGCCCCAGCAGTAGTATGCGAGTTTGCCAAAGCCGCCTTTGCTGACAAGCCGCCTAAATAGCTGTATCGCAAAGAATCCGGTAATCACAGATATGACGAACCCCGCAAAATACACGAAAAAGAGCGAAAAGTTTATGCCTTCCCTAATTGCCGTATACAGCGTAACGACTGTTGCGCCAAATACAGCGGGTATAGACAGCAGAAGCGAGAATCTTACGGCAAAGCTCCCGCTGAACCCGCAAGCAAGCCCTACGGCAACGGTCGTGCCTGTTCGCGACAGCCCGGGGATGACCGCTGCGGCTTGAGATAACCCAACGAGGAGCGCATCTGTGATCGTCATCGTTTTTTCTGTTTTGTTTCCTCGTTGTATGTGCTTGTCAGAAACGTACAGCAGGCCGCCTGTGATGATCAGCGCGAATCCGATAAAACCGACTCTTAAGAACAACCGGCTGATGCTGCCAATGAATATCAGGGTAATGAGCATTGGTATCGTGCCTATGAGCACGAACAGCAGCGCTCTTGCCGGCGGCTTCATGACGATGGGTTCATCCATATCTGTATCCGATCTCATTCTTAGAAACAGTAGCCCGTCGGAAATCATTGATTTTATCTCTTTCCGGTATACTGCGATAATTGAGATCAATGTGCCGAGATGTAAAAATACGGTAAACAACAGATGTTCATCTTCCGCATGGTTGAGAGCAAAGAGATTTTGCAGTATTGATAGGTGTCCCGAGCTTGATATTGGCAAAAACTCGGTTATCCCTTGGACAAGGCCGAGGAATAGTGACATTATTACCGACATAACTAACCTCTCAGTTCTTTTTATTGCTTCCGGAACCTTGCGCTCGGACGGCTATTTTAAGTTCCCGCAATCGCTCGGCGGCGCGTCCTTGCGCCAACTCGCGATCGCTCCACCGTCCTTGGTTACGCTTTGCGTGAACAAAGGGTCTGTCAATACATAACTTGCTGTCTTGCTGGCTTACTTACTGACAGACCCTCTTAACAGCCATCCTCGCCGGTTCTAAGTAGTTACAAGTTCGTTTAGTTCTTTTTCCAGATCGAGGCGCGGGAAGATTATTTCGCCTTTTTTTACTGTGGCGCATTTCGGCAGCGAGCCGAATGCGGTTGTGCTGTCATATGCCGTCATTGCGCCGGATGCGCCTATCTGCTCAAAAATCCTCGCGCATGAATCCGGCATAAATGGTTGGAGCATAACAGTGCTTATCCTGATCGTTTCCAATAGGTTGTACAGAACCGCCGCGAGCCTCGGTTTGTTGCTTTCATCTTTTGCGAGAACCCACGGGGTTGTTTCATCGATGTATTTGTTTGCCCGGGATGTGACTTTGAAAACTTCCGCAAGCGCATTGTGGAATGCATATTTTTCCATGTGGTTTTCATATGCTCCGGACAAGCTTCCTGCCAGTGCGATCAGCTCTTTGTCCTCCGCGCCTCCGCTTTGCTCCTCCGGAAGCGTGCCGCCGAAGTACTTATCTATCATCGCAACGGTGCGCGACACGAGATTGCCCAGGTCGTTTGCCAAGTCGGAGTTTATCCGCGAGATCAGAAGCTCGTTTGTAAAGTTGCCGTCTGAGCCGAATGTGAACTCGCGCAGCAGGAAGAATCTCAGCGCATCCACTCCATAGCGTTCCGCAAGTATGATCGGGTCTCTGACATTGCCCTTTGATTTGCTCATCTTGTCGCCGTCAAACAGCAGCCAACCGTGCCCGAAAACCCTTTTTGGCAACGGGATATCCAGCGCCATCAGCATGGCGATCCATAAAATTGAGTGGAGCCGGACTATCTCCTTGCCGACGAAGTGTACGTCGCATGGCCAGTATTTCTCGAAGTCTTTGTATTCATTGTTTGCGTAGCCCAGGGCGGTTATATAGTTTGACAGTGCATCGACCCAGACATAGACAACATGGTCGGGGTCAAAGTCTACGGGGATGCCCCATTTGAAGGTGGTGCGCGACACGCAGATGTCTTCGAGGCCGGGTATCAGAAAGTTGTTCATCATCTCGTTCACGCGTGACGGGGGTTCGAGGTAGCCCGGCATTAGTTCAATTATTTTGTCCGCATATTTGGACTGGCGGAAGAAATACGCTTCTTCCTCCGCTTGGCTTACGTCCCGCCCGCAGTCCGGGCATTTCCCTTTTTCAAGCTGGCTGTCTGTCCAGAATGATTCGCATGGCGTGCAGTACAGGCCTTTGTATACGCTTTTGTATATATCGCCTTTTTCATAGAGTGTGCGGAATATGTTTTGTATCGATTCTTTGTGATATCCGTCGGTCGTGCGGATGAAGCGGTCGTATGATATGTTCATCAGCTTCCATAGGTCGAGGATTCCACCTTTTCCGCATATTATGTCATCAACGAACTGCTTCGGCGTGACTCCGGCGGCTTTCGCGCTTTCCTCGATTTTCATCCCGTGTTCGTCCGTTCCCGTCAGGAACATGACATCGTACCCGCGCATTCGCTTGTACCTCGCCATGGCATCCGCCGCCACCGTGCAGTAAGTATGCCCGATGTGCAGCTTGTCCGACGGGTAATAAATAGGTGTCGAGATGTAAAATGTATCCTTATTCATGCCAAAACCCCCAGTTTAGTAAATAAGAAACAGGTAACAAGTCATTCCTGATTCCTAATTCCCGGACAGTATATCATATGAAATCATTTGAAGCAATTCTTCCGGTGTAATTTCGTCTGTCATATTGAAGCGTTTTAGTTCCAGGAGGCTTTGCGGGAGGCCTTTTATCAATGTGTTGATGCCTTCTTGGGAGGAAAAAGTCATTAGCAGACCCAGTTCGCGCAGTAAAATGGCGCCGATTTGGCTGGTTATGCCGTATGGATATGAAAAGGCGAATACTTCCCCTATGCCTCTGAGCAGATTTTGCGTCATCGCATGGTCGTTTTTTAGAACTTCTATATAGTCCCCTTCGCTTTCGCCGTCCATCATCAAGATGCCTTCTCTTAGGGGAAAATCGAAACGCTCGTGCTGGTGCAGGTCGAAACTGTGGCTTTGAATGGATATCAAGCCGGACTGTGCCATCTCGAGCGCTTCGTCATGGCCGAAATGCGGCGTTATTGGCAGACCGGTTTCCTTGTAGGTGTCTTTCCCATATGATACCCCGATAACGAAAAACGCCGCGTGAAAACCGTAGTCCTTCAGTATTGGGTAAGCTTCCGTGAAGTTGCTCATATACCCGTCGTCAAATGTTATCAAAACAGGGCGCTCAGGTAGATCATGGCCAAGCAACACATAATCGCGCACCTGTTCCAGCGATATTGCCGAATACCCCGCCTTGGCCAAGGCATCTATATGCTCCCCAAAACGCCTTATCGATATGGCCGCATCCGTCCCACCTTCTTCGTTGACGTGGTGGTACAGCAAAACAGGGAGACCAGTCGTGTATCGTTGTGGCGTGGAGGTTATCGTGGCTGTGAAGGTTTCGCCGATGACATGGCGGACGTTTTCCTTCGTCACCCACACGCCGAAATTATCAGGCATATACACGCTACGGTCGCCAAACACTCTGGCGACCATCATTTCTCCGATGTTGTTGCGGAAATGTGAGCGGTCATAGAAATATCGGGGTTCGTCGCTGACAGGGGATGCAATGAAACTCCAAAAAT
>Ga0099364_10011643_pt1 | contig 11988 bp, 12 predicted proteins | sample TergutTh196P3_FD_73070 | JGI IMG/M metagenome (GOLD analysis project Ga0099364, IMG submission 73070) | Microcerotermes parvus P3 segment gut microbial communities from Pointe-Noire, Republic of the Congo - Th196 P3 | ecosystem: Host-associated > Arthropoda: Insects > Digestive system > Gut ...
CGAAATACTTGCTTAAATCTTCTATGGTTATCCCGCATATATTGGGATACTTTTTCGACAGGGTTATGTCGGTCAAATGATTAAGCCCCGAAAAGATAGAAGTTTTTGTAAACTTTGAAACGCCCGTGATAAATGTGTAACGGATATGCGCGTCCATTGATTTGAGTATGCCGTAAAAACTGCTCAGGACCTTCCTGTTCGCCTCGGCCGCAGTGTGATCGGTGATATGATCCAGTATGGGCTTGTCGTATTCGTCTATTAGTACGACGACACGCCGGTCATATTTTGTATGCAATCCATCTATCAATTTCTTTAGTAAAAAACTCGGTTCTTCAGCATAAACCCTGATATCTTCTCTTAATAAGTGATCTCTTACTTCTTTCGTTAGGTATTCTTTCAGTATTTCGGCGCTATCATTTGGTATATTGCTCATATCAAGCCTGATTACCGGATGTTTGACGAAATCGTAGTCCGAATCATAAATCCAGAGCCCTTTGAAAAGCTCTTTATCACCATTGAATACCTCGTTTATTGTGTCAAGCAGAAGCGACTTCCCGAACCTCCTCGGCCGAGAAAGGAAGCAGTTCTTGGCGCCGCCGATCAGATTATATATATACTCAGTCTTATCGACGTAGACATAGCCGCCCTCTACTATCTCTTTAAAATTCTGGATTCCTAACGGTAGTTTTTTCATTCTTGCTCACTCCTTATTAATTCGTTTTGATGAGGCCAATGGACGAAGTCCTACGCTGTAATCGGTCAATTTCATATTTTGTATAAGAGAATAATAGCATAGCGCGAGAGCAAAATGCAAGGTAAAACTGTATCTGTTTTCAGATAGCGGGAATGTTCGTTGTGAAGCGATGAGCTTATTTAGGAGCCGTGAAGTTGCCAACAAGTATATTCTAACCGTATATGTTCGAATACCCATCGACTAATTCAATATGAGTATCATGTAAAAGCTTTCGGTGTGCTGTCTGCCGGAGGCTTTTTGATATAAATGATGATTGAATAGAAGGCTTTGGTTGGTTTAGCTTTGTAGTTGTATGTAAGCGTTTGCCTTTTGAACATCAAAAACCCGTGTTTTAAGAATATATGTGTTACGATACATACATGGAAGCCCGCGACGATAGGCGCGGGGGTGCGCACATAGTAGGCAGCAAGGCAACACGGTGTGTAACAACAAGAGAGGGGTGGTCTTCAATGTCAGTCAAAGCATATGCTTGAGGTGCAATGATCGATATTGAACATTGAAAACTCAAGGTATTAATGAAGTTGTGGTATGCTGCACATAATAGAGCTAATAGTATGCTTTTTTACCCGGTAGGCATTGTTACTCTGAGACGCATAAAAAATAAAAAATATGGAGGACTATGATCATGACAAACCTAGACGAAATGCTCGCCACCGCAGAATCCAACACGAGGCAACTATACGCAGATAGTTACGAAATTACCGTGAGAAACAAGTTTTCAGGCATGAACGAGAGGCTGCCGATTTTCGGAGATAATGCGCTCGGCCAGATCCTCGATGCAGTAGCGGAAAACCTAGGACTTAGCAGCAACGATAGCAAAATAATCTTTGAAAACTACCGCACAAAAGAGACAACTTCTGATAGGAACAAGTTAGCCGCAGAGCTCGGACTAAATGAAAATGATACACTGAATATCATGGCACCGTGCGCTTCTGCATACGAGATTACCGTTAAAAACAAGTACTCCGGGATTAAGCAAAGAACGCAAATTACCAGTGATAAGACACTTGGCCGCATTCTCGCTAGTGTCGCAGAAGACATCGGCTTAAAAGTCGATAACCCAAAAAACGTTTTTGAACATGAGCGCACGAAGAAATCGACAGGAGATAAGAACATCATGGCCGTTGAATTTGAATTGAAGAAAGATGATACCTTAAATATTACAGATGCAGGAGTTGTTGCGTAGCAATAATGCACGGAAAACCTAACTACGAGAGGAGGAACTCCGATGGCATTGATGATTCATGTTGCGCTGTTTATAATCCAAGTACTAATTTTTGCGATTATGTTGATCGTACCCACGAATAATAACAGGAGTTCCTTCTCAAGATTGCGAAGACATATCAATAAAGTAATACATCGCATATCGGGCAAATCTACTAGTCCCATACCACGACAAAAAATGCCTACCAGCACAAGCACACCGATGCAAACACCACAATCCAGAAGACCGCTCCCGCCCCGTCCGGCATATTCAAAGAGTAAGAGTGCACCTCTATCCGGCAGTGCGGGGACAAAGAAGATTACCGATTATCCAAAATGTCTTTTTTGCCATACAAGAAATATTAATGGGCAACCCCAAACTGTGTTTTGGGATGCCGAGCAACGTACATTTAAATGCCGCCGAGGACACAAATTTACTGGTAAAGAGAGGTAATTACTAATGGAAGGCATGTATAATCCGCTGAAGCTATCGCAATATTTGGCAAAATTTGGTGAGAAAAAGGTATTAATTATCGGCGCAGGCAGCGTTGGCACGTATATTTCTGAATTTCTTGCTAAGACGGGTGTCGGCATCATTCATTTGCTTGATTTCGACTTCTTTACGTTAGAAAACGCAGCGAAGCATTCTGGTATCATACGCACTCCGGAAGATGTCGGGAAAAACAAGGCAATCGTTACAGCGCTTCGAACAGAGATTCTGATGATACCCGGGGGAGCGGCACATGGTATTGACGGTAATATCTGTTCCTTCGGCCCTTCAGTTATTTCCGACTATGACGTAGTATTTCTAGCGGTTGACAACTTTGCAGCAAAACTGTACTTCAACAAAATCTGGCTTGAGTTGCCTAGTGAGTTGCGGCCGGTTGTAATCATGGGCGGGACAAATGATGAGCTTGCAGAAAGCTATTGCTTAGATGGAAATGGTTTGTGTCTGCGTTGCCTATTTGACGAAGCCTGGCTTATAAACAGCACAAAGCGCACATCTTGCAGCGGCCCCCAGTACAGAATAATCGATGGTCAGTCGGAAATAGTACGCACTTCAGGGCTCGCCTCGGGGATGGCAGCGCATTTGATGGTTGAACAATTCCGCGCACTCGTTGTCGGCTGCGATGACATTGTTAATAGGCGGATCGGCTATACAGCCTACCCCAACTTTGAAATGACGCCTACAGAGCCAATGAGACGTCCGAGCTGCCCGGATTGTCGTATTAAGCCCATAAAGAATGTAGTTCTTCTCGACGGTAGTACCATAAAGTCAACTCTTAACAATGTTTTCAAACAAGTAGAAAAAACTGTAGGTACGGATGATTTCAAATTAATCACGCACATTATGGAATACGATGGTGTTGGGTATGGTGCGTTTGTTACAGACGACTACTGCAAAGCTTGTGAAAAGGAAATGAGTTTGAATGCTCACGAAAGCCGCATATCGCACAACGATGTTATTTGCCCCGATTGCCTGGAGCAGAATAAAACCGCCATACACAATAGTGACAGAGCTGTAGGCAAAACAATCCGTTCATTCTCGCCAAGCAAAACCCCTGAGTGTCTTCGTGAAATGCCGCTATATCAGCTAGGGTACCCATTGGGAGGGCAAATTCAAGTAATCCTTAGTGGTACTGTAACGGATAATCCACTAGACAGGAACATGAAGGAGTTTTATTTCTCAATGCGGGGCGACGTTGAAGAAGTCGCATTACTCGACAAAATTTAGTAAGGAGGGTGAAAGAAATGATTACAATGGAAGATTCCTATACGGCCATTATATTTGCAATACAAGAGATCGACTGTTCGCTCAACTCAGACATAATAGAAACAAAATTTCTAAAACCAGACAATGAGGACTCAATGTGTAAAGTCAAAGTTATTGTAACACTCCGCGAAAAACCTTCTTACATTCTTACAAGCAAGACAGATGCTATCCCCAAGCCAGTGAACTGTGTTGAATTTTATATCAATGTCCCCTTTGGTTACCCGGTAGTAAAACCCCACGTTTACTTCAGACATGACAGTTTTTTAGCTCATGTCAACACATTTCGCAACGGAGACCAATGTACGGATGAATGGGGTCCGTACTGTTCGCTACTTACATTAATTGAAAAAACTGTAAAAGCCATTATATATGACCCGGTGGTAGCGCTCCCGAATGCGCCGGCTAATTCGAATCTTGTCGAATGGCAAGCTGCTAAAACAAGGTCACGGGAATTTCCACTGTTTCCACCGGAACATATCTACGCTCGGTACAAAAAACTGAGAGCGCTTCCGAGTAATATGGTTCGTGGAAAACGTCCGTTACCAAACAGATAGGAGAACCGTAATGAGGAATCTACCTGAAAACAACAATTACAAAGATCGCCGGACTTATCCTAACATGACTGTAGAAGAAATCGCTCAAATCGTTGAAAGAGACTGTTTCGCCGTAGAAAGTGAAACATATGGAAGCGGGAATCACACTGTAATATTTCTTCCTCAGGCAATCGCTGAACTCAAGCAAGTTGTGTACTGGGGAGAACGCCACGCTGTTAATATTTTCGAACAGCAATTCCAAGGTCTTGGGCATATCTTTGATAGCGGAAACTCCAATACAATAGTAGTCAGTCATGTTTTGTACATTTATAGCGCTTCGAGAGGGCCGACTCATGCGAAAATAAGTGAGGGCATCTGCGACACAATGCTCTCACGCTTGGAAAACGAACGTCGTATATATAATGATTATGAGTTAGCGTATAACAAAAACAAGCAAGGTGTAACAATAAACCCGTTCGTAGCTGAGAATCATTTAAGCACAGTTGTACTCAGCGGTCATACGCATCCGGATCTAGGTGTATTTTTTTCTCAGCCTGATAGAAACTCAGGTTGCGCTACACCGGACTTCCCGGCAGTTACATTCGTATGTGATCCAATCAGGCGTGACATGAAAGCTATGGTTGGAGTGAACGAGGAAGCTGCGCGTATTATCATTTATGAGTCAAACGTAAGCGGCGATGTATGGCGCGACACAGATTCTTATGTTGAGAAATCACTGCCTATGGGGATATCAGAAGTACTCAATGCCGCAAACGAGGTACTTGCAAGCGGCGATTATAGCGGAGTGTGCAAAACATCCTATAGATTTGGGAATCTTGTTGCGAACATTAAAATCAAAAGAAAGAAAAAATCGAAACACGCCAGAAAATGAAGCGGCTAAGAGAGGCAATGCAATGATGTACGATGATTTTTACAAATCCCAGTTAAGCAGCCAAGCTCGTCAGTATTACGAACTAATCCTTCGTCGTTGTCGAATGGGCGACGTGAAATGCAGTTTTGAGCTACCGGTTCGTCCATCATATCGAAAAGTATCCATAGGGGAGAGCTTTGAGGCAATAAAAGCGATTCGCGAAGACCATCCGGAGTTCTTTTGGATCGGGAACGAATACAGCGCAACGCTTCGTGGTAAAAAGCTAACACTTGATTGTAAGGCCATTTATACCGCTGAGCAAATTCGCCGCATAAAGAAACTCCTGGAACGATATTTAGTTGCCATAGTTGCCGGTACTGACGGCATGTCTGTACTGGTCAAAGAGCGAATGATCTATGAGCGAATAGCTATGATCGATTATAAGAACAATAATGAGGTTCATGATCATAATGTTGTATCTGCTTTGCTTAAAGGAACATCGGTATGCGAAGGATATACTTCTCTGCTTATACTCGCGCTTCGCAGAGTCGGAATCCCGGCGATTAAGGTTTCGGGATATGCAAATGAAAAACACTGTTGGGCAATAGCTTGGATAAACGGGACGCCCGTTCATTTAGATGTCACATGGGATAATGTTAAGAATGGGCGTCCCAGATATCGTTACTTTAATCTCACGGATGATGAAATAACGAGAGATCATCGTATAGACACAATAGGTGTGCCGAAATGTACAAATAGTAATTATAGCGGCCGCCTGATGAAAAAAGGGGTTCTAAATAAGCTTGAACATGCTTTTCCCCGCTTCGCATCAGCCTTAGTAGTATAATTAAGAAAAAACAAGGAGGCGATCGTATGTATCAGAGCATTCTTCGTGACCCGGGTTCAGAAATCGTGAGCTGTATCTCTAACGTAGAAGTCGTCAATGGCAGCATCCTGTTGGTGCCTGCCGGCCGAGTCGCTTATTTCGTTCTTAATGGACATATTAGCGAGCCGTATCATCCGGGTAGATATAGCATCGCAACCGGTGTCAGCCCATTCTTTGTGAGGCTCAGGAACTTAATGACACTTGGCGATCCGGCCGTATCGGTTGCTGTATTCTATGTATCTACCCATATAGTTACAGACGCAAAACTGGGTACCGGGGTAATCATTTTCCGGGACAAGCGTTTCAACCTATCGATGCAAGCGTTATCCAGCTTGACGTTACTTTACGAAATCAGCAATCCGCTTTTACTGCTGCAAAGAATCGTAGGTATGTATAGAGATGCGGATGCGATCTTCGAAGGAGAACTCGAGACTGTTTTTACTGCAACGGTCATGCCATTTGTGAGAGATCAAATATCCGAGCATCTGAGGCAATCCGATGTGGATAGCGTGAATCTCAGCCTGCCTGATTTGTCCAGAAACCTTTTTGACTCTGTTAGTATGCATCTCGCGGTGTATGGCCTGCGTTTGGTCAACTTTGCTGTCACAGCCATAAACATAGACGAGGAAGACCTTAAGCGTCTGCGTGAACGTGAAACAACAGAAGCTGACGCAACAATCCGCTTAAATACAGAAAAGGCTGTTTTAACCAATGTGTATGGAGGTGATATAAACAAGAGGATCATGGACAGCATTGCGACTGGGACACTTAACCGTGGGCAACCATGGGGTATATCAGATGGGAGCAACAGCGCAAATACTCAATGTAACTCAGGGGTGATTGGTCCTATGCTCCAGATAATGATGATGAGTCAGTTACTTCCAGAATTAAGAGAGTCGATGGCTGGGATGGTTGCTCCGGTTAATCCACCAAACTCTGTTGAGCATCGCTCCAACGATAATCAGGATGATTCTAGAAACAACGGATCGCGCCCACTGCCTCCGCGTGCATAGCCAAATGTGCTGCTTGTTGGCGAAACAAAGGCAGGTTCAGGCATATGTTCAGTTCGAAACAATACACTTTATTTAAAGGAAGGATGATTATCATGAGAAGCAAGTTGTTTTCTATTATTCCGTTCATAGGTGTTGGGTTAATCCCGCAGCTTTTGTTCTGGTGGCTTTGCCCGCTTTTTACTACAAACAGCTTATCTGTTTACGCTTTTATCACTGCGATGTCAATTGGGCATCTTGCGCTTAGTTTCAACTTATTGTCGCATAAAGGGGTTCGACGCGGCACTGCGGTGGTTGTCGTCGGTTCAGTAATCTATGTGAGTATGCTGATAATGGCGTGTTGTTTGATTGCGTTTAATGCTGAAATAAGGTCTTCAATATTTGCAATGCTAATAGGTGTCATTATCTATGTTGTATGTATTGCTTCTCTCCTTGCAACTATGGAAAAAGATGGTATGGCAGTCAATAATAACAATTCTATAGACAGTAATCCCCCGTACTCAAAATGCAACGCAACACAAAATAATAAGGAATCCGACTATAGACCCAGGCCATTGCCCGAAAGGTAGAATCAACTATCTGCTAGGAGGTGATTGCGGTGCTTGATAACTGGAAATGCAGAATGTGCGGCTCAAGAGCATATCAGTTTAACCCACGGTCTATGCGGCTGGCTTGTAGCGAATGCCGAAGCCCGATATCCACTGCGGAGGAAATGAAAGCTAAGGTACAGCTTGAAAAAACGCTCGCATTCGCTAAGCAGCATCTTCACGTTGGGAATTATTCTGAGTGCCGAAATCTCGTGCTGCCTCTGCTAGATCAATATCCGGCTGACAAAAGAGTATACCTCATGTTACTTGCGTGTTCTACGAAAGGATATACAGATTTGCATATCACTGACGATGAGATTCGTTGTGAGGCCGCTGAGTATTGGGATAAACTGGAAAGATTGCGCTGCGTTAACAATGCAATGATTGATTACGCAAGACGGATTAGAAAAAGAACTAATGACGAAACAAGCAAAAAACGCAGAAAGCATATTGCCGCTCTTCTATGCACATGCTTCTTGTTGCTGATTTTCATAGCAGCAGGCCAGCCTTTTCTAATCGTGTGCGGTTTTATAGCGACATCAATAGTGCTTTGGAGGATAGGCAAAGTCGTTTTCACGAGTCTCTTTAAAGAGCCTACTAGAAACAGTACTTATTCAAACAGCAATCCATTTCTATAAAAAGAAGAGCAGAGCTCATTTAGCAACTGGATACGCAGATTATGCTAGGATGCGTGTTATCAAGAAGCAAACAACGCATGGGTAGCGAAATGTACTTATTTAAGAAACTGGATTTATCAAATTGGAGGTATATAGGCATGAGAGAAGATATTTTTAGGAAAACTAACCAGGACAATCTGAATGAGAATGCACAGGCTGTAAGCAGTAATTGCATTGCATACAGTCAAAAAAGCATGGAAGTATTATTCAAGTGGAGAAATCCGGATATTGTGACACCGAGTTTGCTGATTGTACAGCCGCAAAACGAAGGCGTTGGCTGCTGCGAGTATGTGAAGGCATTAGCGAAAGCATATTATCTGCAATCAGATCCCCGCAGAAGTTTCGAAAAAACATTTTTGTCACTTAGATACCCGAAAGATATCAGCGAAGAGGGGATTAAAAGGTTCTTTGATAGCCCACGAATAGTAGCGGAACACTATAATCGTTTTCTCGGGGTATTCGCCATCGAAATAACGGAGTACCTTTACCACTCGGAATCATCCGCTTTCGTGAAGCTGTTAGAGTATGTTACGAGCAATAGAGATGAGATAAACTTTGTATTCCTGATTAGCACAGATGACAAAACTGCCGCACAGAGGATGTATGCCGTGATAAATAAACATATTCGTATTGAGCAGCTAACTATGGAATATGCAGATACTAAATCATATGTAAGCTATGCTATCAATCTGCTGTGCCGTAATCAGCTCAAATATGAAAAAGGGGTGGAAGAAGTACTGTCAGGGTATATTCAAGAACTTGCGCAAAGAGATAGTTTCTGTGGTTATGATACGATTATTCGTCTGACGGATGACATCATCTATGAGATGCAATGCTGCGATGTGCTGAAGGTCAGAAAGGGTGACGTAGAAAAAATAAAGGACTTACACCTAAAGGAGAATTTGGCTTTGAATAGCCGTAACAACATTGGATTTTAAGGAGGTTGATGATGAACACACAGTACATAGAACACAATGGCAGCCGTTACGCGGAACCCGCAGAAATTAAGCAGATATCGGTCAAAGTTAACTGTAGCAGTAGCACTGCTATAAACGCCGGCGGGGTTCCAGTCATAAGCGATGGTAAATCAGCGTATGTGTTAGATCATGATTGCCACAGTGTAATCTTCGGAGCAACCGGGTCAAAAAAAACGAGAAATATAATCAAGCCTTCTCTAGTTCTGCTTGCCAAACATGGAGAGTCAATGATAGTTAATGACCCCAAAGGGGAGCTATATAAAATGATGAAATGTTTGCTTGACGAACTTGGGTATAAAACACACGTTTTGAACTTTCGCGACGCTTGCACGGGATCGCGCTGGAACCCGTTCACTATTGTTTATAAGCTATATAAAAATGGGGAAGTCGACAAATCGAATATGTACATAAGAGACATCGCAAAGTGTATGTATAGCCAATTGGCTTCGAATTGCAATGATGCGTTTTGGACAAATAGCAGCGAAGATTACTTCACAGGGCTTGCTCAGTTGATTAGAGATAACGCTGGAGAAGAGGTACTTACTATAGAAAATATTAGACTAACCCACAATCTAGGGAATGAGAAAGTCGGTACTTCGCGATATATCAATGAGTTCTGTAGCCATATTGATTTTGACAGCGAAACTGTTGCAAATCTCAATGGGACGATACAAGCGCCTAACGACACCCGTGAAAGCATAAGATCAGTTTTCGCTAATCCATTAAGCCTTTATAGCCAGGATAGCTTGTGCGACATGCTTTTCAAGTCAGATTTTGAGTTTTCTATGATAGGAAAAGAGAAGACGGCGGTTTTCCTCATAACACCTGATGAGAGGACTATATATAATCCAATTATCTCGAGCTTTGTAAAATTGAGCTACGGAGCATTGATTGATACGGCGGAAGGTGCAGAGTGCAAAGGTGTATTACCCATTAGAGTGAATTACATGCTCGACGAGTTCGGAAATTTGCCCTGCATTGCGGATTTTAATTCGATGATTACCGCAGGCAGAAGCCGGAACATTCGCTTCAACCTGTGCGTGCAAAGCTTAGCTCAATTATATAAAACATATTCTGAAACAATTGCAGAAAATATCATAGCCAATTGTGAAGCTTGGTATATCCTACGTTCGAATGATGACAAGCTGCATGACCGTCTTAAAAAAATGTGCGGTACTCATATAAGTGAGCATTTGCGTACTGAAAAAGCGCTGATTGATACGATGAGCATTCAGCGTCTGAAGAAGGAGCGCGGCGAGGTTTTGATTAAGATACTAGGTCAGTATCCTTTTGTAACTGAACTGCCGGATATAGATGATTACGACTTCAACTTACCCATGCCATCAGAAGTGAATTTCACTAAACGCATTGCAGTTAAGAGGGTATTGTTTGACATACGGCTGTTTGTCAAAGAACTGCGCGCAAAGAAATTAGCTGAGAAGTTGCCTGTTTCTACGGAAAAAACGTTGACAGAAATTGAAGACTTGGAAGGTATTATAAGCAAAATTGACAAAAAAATATTAGAGTTAGAAGCGAGCGAAGCAAAAGAAAGAAAAGAACGCAAAGCAAATCCCGATTCTCTTCCAAAATCAAAGCCGCTACCCAAGAATAGAAATGTCCCGCCTCAAGAAAGGCTTACAAGAAAAAAGAAGGAGGAATAGTCATGAGTAAACTAATACCGACTGTATTGGATTCCACAACTAAAGGTGAGCGAGTCTGCGATATTTACTCAAAGCTGTTATCTGACCGGATTATTTTTATAGATAACGTTATTGACCAGGAAGCAGCGTCAATAGTAATCGCACAAATGCTTTATCTGGAATCACAGGATGCAAGTAAAGATATTAGGCTATATATAAACAGTCCGGGCGGCAGCGTAACTGCAGGGATGGCCATATTCGATACTATGAACTACCTTAGATGCGATGTTTCTACGATTTGCATAGGCATGGCAGCAAGCATGGGAGCCTTCATACTAGCCTGTGGAGCTAAAGGTAAGCGTTTTGCTTTGCCAAACAGTGAAATAATGATTCATCAGCCATTGGGAGGGGTCGCCGGGCAGGCTGCTGATATAAAGATTCACGCGGAACGGATATTAAACACCAAAGAAAAGCTAGACAGGATTCTTGCCGATGTTACGGGAAATGATGTTGATCAAATCCGAAAGGACACCGACAGGGACAATTTCATGAGTGCAGAGGATGCGAAAAAGTATGGAATCATTGATGAAATAAAAAGCAAAAGGGAGTAAATGATGAACTCACAAATGCATAATCCCGGCCATGGCAGCCGATTTGCTGAAAAAGACGAAATAATCAATGCAGCCACAAAGATAAAGTGCGATGACGATAGGCTAGATGCAGGTGGTGTCCCGCTTTATAGTGACGGAAAAACTGCTTATGTAGATAATCAAGATTCACATTCGCTTATTTTCGGCGCAACCGGGAGCATGAAAACGCGAAGGATTATTATGCCGACAATTGCTACGCTGATAAAACATGGGGAGTCGATTGTTGTCCATGATCCAAAAGGGGAGCTATACAAACGCTTTGCAAAGCTCCTTGATCGCAATGAATACGACACGCATGTGTTAAACTTCCGTGATTCCGGGAAAGGTTCACGGTGGAATCCACTGTCAACTGCATATGCACATTATTTAGAAGGCAATATTGATAAGTCAACTGAGAGCATTCGTGATATTGCGGAATGTATATAC
>Ga0099364_10011644_pt1 | contig 11988 bp, 8 predicted proteins | sample TergutTh196P3_FD_73070 | JGI IMG/M metagenome (GOLD analysis project Ga0099364, IMG submission 73070) | Microcerotermes parvus P3 segment gut microbial communities from Pointe-Noire, Republic of the Congo - Th196 P3 | ecosystem: Host-associated > Arthropoda: Insects > Digestive system > Gut ...
TGCTCCGTATTGGGTATAGCTGTTTTTGGAGCTGTACAGAGAAAACTTTGTTGACGGGCAAGGGGATTTGCCTTAATCCATTTATTGTGTTCCCTTACCGGGCATATAGTCGAATATATCCCGTATCCGGCGTTTAGAATATCATCGGATAACGCCGTGCCATCACTGTCACGAATTACATCTGCTCCCCAACGCCGTGCCAGTTCCAGAGTTAGGGTCTCATAACCTGCCTCACCGGGCAGAGTAAAATTGCCTTTCATTAAAGGCATTAACCTTTAATTCCGCCAATCATTACGCCCCGGGCAAAGTATTTCTGTAAAAAGGGGTAAAGCGTGAGTATGGGAACAGTGGCAATTATTATCGTGGCGTACTTAATAGTCTCCGATATCGCTTCCTGGTCGCCTGAGTCTACCATTTCCAAGGCTGAAGCTTGCAATAATATTTCCCGTAAAACTACCTGCAAGGGATAAAGTTCCCGACGTCTTAAAATTACACTGGCCCAGAACCAGGAATTCCAGATACTAAGCCCGTAGTAGAGGATCATTACCGCCATAATTGCTTTGGACAGGGGAAGTATGATTCTGAAAAGGATCTGTATATGCCCTGCGCCGTCAATAATCGCCGCTTCCGTAAGAGATTCAGGAATTGCATTAAACGATGTTCTAAGGATGATCATATTAAAAACATTTATCATTCCCGGGAAAATAAGGCCCCAATGGTTATTGGTAAGGCCCAGGTCCCTTAAATTTAAGAACGCTGGAATCATACCGCCAGAGAAAAACATGGTAAAGGTAACCATTAGCATGATGGGTGTTCTAAAAAATACGTTTTTTCGGGAGAGGAAATAGGCGCATAAAGAAGTCATAAAAAGAGCCAGAACCACCCCTACTACCAAAATAAACATGGTATTCCTATAACCAAGGGTGATCATCGGGTTCTGGAACACCCTGATATATGCCGCATTGCTCAATCCTCTTGGGGCCATAAGGAGCCCTGTATGCTGCATTAAAAGAAAGTTTTCGCTTAAGGATGCCATAAGAACATAGTACATGGGATAGGCAGTTAAAATTGCCAGGAAAATAAGGAAGCCATAGTTGAAAAACATAAAGACGTTTTCACCAAAGGAGTGCCGGGCGCTTGAGAGTTTAATTTTCATCTATATCTCCTTATTACCAAAGACTCGTTTCTGATACTTTGCGGCTAATCTTGTTGGCTATAATCAACAAAGAGAAGTTTACTACCGAATTAAAAAGACCGATGGCTGTCGAATAACTCCAGTTCTGTTCCAAAAGGCCTACCCGGTACACGTAAGTGGAAATAATATCCGCCACCTCGTAAGTCGCGGGGTTGTATAAAAGCAGGGTCTTTTCGTAACCTTCGCTTAAAAGTCCGCCGATTCGAAGGATCAATAGAATGGTAATTGTAGGGGCTATGCTGGGCAGGGTAACATTCCAAAGCTGCCTCCACTTGTTTGCTCCATCTATCATGGCCGCCTCGTATAACTGCGGGTCTATCGCCGAAAGGGCGGATAAATAGATGATAGTACCCCAGCCAACGCTCTGCCAAATCCCCGAACCTACATAAATCGAACGATATAGACTGGGCTGCTGAAGCAAGGGGAAGCGTCTTCCTCCAAAGTATTCAATAATATCGTTAAAAAGCCCTGTAGAAAGGGAGAAATCCGTAATCATTCCGGCAATAACGATAATGGAAATAAAGTGGGGCAGATAAGTAATAGTTTGAATTGTACGTTTAAATTTGGAATGCCTTACTTCGTTTAAGAGCAGGGCCAATATTATAGGCGCTGGAAACCCCCAAAATAATTGGTAGACATTAAGAAGAAATGTATTCCTTAAAAGCCGCAGGAAGTATGGACCTCTGAAAAAACGGACAAAATGCTCAAAACCAAAATAGGTTTGCACCCAGGGACTTCTTGAAAAGCCCCTTCCGGGAGAAAAATGCTTAAAAGCGATAAGTGCGCCGTACATTGGTTTATATTGGAACAGAATAAAATAAGCAATTACTGGTATTACAAGGATATACAAGGAATAGTTCCGCTGCATATCCTTTCTTAATGTCTTCCTTAAGTCTCTCTTCATAATTGGTATCCTCCTAAAGTCCAATTTGTTTACAAGTATCGTAGTATTCTGTACACATAAGGAGGAAAGCACCCATACCGTGAAGGTCGTTTGCCACAGTCGGCCTGTCAAAATAAAATTGTAAATTACCTACCCCGGTCCCTATGCAGACTTTGGAAACTATAAGGTCTTCACCTTCAAAATTAAGGGATTTGATAATTCCTTCGTAGGCCCGGTGGATGTATTTGGAATATGATTTGTGGATCAAACCCTTTTTAATTGCCTTTGCAATAGCGTAAGTATAAAGGGATGAACAGGATGTTTCATGCCAATTACCTTTAACATCGCCTTTGTCTACTACCTGGAACCAAAGACCCGTTTCTTCGTCCTGAAAACGAATAAGGGCATTAATTATATCCAATCCGGCGCTGATTAACTCATGGCGGCGTTTATTATTTTCCGGGTAATAATCCAGAAGGTCCATTATAGCTACAGCATACCAACCTATGGCCCTGCCCCAAAATTCAGCGGAAAGCCCGGTTTCTTTATTAGCCCAGTCAACTTCTTTTGAATCATCCCAAGCGTGGTAAAGGAGTCCTGTCTTTGGATCCGTCATATTCCGGCGCATCAAGTCCATCTGTTGATAGATGATTTCATAAAAATAAGGTTTATCAAAATAATGGGCGTACATGACGCTATAAGGGCCTATCATATAGAGGGTATCCAGCCACATCTGATTAGGTCTATTGTACTTATGCCAAAAGCCCCCCCAGGTATTAGTAGGCCACATCTCCACCAGGGGTACAAAATCATCCAGGACCTTCTTATAGCGCGGATCTTTTGTTTCCTTGTACAGGTGAAAGAGCATGATGGCAGGCTGCATATCATCAAATTGACGCTCGTGTTCGTCAAAGCGGATTTTACCTTCGTCATCAATATAGTAATCCATCCAGTCTTTTATATAGTTATAATATCTTTTATCTCCGGACAGGAAAAAGGTCCTTTCCATACCAGAAAGAAAAACCCCCTGATGGTAATGGAAACGATTTTTTGGGGGTAGCTCACTCACAGTGAATTTGCGGATCAGGGTATCCGCTCCCATTTTAGCATAATCCAAAGCAGTTTTTTCGCCAGCGGCCATAATCCTTACTCCTTTCATAATTATTGATCGGCTAATACCCTAAGTCAACATAAATTTCTTGACTTTCTATTGATATATGCTATCTTGGTTATAAGCGGAATTTTTTCCGTATTTAAATTTATTTTGCGGAGGATCTTAGAGATGAAAAGACTTATTTCATTGTTATTGTTTATAGCAATACTTGGAACCGGATCGCTTTTTGCAGCTGCTGCAAGCGAAGGTGCCGCTCAAACAGCCAGGATTAGTACACCGGTTGGTCAATTTCCTGTTGATGCCGGCGGTGCTTCCCTGCGTTATTGGGTAAATTTGGGTGATTCAAGGAATGCCAATTATACCAATATGGCTGATACTCCCCTGGGGCAGGAGTTATCACGTAGATCAGGGATAAATGTTGTATACGAACATCCCCCTTCAACTGCCGTAGCCGAAGCTTTTAACCTCTTGATCGCCTCCGGGGACGATATGCCGGATATTGTTGAATATAACTGGCTTACCTTACCTGGCGGACCTGAAAGGTATATTTCGGATGGTATTATAAGAAGGTTGAACGATACAATTCAAAGTTACGCCCCCAATCTAAGAAACTTTTTAGCCGCTAATCCTAATTATGACCGCCTGGTCAAAACCGACGAAGGCAGTTATTACGTATTCCCCTTTATCCGGGGCCATGAGGAGTTGATGTATTCCCAGGGCCTTATGATCCGCATGGACTGGCTTAGAGACCTTGGACTCCAGCCTCCCCAAACCATGGATGACTGGTACAATATGCTGATTGCCTTTAGGGACAGATTAAACGTTCCTGCTCCTTTCACTATGACTTGGAGCAATAGGGCCCGTATGTTTATGCCCGGTTTTGGTTTCTTAAACGGCATGTACATTAATCATACGGATAATAGAATCGCCTTTGGGCAGATCCAGCCCGGTTATAGACGATGGGTAGAGACCATGACCAGATGGTATGCAGAACGTTTGATTGACCCGGATTTAATGTCCTTAACAGCCGCTCAGTTAAACCAGAAAATGACTACCGGAGGATCCGGTGCTACTGTAGCCTCTATTGGAAGCGGTATAGGTGTCTGGACTTTAGCAGCCCGGCCCACAACTCCCAGGTATGAAATAGTAGCCGTCCAATACCCGGTGATCAACAGGGGCGATAGATTGATTTATACCATCCCGAATCTCCCCTATAACGGTGCCGGCAGTGCCGCAATCACTACTCAGAGCAGGAATGTTGAATTAGCTGCCCGTTTTCTGGACTTTGGTTATCATCCTCAAGGCCATCTTATATTTAATTTTGGTGTTGAAGGCGTATCCTATAATATGGTTGGTAATGTCCCAACATTTACGCCTTTTGTAATGACCGGAGCAGGCAGAAACTGGCCTTTAGTTCAATCACTTGGTGCCCATGTCCGCAGTGTCGGGGATGGTCCCTTTGTTCAAAACGTAGAGTATATAAGGCAATACTACGATCTGCCTGAGCAGTACCAGGGCTTATTGAACTTCGTTCTGCCCGGCGCTCTTGATTATTTCCGGCCGCCAATTACCGCCACACCTGCAGAGAGTACTGAGCTGGCGAATATTATGCAGTCAATTAACACCTATACTGAAGAAAGAACAGCCAGATGGATTTTAGGAACCGAGCCTTTAAACGATGCCACCTGGAACGACTACCTTGCATCAGTTGACCGTATGGGTATTCAAAGAGCAATCGCCCTGGAACAAGCTGCCTTACAGCGTTTTAGAAATCGTTAAGGTTTATTATAAACCGCAGATGGCGCGGATGAAGACGGATTATCGCAGATTAGGAATTTAGAATCTTAATAATCCAATATTTATCCGCGCTAATCTGTATTCATCTGCGATATCCGTGGTTATTATAATCAAGTCCTTCTAACAGCCTTTAATAGTTCCTCCCGGTGGACTTCGTGCCAGATGGGTCTGCCATGGGGACAATGAGGGTCAGGAAGACTTAAGGCCTCTTTAGCTAAGTCCAGAGCTGTCTCCCCATCCAGATAATCCTTATCCTTAATAGCTCCCATACATGAAAGTTTAATGGCCCAATGCTCGGCTAAATGCTTCCCGGAATATTTAAGCTTGAGTATTTCTTCAATAGTTTCTTTATCAGAAAGACGCCATACTGAAGGTAATGCTTCAATCCGCCACTGGCCGTCTTCTTCTTTAATAATAATACCAAGATCATCAAGTTTTTTCTGCTGGTTTCTTAAAAAAGCGTCATCATCTGCACTTTCTGTTGTAAAGGGAATGGCCACAAGGAGTTCCTGCTTTGCTATTTTTCCCATTATAAAACTATTGTAAAGAATACGTTCATGGGCCGCATGTTGATCGATGATGAAAAGTCGGTCTTTATATTCTATAAGGATAAAAAGTTCAAAGAGGCGGCCTATTATGCGTATATTGCCGGGTCCGTCAAATACTAATGCATCTGAGGATACATACATATCTTTTAATGTTAGGGCTTCTGCGGCCAGTTTTCCGGTGCTTATTTTTCCATCCTGCCCTGTGTTCAATTCAAGATAAATATCTGCAGCAGTTTCAGTTTTAAAATCGAGGCCAGAATATGTCTTACGCCGGAAATTTTCCAGGCTGCTGCTTATGATATGGTGAATGGCAGCGGGATCACTGAATCGTGCCTCCCGTTTAGCCGGATGTATATTGAAATCTGCCAGGGCCGGATCAATATCAAGATACACTGCACCCACAGGATGAGTTCCATTGGGGAATAAACCCCGTAGCCCGTATTCCAGGGCCTGAAGCAGGGAATAATCCTGGATTCTACGCTTATTGGCAAAAATAAACTGCTGCCGCCGGTCCTTCCTCCACAATTCCGGCCCTCCAAAGACAATGAGTACCTGGAAACCCGGCCCTTGGGCAGTAATTTCGTTTAGAAAATTTCCATCCTTCTCGTTAAGTAAAATCCGGCTGAAGCGTTCTTTAAAAGAAGGGTGGGGCGGCAGGAAGCTTGATAAGCTTCCATCAGAAAAAAAACGAAAAGTCCTTTCTGGAAAGACAAGAGCTTTTTCGTTAAAAGTGTATTTACAGGAAGCAGCTTCGCTGCTTTCCCGTTTTAGGAAACGTTTTCGTGCGGGTATATTGTCAAAAAGACCCAAGGATCTGACGCTGGTCCCTTTGTTTCTTCGGCCTTGCTCAATTAAAAAGTTTTTCCCGGAGCTAGCTTCCAGTTTCCATGCCTGGCGGCCGTCCAGACTGCTTAGGATTTCCAGACGGGAAACTGCAGCTGCGGCCGCCAGTGCTTCCCCCCGGAATCCCAGGCTAAAAGTTTTTTCCAGATCAGAAACTGAACGGATCTTGCTGGTGGCATGGGTCTTGCAGCAGAGCTCCAGATCCTCCCTGCTCATGCCATCACCGTCATCACTTACTTCGCTGCTGATTATTCCTCCGCCTTCAATAGTAACTTCTATCGTGGAAGCTGAGGCATCCAGGGCATTATCTATAAACTCCCTTAATAATGCAGATGGCCGGTCTATTACTTCACCGGCAGCTATCTTTCGGGCTTCTTCCGGGGGGAGTATTTTTATACTGCTCATTATTATTCCTGATGGTCAAATAGCTCCAATTCAGGGCTTTCTTCGGCTTTTGCATGTGGTCCATTCATTAAGATTTCTATACGGTTTTGAATTTTTTCCAATTCTTTTTCAAGGGATCTGGCCAGCTTGATCCCCTCTTCAAAATCTTTCAGAGCATGATCCAGGGGAATATCGGGTTTTCGAATATTCTCTCCAAGGACTTCGAGCCTTTCCAGCTTTTCTTCCAGAGTTAACTCATGTTTTACCGGAGCTTTTGATTCCGCTGCTGCCTTAGCGCTTGCTTTAGCCATGTATACTCCTGTTATTGATACTCCACTTATTCACCCTGTCTGCCAGGATGAAGCAGAGGCAGGCGGCGATTCCTAGAATTATAGCTAAAACCCATCCCATAGAATAGCTGTTTGTAACATCGTATATTGTTCCGTAGCCTGGGGAAGATACTATAATTCCAATAAAAGTCATCATAGTAACCAGGCTGTATACTTTTGAAAAATCTTTTCTGCCAAAGTAGTTTGCCGTTAGAACAGGTCCCAATATCGTTGCTCCAGATGAGGCAAGACCAAGGAAAAAAGCGTAGATCCATGTGAAAAGCGGAAAACCTGATAAAAGAGCAAAAACAGGAAATAATACACAGGATATGGCGATCAGCAAACTTCCTTTAAGGGAACCCAGACGGTCCAGTAAATGTCCCATGATTACTTTAAATAAAGTTAAAAAAATCATATATACTGAAGACACTGCTGAGGCATAAGCCATGGAATAACCTATGTCATTTAAAAATGGTATAGTATGAACATGAGGTCCTGATTGACAGAGGGTAACTCCTATAATGGCAATAGATACAAGCCAGAAAGTCTTTGTACTTAATGCCTGCTTTCTTGTTAATCCAGAATTTGAAGCACTAAATGCATTAGTGCTGGTTTTATTTTCTTTATTTGATGAGTATGGCTTTAAGCCATGATCTTTCGGATTATCTTTTATTATAAACAAAATAATAGGGACCAGGATTAGTAGTGATACACAAGCCAGGAAGCGGTATGTCCATCTCCATCCATTTAATTCGATAAACCTATTTGCAATTGGGACCAGGACTGCCGCCAATAACCCACTTCCGGAAAAGGCAATTCCCGTTGCCAGGCCTCTTTTATCACTAAACCAGCTATTTATTAGTATTCCCACAGCCATCATTCCAACACCGTTTACAAATAATCCGCTTATAAAGGCAAGAAGGTAAAAGGTCCAAAGCTTTGATGCAAATGAATAGCAAAAAAGGACCAATCCGCATATTACAGCACCAACTAATGATAGGCGCCGGAATCCAAATTTATTGAATAAATTACCAAAGAAAGGCATTAGAACCATGGAGACGATAAAAGATATTGAAGTGTACATGGAAAACCAGCCCCTTAAAAAACCAAGTTCATCACATACAGGTTTAATAAAAATCCCAATACCGGTATTAAAAATTCCTACTCCTCCGCCGGTTATAAGTAAGCCTGCGAATGCAATAATCCAGGCATAATGTAATTTCTTATTCATCTATACCTTCAACCTCGGCGCGAATAAGACCTTCCAGGGGCCGGATAGTGATCCGGTCTCCTTTTTTTAAGTCCCTGCTTCGGCGGATCAGTTTTCCTGTCCTGTCAAGGCTTACAACTGAGTAACCCCTTTCCAGAATCTTTTTTGGGCTGCCTGCTTCAAGACCCATATTTGCAAGATCAAGCCTTCGCCTTATTTGCTCCACTTTTGCACTAAGGTTGAATAATAGGGCCTCCTTAGCATCATCAAAACGCAAAAGACGGGGCTGGAGTATACTGCGAAAGCGGTACTCCAAATCTTCCGGGTTAAAAGGTTTAATGGAAAGACGGATTTTTTCTGTCCTGGATTCCATGGTTCTTTGCAGATTCAGCATTAGAGCTCTGACTTTCTCGTAAGTTTTTTCCCTGTCATCGCTTACCAATTCTGCAGCAGCCGATGGGGTAGGAGCTCTGAGATCTGCTGCATAATCGCAGAGAGCCCAGTCAATTTCGTGGCCCACTGCACTGATCACTGGGATTTTAGAAGCGCTAATGGAACGGACTACAACTTCCTCAGAAAAGGGAAGGAGATCCTCCAATGAGCCTCCCCCCCGGCCTACAATGAGGACTTCTGCCAAGTTCCATGCATTGGCTTGTTTAATGCGAAGGGCAATCAGCTCTGCAGCTTCATTCCCTTGAACCGGTGCAGGTAGTATAATAACTCTAATTCCGCCGGAACGCCGGGATAGGATGTTGAGGATATCCCTAACAGCCGCACCTGTAGGAGAGCTGACAATTCCGACAGTCCTTGGAAAGCGGGGTATACGCTGCTTCCTTTCATCATCAAAGAGTCCTTCTTTAGCCAGCTGCTTTTTCCGCTCTTCAAGCATGGCCAGGATTTCACATGCACCGGCCTGCTCCATTTCTTCTGCTACAATCGAATAAGTTCCCCTTTGAGCATATACCGATAAACTCCCCCGCACCCTAAGGAGCATACCATCCTTGGGCTCAAAGCCAAGAGAAAAAAGGCGGTTCCGGAACATAATAGCCGTAATGGATGCCCCGGCGTCTTTTAAGGTGAAGTAAAGATGCCCGGTACTGGAAGGCCTGCAATTGGATAACTCCCCCTCCACAACCACAGAAGAAAAATTCCCCTCAATAATCTGACGAATCTTTGAAGTAAGTTCAGAAACAGTAAGTTTCCGATCAAGGCTTTGCCGGTCCATTAGGTATTATAAAGCCTGATCACTATACTTTACAATTACTCTTTACGGGATCTTGGCTTGGTGCCCTTGTTTATATAGTGTTTATTGCTATAATTGGGTTGTGGAAAAGTTTGTATTGGGTATCAGCGGAATGACTTGTGCGGCTTGTGCCGGGCGGGTGGAAAGAGCAGTTTTAAAGGTGGAGGGGGTTAGTACTGCTTCGGTTAATCTTGCTACGGAAAAATTGTCTATCGAATTTATAGAAATGCAAGCGCTTGCATTAATAAAGGAAGCGGTGCTTAAGGCCGGTTATAAGGTACTGGATGTAAATAAAACAATCTCTGCGGAAGAAACTTTTGCACTTAAACAGAAAGAAATTAAAATTATTAAAACAAAAACAGCGATAGCATTGATCTTTGCGTTGCCGCTTTTTTATATCACTATGACTCCCATGCTGCCTTTTACGTGGCTGCCATTTTGGACAGCCATTCACCATACCATGATGGGTTTTCCCCTTAGATTTGCTATATGGCAGATAGTCTTAACTGTTCCTATTGTTATAGCAGGGTTTAAGTTTTACACTGTCGGATTTCTGGCCCTGCTCCGGCGCAGCCCTAATATGGATTCTTTAATTGCCATAGGAACTTCATCAGCACTTATTTACAGTGCATATAATACATGGAGAATTTTTAATGGGGATTATACTGCTGTGGATCTGCTTTATTATGAAACTGCCGGTGTTATCTTTGCTTTAATTCTGCTTGGCAAAAGTCTCGAAGCGGTTTCAAGAGGAAAAACCAGTGAGGCAATTAAAAAACTAATGGGCCTTGCCGCAAAGACCGCCATTATCATAAAAGAAGGTATAGAAAATGAAATCCCCATTGATGAAGTGGAAATTGGTGATATCATAGTAGTTAAACCAGGGACAAAAATCCCTGTAGACGGCACAGTAATAGAAGGATATACAGCCATTGATGAATCCATGTTATCAGGTGAAAGTATGCCCCTTGATAAAAAAGCCGGTGACACAGTATATGCCGCAACTATTAACACAACAGGTTTAATTAAGTTCAAAGCTGAAAAAATCGGAGCCGACACAGCTTTAGCCCAGATAATAAAACTTGTAGAAGACGCTCAGAGCAGCAAAGCTCCCATAGCGGCATTAGGTGACAAAGTTTGCGCTGTGTTTGTTCCGCTGGTTTGTGTTATTGCAATAGTGGTTGGATTGACATGGCTCTTAGTCAGCGCTAATTTCGCATTTACACTTTCAATTTTTATCACCATGCTCGTCATTGCCTGTCCCTGCGCTCTAGGTTTGGCAACACCAACGGCAATAATGGTTGGTACCGGAAAAGGCGCTGAAAACGGCATATTGATAAAAAGCGGCGAAGCGTTAGAAATTACCCACAGGATCAATACTATAGTTTTTGATAAAACAGGAACAATAACTGAAGGAAAGCCTAAGCTTACTGATATTATTATTGAGAAAAGTGAAAAAAGAAAAGAGAAAAAAATAGATTATTTGCTTCAACTGGCCGCGTCTGCGGAGAAGGGGAGTGAGCATCCTTTAGCTCAGGCTATAGTAGAGGAAGCGGAAAGACGCGGTATTCCCCTGCTCCAGGTGACAGATTTTAAAGCAATCCCTGGCCGTGGTATTGAAGCTGTAATTGACGCTGTTTCTGTTATTATTGGGAATCGAAAACTAATGGATGAGTGCGGTATTGTTCTTTCCGTAATGGAAGATGAATCTGATAAACTGGCAGTTGAAGGCAAAACACCTATGTTTATTATTATTGACAGGGAACTTGCGGGAATTGCAGCTGTTGCAGATGTGGTAAAACCAAGCAGCGCTAAAGCAATCGAGCGTCTGCATAAAATGGGTATTGAAGTTGCCATGATTACAGGGGATAATAAAAAAACTGCCGCCGCAATCGCAAAACAAGTAGGAATAGACCGGGTTTTAGCCGAAGTATTACCCCAAGACAAATCAGAAGAAATAAAAAAACTCCAAGATACATTTATAGAAAATTCCAAAGTGAAAAATTGCCACATGCACATACATTCGCATGGAGAAAAACGTATTAAAAGGCTTATGCCTTTTAATACGTTTTTCTCCCAAGCGACAAACCGAAGGTTTGTCGCAATGGTGGGTGATGGTATTAACGATGCACCTGCACTGGTACAGGCAGACATAGGTATTGCAATAGGCAGCGGTACTGATGTCGCGATGGAAAGCGCTGATATTGTTTTAATGCGATCGGATTTAATGGATGTAGCTACGGCAATCAATTTAAGCAAGCGTACAATCCGTACTATCAAGCAGAATCTTTTCTGGGCATTTGCCTATAATACTCTGGGGATTCCCATTGCCGCCGGCCTTCTTTATCTCTTTGGGGGGCCGTTAATGAACCCAATGTTTGCCGCTGCCGCTATGAGTCTTAGTTCAGTTTCGGTTGTGTCAAATGCCCTGCGGCTAAAACG
>Ga0099364_10011645_pt1 | contig 11987 bp, 13 predicted proteins | sample TergutTh196P3_FD_73070 | JGI IMG/M metagenome (GOLD analysis project Ga0099364, IMG submission 73070) | Microcerotermes parvus P3 segment gut microbial communities from Pointe-Noire, Republic of the Congo - Th196 P3 | ecosystem: Host-associated > Arthropoda: Insects > Digestive system > Gut ...
GGATTATACAGAAAAACAATTTGACCTTTGCGTTTGCACAGCTAAATGCAACATTATCTATTTCAATTGCAGTTACCCTTGCAAAGTTGCAGTTACCTTTTCAATCGACCTCTTTAATATTTTTCGTAAAGATAACATCACCAATATATTAGCATACAGGGGCGCTATTTGAGAACTTATTTTCGATGAAAGGCCTTATCACTCGCCCATGCCAGCCATCACACTTTTTAATTAGAGCCAATCAACCAGCATTAAATCAGGCACTAGGCTGAAATGTTTTTTATTGTTAGTGACCAATCTTGCATTTAACGAAATTGCCGCGGCGGCTATCTGCATATCCAAAGCGCTGATGACTTTTCCGGTTGAGGTCATTTGATGGCGAATTTTCGCGTATTTCATAGCCGCGGCATGATCCCAGTCTCTGATTTGGACGAGTGTAACGAAATCGTTGATGTCGCGTCCCAGCTTTTCTGACGGATTCTTCTCAAAACCATATAACAATTCCGCATAAGTAATGATTGAAATGCACATCGTGTCGCTTTTCCGCTTCAAAAAATCCTTTTTCAGCTCTAAAGGGCGATCTTTGATAATGTAGCTGCATATATCCGTGTCGAGCATATAAATTTCGGACATTAGAACAATTCTCGCTCTTCGGGCGGCGCGTCCTCCGATCTGTCGAGTTCAAAGTCAGGACAGGGGCCGGATTCGAAGAAGCTATCCCATGTAACGGATGGCTTAGGAAGCAGAATAACCTTGTCTCCATCGCGCTCGATATAAACCTCGTTAGTAGTAAAATTGAACGCCTTCGGCAATCTTAAAGCCTGACTGCGTCCGCTTTTAAATATTCGCGCCGTTGTTCTGCTCATGAAAACGCTCCTCTCAAGTATTCATGTAATATGATTATGTCATATTACATGCAAATAAACAAGAAATTTTGGTGCGGCGGTCATCCGCGTATTCAAAAGCGCTAAAGTGATCCTTGATAATTCAGCTTCCGATACGCTCTATTATGTTAGTGCCACATCCTCTATTATGTTGACAAAATGCGCTCTATTTTGTTATATACTGAGGTATTAATATGCGAGGAGTCAGGATATGACATTGCGAAACAGTAAATACAAAGACCGGCTGCTTGACAAGCGGCTCAAAAAGTACCTCCGCGCCTTTGGCGCCGTCGAAATCGTAGGAACCATGTGGTGCGGTAAAACATGGATGGCGGAGGCTCACGCTGAGAGTAAAATCAATCTTTCAAACGCGGGAACCAGATCGCTTATCGAAGCGGACCTCAGCTTGGCTTTTGAGGGCGGGAAGCCCCATGTAATTGACGAATGGCAGGAGATTCCGTCGCTTTGGGATGAAACGCGCTTGGCTGTTGACGCCGCCGCAGGCGAGCGCGGACTGTTTATTCTGACAGGATCGTCCACGCCAAAGAAAGAAGAAACCGTTCATAGCGGGACAGGGCGCATATCCCGCATTCACCTCAGGCCAATGAGCCTTTATGAGTCTGGAGATTCGGATGGTTCGGTCTCGCTCGGCGGATTGTTCGAAGGGCGCTTTAAAAACGCGCGGGTACGGACAGACCTTCGAAACATCGCAGGCCTGATATATAAAGGTGGATGGCCGGGAGCTTTGCACCTTGCCTCGGAGGGTGCGGAGCTGATACCGAATCAATACCTGGATACGCTGTTATCTTCCATCGGTAAAAAGAATGGAATAAACGAATACAGACTGAGGCGTTTCCTTGCGTCTTTGGCGAGAAATATAGGTCAAGCCGTGACATATCGTACAATAGCAAGTGATATCGTGGAAGGAGATATTGACGGCAAAAAAGAGCTCGCTTCAAGGCAGCATGTCGAAGCGCTTTTAAGTACGTTCAAAGAGCGATTTATTATAGAAGATTTATGCGGATGGGATGCTCCCATTCGTTCAAAATCGCGGCTGCGGGTGAAGCCGAAACATGGTTTTGTCGATCCATCGCTGACCGCGGCGCTGCTTGGCGCAGACAAAGACCGGCTGCTTCAGGACGGGCAGTTATTTGGGAAATTGTTTGAAGAATTGTGTCTGAGGGATTTGAGGATATATGCTTCCTGCATGGACTCCGCATTGCCCGATCCCGTTAAGTATTACAGGGATTCCGACAATCTCGAAGTCGATGCGATCATTGAACAGAGAGATGGGCGTTGGGCGGGAATCGAAATAAAGCTGAGCGAAAACAAAGTAGCGGAAGGCGTTGCTAATCTGTTGCGCCTTAAAAATAAGCTGACTATGAACCCGTTGGCACGGAATCCCGAACCTGCTTTTATGGCGGTTTTGGTTGGCAAAACGGAGTTTTGCAGGAGGACGCCCGAAGGGATATTTGTGATTCCCTGCACATCATTGACAGCGTGACGCCAGTGATGTTGGTCGGCATTTTTTCGGCGAAAGCGCCGCTGTTGGGCGTAACGCGCCTGTTAGAACAATACCAGACCGACTGTGGGCCAAAGTTCTCGCAGTGCTGATGTTATCCTCCATACCGGTGCTCGCGTTGTACCTGATTTTCAGCAAGCATTTCATCAAGGGCCTCACCGCGGGGAGTGTTAAGGGGTAGCACCATTTCTCAGTTGAATGTTTTATAAATGAAATAGCCATTAATTTATCGATTTAATGGGGAAAATCGTTCTGTATATCTTTTTTGTGATATTGAACAGCCCAAGCTTTTTTAAAATATTTACGACAATATTTACGACTCTTTCTTTAAATGTAAATGGGATTGTTGGCCTACAGACTGCCCTTACCGCACTTTCGTTCATGAGCTTTTTTTCAAAAGCAACGCAGTCTATGTAGAACGACATATTGTAAGTGATCCCGGCAAAAGAAGAATCCAACTCGTTGTATTTTGCGTTTAAAAAATCAAGCAACTCCTTGCAGCGCTCAATGAAAACATTGGCATTATAAGCTTGATTGCCGCTATCCAGCCCTTCTACCAGGTAAACGCCGTTTTTGCTCACTTTATCGTAGAGGAGCTCCCATTTTTTCAGAACGTTTTCAGCACCGCAATTTGCATTATCGAGTACGGCATCGGGCGAGCCAAATTCATCAATTATGCTTTGGAGGAATCCAGCGTCGAATACATTCCCAACGCGTACGTAGATTTGTCCGTCCTGTGTGTAATTTTCTTCGAAATTATCGTTAATGCCTACAATTACTGCAAATGGGCCAAGATATTGTTTCCACACGGAAAAGGAATCATCCGTGCCGAACATCCAAAACACGACCGGTCGATTCACAAATTTATCGAAACAGTCTCCATAAACTGGATTGCTGGCTATTTGTCGCTCCTCAATTAAATCATATAGTCGTCGTTTTTCAAAAGCAACTACGCTATCATAACATGACATGGAGTATGTTGCTTTTGCAAAGGATTTTTTTCGTGCATGAAGGTTGTCCACAAGATCCTTGCATCGTTCAATAAACGTACCTTCACGCTTTAATCCTCCTCCGTAATCATCGAAATAGGCAGTGTGGAGATCCTCTACGAAGTAAACACCGTTTTCGTTTATTTTGTCATACATATAATCCCACGTTTTACAGATATGCATCATCACATGGCTGCCATCGTCAAGCACAATGTCTGGCGGGCCGAATTCATCAAGGACACTTTGCAGGAACACAGTATCGGATTGATCACCGATCCGAACGTGAATTTGATCCTCTTCAATTTCTTTGCATTTTGGATCAATGTCAATGCCGACAATCGTCACAAACGGCCCGAAATATCGTTTCCAAAGTTGCAGAGAACCGCCCCTGGACACACCAATTTCCAAAAACACAACCGATTGATTTATAAATCTTGAGAAATGCTTTTCATAAATGGGGAAATAATGCATCCATTTTTGGATGGAACGATGATTGTTAAGCCAAAAATCCCGCCAAAGAGACATAGCTGGCCACTCCCTTCCAAGTGAAATATTCCTCGCCGTATGTTTTAAATAGTGCCATCACAAGATATTTGGTTCATAGTGCCATACACCTATCAGTTCGATTGCAACAAAAGGCAATGCGTTTTTTATGGCTATATGGATCTTCAATACCTTCCGCAAAAAAATTTTCAAAGCAAGTCGTAAAAACAAATAAAATCAGCGAACCTCTCAAGAAGTTCGCTGAAAAAATCTTTCGTATCGAAAAAATTGCCGAGCCGATTGTTGGATTTACATTGAGAAACGTAAAAAGGACAGCCCGCAGCCCGCAGCCCGCAGCCCGCAGCCCGCAGCCCGCAGCCCGCAGCCCGCAAGATTATGTTCGGCTTGCTGTGTCTGTCAAGGGGTGTTTTAAACAAAAAAACACATCTTTCTTTAATATTTTCATAAAGATTACTTCGTAATTCTAGCATACAGGACGCCATTTGAGAAGTTAGCGCTTGGTATAAACCTTTTGAAATGATATTTTGCGCAAGTTAAGCGGCCAGATTTTTAAAATCGACAACAGTAATCTCATTCATTGCCTGTTCAGCGGTTTTTACAATTATCTCCAAAAGCTTGATTACATCGGCTGTATAAATTATTTCGTTACATTCGGAGCACTTGTGGCAAGGTACGTTTCTTATAATAACAAGGCCGTTGCCCAAATCAGTGACGTCCGCTGTTGTTCCGAATGAAGTGTCAGCTCCGCAGGAAATACATTTCATGGTCAACGCCCCTTTTTGATTTTATAGTCAATCTCTCTATTATTTTCATCAGGATAATATGCTGTAATGATATATAAATATCCATTATCAATACTTGCAACTATGTGGAGAAATGTGTTTTGTTCCGTTAAACCTGACAATAAGCAATTCGGAAAAGGTTTATCATCCTCATATTGCTTTATTATTTCGCCTGTCCGTATGGCATTTTGATATCTTCAATGCTAATAATTCGTTCTGTCAATCTGGCCTTTGCGTGTTTTGTTATCGCGATACATTGATCGTGACATAAATTTCGTAAATCGTCTACGCGTAACAATAACATCAACTCCTCGTAGAGCCACCCTGTTTGATGGATGCGCGTCGGCTAACAGCCTTATCGTGGCACTGGCGCTTGTCGCGATAACCAATACCTGAATGTATGTAATATGACTGTGAGATTGAGATATGAAAATTCTTACAGCATCTCGTTGAACAGTTCGGGGGCGGGGGAGGGTATCACGCAACTTCCCACGATTGCTCCGCGTTCCTCCGAATCCGAGAGGGCAGACTCTACGGCGCTGCGAACGTCGCTCACACCTCCGCACATCGTGAAGTAGCTCTTGCCTCCTATGCCCATACCGAGCCGCACTTCCATCAGCTTGACGTCGGCTGCTTTCGACGCGGCGTCAGCTCCGATTATCGCCGACGCTATGTCGAAGTATTCGACGACGCCCACCGCGTCCATACCGTCTATCTCGGTGGTCGCGTTAATGGCTGGGATGACGTTCGGATGAACCCTCGGAATGATGAGGCTGTTCACCACATTGCCTCCTCCCGTCTCAAGGCCCGCTTCCATGGACATCTTCACAGCGCCGACGTCTCCTGATATGAGGGTGAGATACTTGCCGGGGCAGACCGGCTTGGAAAAGACCATGTCCACGTTCCCGGCCTTGAGCATCGCATCCGCGCTCTCGATGCCTCTTGCTATGCTGTTGAATTCTATTAAGCCGATGCTCGTGATATTCATCCGCTCTTACTCCTTTCGGGTGATGTCGATCCGTCCGTCCGTGCCGGTCACGACTCCGTCGATGGAAGCATGCACCACGCACCCCACGTCCTCGAACGGCACGCGGGCCACCACGTCGCCGCGCCGCACCATGTCGCCCACGGCAACTGTCGGTTCGGAGGGACGGCCGACTCCGTGTTTCAGCGGTATGGAGACCGACTCCGGATGGCATGCGGACGCTTCGTCTTCGATATGGATGTCGTACTTGCCGAGCTCCAGCCGCGAGATGATACGCTTCTGAGCTATACGCCTGTACTCTCTCGCGCGTAAGTATTCGGTATGGATCGACGTATCGCTTACTCTCGATCCGTTCGCGCGCAGGATCTCCTTCACATGTATATTGATGCGCCTCGGACTCAGCATCATTGGACATGAGAAAAGCTCGCATATACCACATTCGCAGCACAGCAGCGCGTCGGTGAGGTCGTTTTGGTTTGTGCCTGTGGCGATGCTTCGCATCACCCTGTGCGGGCGTATCTTGTGTCCTATGAGGTAGCGGGGGCAGAGTTCCGTGCAATACGAGCACTGTATGCAGACGGATTTTGCCTCGTTGATCATTCGCTTTAATGGTTTTCTTGAAAAAGTCGGGAGCGGGTGATCTGCCGGCAGCACGATCAAGCCGCCGTCCGCCTTGTTGATGGTAAGGGAGCGGGCGTCTTTCATGTCGAATTGCTTGCCCATCATCGGGCCGCCCCGGATGATCATCCAGTCGCAGACGGTTGCTCCGCCCGCCCCGGCGACGCAATCGGCGAACGACGTGCCCACAGGGACCTTGAGTATCACCGGGCGGGCTACCGCCCCTGTTACTGTGACGAATTTTTCCGTGACCGGCTCGCCCCGCAAAGCATCGTAAATATTGATCAACGTTGTGACGTTCAGCACCACTACGCCCAACGCGAGCGGTATTCCTCCGGGGGGGACCGAGCGGCCCGTTATCTCGTAGATCATTATCTGCTCGTCGCCTGCGGGATAAAAGCTGGATAATCCGAATATCTCGAAACTTTTCCCGGCTTCCCCTGCTTCCTCGAATGATTTTTTTAGGGCGGCGATCTCACGCTCGTATTTTTTCTTCGTGCATATGACGATCTTTTTTGCGCCTGTCTCGTGCTTCAAAGCGGCGAGCGCCTCCGTTATCTCGCGCGCGAAATGGCGCATCACGTAACGGTCGGAGGCGAGCAGGGGCTCGCACTCGGCGGCGTTCACTATGATAGTATCGAAAGTGCCGGAGAGTTTTTTGTACGTCGGGAAACCCGCTCCTCCCGCGCCGACTACTCCGGCCTCAAATATTTGTTCAAGCAGTCCCACCTGCGTCACCTCCGTGATATCGCGAAGCCGTCGTGTCAAGAGCGGCCAATGGGGAAGAGAAAAGGCATAAAGTCGAGACGTCGGGCCGCGGTATCAGTTCGCTTCCCGTTATTTCGCCTCCTGATATGGCTCGTCCCGCCGACGCGAGCGATGATGACACCTCGCTCGTCTCACCCTGTATCACCCAGCAGAATTTTCCGCCGATAAAATGTCCCATCCAGATCCGCATTACGTCCGCCCTCCCATTTTTCAGGGCGGCGTCAAGACTCATGAAGCCGGACGATATGTTTCTCGTCTCGAAAATGCCGACGGCATCCGGCGAGCCTGGTTTCGGAGTTCGTTCACGCCGGAAATAGCTCAACACGCCGGGATGCGCGCCGGTTATGAGATATCCGGCGATTATTCCGTCCGAGGCCTCGGCCGCGTCCTTCGATTCTCTGACGTCGCCTACGCCGCCCCCGACCGCTATCACGTATTTACCTGTGCAGACGGGAGCGGCATACAACGCCATGACGTCAGAACGTTTCAGCATTTTGTCCAGCGTCGCGACCCCGCGGCTTATGCTGCGGTACTCGACGATGTAAATTGCGTCGTTCATACGTCAGTTTTTCCTTACGATTTTCGCGCCAAGGCCCTTCGCGTAGTCGTGCGCAAGGGCTGTAACGATCGTTTTCTTCGACACGAGAACGACGGTGTCGCGCTGTACATTGTTGTCGCGAAGGTCGCGTTCGTGCAGAAGGCGTTTCCCGCGCAGATCGACTGAATCGCCGCAACAGCAGGTTGCGGGCTCCTCGCAGCATGCAGGGGCGGCGGTCCCGCCAACGAGAGCTCTATACGCGGCCTCTGTGAGCAGAACGTATTTACATAAGCCAAGATCATTTCCCCTGACAACGTCGTAATTTTCCGAGACTGCGTCCTCCGGGCAGCCGTCCATGACCAACACACAGTCCTTTTCGGACTCGCCCAGCCGTCTTATTATCTCCTTCGTCACCATGTCAATGAGGTGGTCGACGTCGAACTCCATTTGCTCACCTCCATAAAAATCAGTTCAATTCCAAAAAACCGACTATGCCGCTGCGGAAGCCCATTGCGTTGGCCTCGTCGTAGTCGATGTGCATGCCGGTGGCGAAATTCGGGGAGACCCGGAGCAGCACCTCGTGAAACGTGGTCCCGCGCTCCCCGTAAAACCTTACCGAAACGGTCTGCCGGTCGTTCAGGCCGTACTCGGCGGCATCCTGAACGGACATATGGACGTGCCGCTTCGCGACTATTACGCCATGAGAAAGTTCCAACTCACCCGCCGGTCCGACGATTTTTATTCCCGGCGTGCCCGCCGTGTCTCCGCTGTGTCTGATCGGCGCGTCAATTCCTAGGATCTTCGCGTCCGTCAGCGATATTTCCACCTGTGTCTCCGGCCTCTCCGGTCCGAGGATTACCACGCTGGGGAACTCGCCCCTTGGTCCGATGATACGGACGCGCTCCACGCAGGAAAACTGTCCCGGCTGACTGAGGTCTCCCCTCTTTGAGAGCCTGTGACCCGGGCCGAATAGCGTTCCGATGTCGGCCTTCGAGATGTGCATATGGCGCCCCGACGCCTCAAGCGGAATCTGCGGCTTCGAGAGCGTCCGGACGACGCGCTCCATTATCCGGTTTATCAATTCGTCGTGCAGTGTCATGACTCGTCCCTCGCTTTTTCTTCGCATCCGGCGTCCGTTTCAAACGCTGCGTCATGCGCTCTCCGGATCTTGGCCTTGAACATCAGAACGTACAATGCGGACGAGAGGCGGTTCAATCCCATTATGATGTCCTCGCGGTCCGGCGTTCCGGACTCTGTTTTGAACGCTTCGCAAGCCGCGATCTCCACCTCGCGCGCCATCGTTCGCAGCGTGTTGAGCGCAAGCACAGCCTCTCCCTCGTCTGCCGTAACAGGTATGAAGTGGCGCAGGCCGAAATAGCGCATCGGGTGGTGAGAACTGTCACGGAGATCCTCCCCGTCCATGCCGAACAATTTTATGGGTGGAAGTTCTTCGCCTGTCACTTCTGCCCTCATCACCGCCCTGGCGTAATCCAGAACCGCCGCTAGGCAACGCTCCAGCTCGCCATATCCCGCCTTGCGGAACACGAGCTGAGTCTCCAGAGTTTTTGCCTCGAAGGAGTCAATCTTCCCGCGGAGCTTGATGATCTTGTGATCTTTGTAAACAAGTTCACCGGCTCGGAGGGAGGTCATGTACTCCGGCTTGACTCCAGTCTCGTCCGTGCGTTGTTTATGCGCTGCTTCGCCGCTTTGCGTGCGCTCCTTGCCGGGCGGATTTTTAATTACCCGCCTGTCGCCGATGATCAGGTCGATCCTGTGATCCATCAGATAACCTCTGGCGGACGGGGTCACAATCACACCTTCCGCGACCCGGTACTCTTTGAGGGCATCCAGATCTTCGTCCTTCAGCAAAATGCGCAGAGCGGCTTCTGTCAAAACGCTCACCGGCATCACTCCCATTCAAGCGTTTAGAGTTTTCCTAAGCTTCTCCCTTCAGCACGGGCAGAATGAATTCGACCTCCGCGTGCGGGCGCGGTATGACGTGTACCGACACGAGCTCGCCGATACGCTCCGCCGCCGCCGCTCCCGCGTCGGTGGCGGCCTTCACCGCGCCGACGTCCCCGCGCACCATGACGGTTACGAGCCCGCCGCCGACAAGCACCTTGCCAATCAGCGTCACGTTCGCCGCCTTCACCATAGCGTCCGCCGCCTCTATCGCGGATACCAATCCTTTTGTTTCGATCATTCCAAGCGCAATATTCATTTCAGGCATCTCATTTTTCTCCTTTGAATTTTAATTTTTGGATCATTTTTTCTATTTTATCGTTACTACTTCACTTTTTCCAGCAAACGGCGCAGAACGACCTCAAGAATTCTGTCCTCGTCCATAGTCGCCTGAGGCTTGCTCTGTGTGGGCATTCCCGCGCGGACTTCCTCGAAATCTCTCAGGCCGTAAGCCATACGCCTGATGTTTATCAGGTGCAGCGGGCCGATGTTGTCCGACGAGGAACTGCCTCCAACAGCGCCGCATCCAAGCGTGAACGAGGGCGTGAGGTTCGTCGTGCCGCCGACGGCTCCCAGAGTGCTCGGTGAGTTGACGACCAGGCGGTTCACGGGTTTTTTGAGCGCGAACTCGCGAATGATGTCATCGTTTTTCGAGTGAATCGCCATCGTGTGGCCGGCTCCCTCGTTATGGAGTATTCGGATGCAGAGCTCACACGCGCTCTCCCAGTCGCGCTCCGTATAGAAGGCCAGCACGGGGCAGAGTTTTTCCCTGGAGAACGGGACATCCATCCCGACCTCCGTCTCGAAACCTATGAGAACCCGCGCGTCCTCCGGTATGGAGATGCCCGCGAGTGACGCTATGTACTTAGGCGGTTTGCCGACGGTTGCCGGGTTCATCGTGCCGGACGCCCGCATGAGGATTGCGGCCACCTTCTCCTTCTCACGTTCGTCGAGGAAGTAGGCTCCCTGGCGCTTGAACTCGGCGATAACCTCGTCGCGTATGCACTCCTCCGTCACAATCGACTGCTCGGACGTGCATAACGTGCTGTAGTCGAAAGTCTTCGAATCAATGATCCGCTTCACGGCGAGGGGTATATCAGCCGTGCGCTCTATGTACGCCGGCGAGTTACCCGGCCCGACGCCTATCGCGGGGTTGCCGGACGAGTAGGCGGCTTTCACCATCGCCGAACCTCCGGTCGCCAGGATGAGCGCCACCTTATCGTGTTTCATCAGCTCCTCGGTCGCCTGTATAGTGACCGTTTCGATGCAGGATATCGCTCCCTTGGGGCAGCCCGCGGCTTCCGCCGTTGCCGCCATCAGCTTCGCCGCGTCGATGGTGCACTTGCGCGCGCCCGGATGCGGTGAAAAGACGACGGCGTTCGCCGATTTGATGGACACAATCGCTTTGAAAAAGACGGTCGAGGTCGGATTGGTCGAGGGTATCAACGCAGCTATGACGCCCATCGGCACCGCGATCTCGGCCGTCTTTTTCTCTTTGTCCTCTTTTATCATGCCGACTGTTTTCAAGTCCTTAACCGATTCATATACTGTCTTTGAACCGAAAACATTTTTCATTATCTTGTCGTCGACACGCCCGAAACCAGTCTCCTCATGGGCCATCGCGGCGAGCCTGACGGCGTTGTCGAATCCGGCTCGCGCCATTGCCTCGCATATGCGGTCTATCTCCGCCTGCGACATCTTGGCGAGCTGTTTCTGCGCGGCATGGGCGGCGTTTATAAGATTGCGCGCCTCCTGTATGGAAATAAGATCCCTATCCGCCAGTTCCATTGACTCTCCTCCTAAAGTTTGAGATCCACGCCGGACGTTTTCGCGTCCAGGATCTTCTTGATTATTCCCGCTATGTGCGCTCCCGCCTCGACTGACGGGGTGCCGCCCTGGTGTACGTTCGAGACGACGGTGCGCCATGACTCCGGTCTGTCAGGGCTTGGCTTGTAGGCCATGTACGCGCTCATCGATTCGGAAGTCACGAGGCCGGGGCGTTCGCCAATCAGCAGGCAGATGACCTCCGCGCCCGTGAGCGGCCCCATGTCGTCCATCGCGCCCACGCGGCAGAATTTGACGAACGGTACCACGCCGATCTCAATGCCGTGTTGCTTGAGGCCCTGCTTAATGGACGGGACTATATCCGCTATATTAGCCTCGATCGCGGCGCTCGACAGTCCGTCGCCCGCCATCAGGATGACCTTGGCGTTCTGCGGGAGTTCCTTCTTGAACAGGGTTTTCGTCTCCTCGGAGAGCTTGCGCCCGAGGTCCGGCCTCGTGATGAACTCGTCGCGGCTCTCGCAGGCGCTCTGGCCGATGAGCAGGTTGTTGTTCTTCAAACACTCCTCGGACACGTCCGTGAACACGGCGTCCTGCGCGGTTGCGTGGTCGGCGCGGAAGCGAAGCATGCTGAACGTGTTATATCTGGGACC
>Ga0099364_10011646_pt1 | contig 11985 bp, 10 predicted proteins | sample TergutTh196P3_FD_73070 | JGI IMG/M metagenome (GOLD analysis project Ga0099364, IMG submission 73070) | Microcerotermes parvus P3 segment gut microbial communities from Pointe-Noire, Republic of the Congo - Th196 P3 | ecosystem: Host-associated > Arthropoda: Insects > Digestive system > Gut ...
CGGTACAGTGCGCGGTAGAAAAAGTAAAATGACGCGACTAGCAGCGCGTTTATTATGAATGTTATCGTAAACGCGGCGTCGCTATTGCTGTATATAGCGTGAGCTACCGGGACGAGGCTTAATATGACCGGCGGGGAAAACAGCCCGGAGTTGAGTTCCTTTGGAGGTTGTACCGCTGCTTTTGTGTCAAGCATAACTTTGCCGGCTGTATCGCTCTGCCAGTTTTTTTCCTGTTTCAGCTGTTTAAGTTTTTTGTGATATTTGGCGTAGGAAAAAAACGGCGCGATTATAACAGCGCATAGCCATGTCATGTGGTATGTCAGGGCTATTGAGAAATAACCGATGAAAAACGGGCCTACGATCAACGCGGTGAGAATGATTGTCATTATACCCAAGTGCCTGCGAAACGACCTGCATATCGCCAAAACGCTTTCATCCTGCCTTGCTGAGTATGGAAGCGTCACGTACAGTATCATGTTTTTCTTTGGTTTTGTTGCGTTGCGCAGCACGAAATACATGATCGGCAGTATGGGAAAACAGAAAACAACAAAAATTATGTTCATCATAAGCATGTCAGGCACCTCCTACGACTAAAGCGAACATGTATCCACAATAGTCCTTGTATAAAATGTGATCATCTTATATAATACGAGCATTTCCACACGTAAGCGCATCTAAAGCGTTTGTTTTGCAAATTTGCATACTGCTATTTCAGTCGGAGAAAAACATATGAGATTGAATTATGTCATGGAGGTACTATGAAAATCAGAAAAATGCTCATTGGCGATTATGAAAATGCTTATAGCCTGTGGCTGAAATCACCCGGCGTGGGACTCAACGCGGCTGATGATTCAAAAGCGGGAATTGAGAGGTATTTGCTCCGAAATCCGAGTTCTTGCTTCGTTGCTGATAAGGGCGGCGAGATTTCCGGGGTGATTTTGAGCGGTCACGATGGCCGCAGGGGGCTAATATATCATTTGGCGGTCGATGTTTACGAAAGAGAGCAGGGTGTGGGAAGCAAATTGCTTGAGCATGCTATCGAGGCGTTACGTAATGAGGGGATAAGAAAAGTTTACATTATGGTTTTCAAAGACAATGATACAGGAAATGCCTTTTGGGAGAAGCGGGGTTTTTCTGTTTCCGATGTTACGCTCTACCGGGCGAGGGAGATTTAGCTGCTTAAGCCCTCGGCGTACCGGGTTATTATGAGCGCGGCTTGCTCGCGGGTGAAGTATTGTGTCATAAGATAATAAAACGGAGGGTAGGCTGAAGCTCCGGTCCCGCCTTGCGCAAGTGATAAAAGGCCTTTGAAATGCAGAAATAATTCTTCTTGCGCTTCGAGATATTCTTCATCGCTGACTACTACTCCGTTAACCGACCAGGTATAGTCCGGAGGGCCTAAAGCAAATTCTGTTGTTGAAATAAACTCCACGGCGCCGTTAGTGACGCTGTACATATCATAAGTAGTGCCATAATACCCCCAATAAAGGCATAACAAGCTTTCATCCCCCACGGCCGCGATGGCCAACCCGTTCCCTGCGCCCGTTACCTCTTGAAGCTCCCCATCCGCAAAGCCAAAGAGCAAGTATAGTATATCAACATCGGAAAATGAGTTTGGAGCTATGCCGCGATGCTGCTTTAGCGCGAGCAGCAGCAAGGGAACGCCGTCTCCGGATATATCTATCAACACAGGATAAATCGCATCTAAATTAACATAGTCAATTGCATAATATGGGATTTCAGCGCTCATTATCGCCTCTGCGTATGCTTGAGCGTGTTCCTGTGTTAAGCGGAACTTTTCTCGGTCGCCATAATATGGAATGCCAAAAATGTCCGTCGCTTCGCTTTGCGTATCTTCAGGCCAGTCTGCTTCCCGTTGCTGTGAAAAATCAACATTTGGTACATGAGAAAGCTGAAATCGGTCGTTAAAGCCTATCATGTTTTCTGCCAGGTCAAGATTAGTCAAGTTAGTCAGCCCGATGAGCGGCCACGAGTCAAAGACTTCATTTCTCCGCAGATTCAATACAGAAAGATTCATAAGTTCTGAAAGCGGCCTTAAGTCGCCGATTTCGTTCATCCCAAGCATCAGTATCGATAATTCCGTTAGTCCGCTTAGCGGCGCTATGTCGCTGATTTTGTTGGATGTCAGGTATAATTCGGTCAATTTTGTGAGGTTGCCCAAAGGGCTCAAGTCGCTGATTTGATTGCTCTCCAGGCACAGGAATGTCAAATTCGTGAGGTTTTTCAGTGGACTTAAATCGTTGATTTGATTTCTGTCCAAATGCAGGTATGTCAAATCCGTATGGTCTGCAAGCGGCGTCAAGTCAGTGATTTGGTTGGTTTTCAAGTCCAGGAATGTCAGGTTTGCAAGATCGGCAAGCGGAGTTAAGTCGCTGATTTGGTTTTGGTCTAAATGCAAGTGCGTCAAATTCACAAGGCTGCTCAGCGGAGCAATGTTGCTGATTTGATTTCGGTCCAAGTGCAGGTTTGTCAAGTTTACAAGTACGGAAAGCGGCGTCAGGTCGCTTATTTGGTTGTTTCCCAAATGCAGGTTCGTCAGATTCGTAAGGTTGGAGAGCGGCGTCAGGTCGCTTATTTGGTTGCTGCCTAAGTGCAGGTTTGTCAAGTTCGTAATGTAACTCAACGCCTCTATGTCTGAGTCGGAGAGCCCTGTTCCTCTCAGGTCAAGTTCGGTCAAATCCGTGCTTAACTCCATGCTGCCGATTTTTATCTTATCATCAGGGCTTGTTTCTTGAGTGCTTTTATCGTCCGCGGGCGGCGGCGATTCCGGCTCTGGACTCGCGGCGGGCGGCGATGATTCCGGCTCTGGGCTCGTTACCGGATTTTGCATCGAACTGTCAGCCCCGTTGCTTTCGCCGCCGGAAAATAAAAATAGACCGACACCTGCTGCGATGATGGCTGCGGCTAGTACTCCGATTATGATGGTTATATACAGCCTTTTTTTCGCTTTTTTCTGAACAGAGTGTGTGCAATCGGCATTTTCGCAGTTACATTCCTTTGAATTCATAAGTTATTGCTCCTTGTCCGTTTGAGCTTGCTTTTTGTTTATGATACCATATGTCTTTCAGATTGCGTTGAAGAATTTTCATGCAACTGATAATTTGAGCTACAAAAAGGTCTACCTTTTTGTAGCTCGTTTTTTTGCGCCTGAGCGTTTACAGATGCGGATTATAGCATAGACAAAAGCGAAATACAACATATTTTGGATTAATAATACTAATAATACTAATAATATGCAGATTCGGGACAGACAGGGACAAGCTACAAAAAGTTAGACTTTTTGGCAGGACTGTTCAATAGCAGCGGCAAGCATACACACAAATGTCACCTGACGCATAAAACTTGAAAATCATTGGAGGAACATAATTATGATACGGAAAACTCTTTCAATTTTAACCTGCGCTATATTAATCATTAGCATATTGTCAGGTTGTTCGGATAAGTCAACTCCTGCAGGGGTATCTTCTCCTGCTCCAACTGTTATTAGTCCTTCGGCAACTGAAAACAGACCGGCATCTTCTAACGAAAGCCCGGCAGCCTCAATTGAACCCGGTGTACCTGCAGACGTTATTACTCGGCCCGGTCCGGCAGATATTTTGCCTCGGTTGGAGCAGGCTTATAATGCACAAGACTTATTGGCTATCGTGGAATGTTTTGAGCCGTCTGTGTCTAATATGCTGTGGGGTACTTTGTCTGTCGCTTCAGGAATAGCGGGAGTACAGATAAGCCCTGACTCCTTAAAAAGCATAATGCCTTTCGCTTCCCAAGCGCTCGGAATGTCAGGCTTGCTTGAAGACGGCAACTGGGGAACAGTTTCCCTGGCGCCGGTACGCGATAATATTAACGGCGCCAGAGCCGATCTTACATATACCGCAACGGTTACATACGCCAACGGATCAAGAAACAGCATCGAAGAAACAATTCAGACCGTGCAGGTTGACGGTGTTTGGTATATTGCGGCGTTCCAGTCAGGATGGCTGGACTCCGACCCTGTTACTGCCCGTGAGCGCCATATTCTTGACGAGGTTTTTGAGGGTGAGCTTTTCCCCGCGTCCCGAAACGGGAGATGGGGATTTACCGATGTTGATGGCAATATCATTATTCCCATTGAATACCGGGAAGCCTATGCGTTTTCGGAAGGGCTTGCGAGGGTGCGGGCGGACAACGACCTTATCGGTTTTATCAATGCCCGAAATGAGTTTGTCATACAGCCGGAATACCCGCTGGCAGAGGATTTCAAGGATGGGCTGGCAGTCGTAAATGTTGGCGCGAGGAAAGACTCTACTCTAGGATGGAGAGGCGGTCAATGGGGTTTTGTCGACAAGACCGGTAATATGGTTATCCCCGCCATATACAGTAATTACGGTATAGTTTTCGATGGCGTAATCCCAATGAAATACGACAACGATTGGGGCATCATTGACACAAGGGGCAACACGGTTGTGGACTTTATATACCATTCAATGGGGTTTGGAGACGCGGCGGGGTACGTGAACGCCGACCGCGGCGACAGGTTTTTTTACAACGGGACGATTGGCGTCAGCATAAACGACGCTTGGGGCGTGATAAACGCAAGCGGCGACTTTATAGTCCCCCTCAGCAGGGAGAATTATTATGCCCCGGTTGCGTATCCGGAAGGTTTTATATTTATTCCCGGTAACACATTGAGTAGTAGCCTTGGTACAGTTTACAGCCTAAATGGCACTATATTGGCAGAAAATGTTCGTAGCGTACAAGCTTTCGATGATGGTTCGATTTTAGTGCTTTCACGTGCTTCCGATGAAATAGGTAGCTCGGGCAGTGGTATCACGCACGACTGGGATGCCCTAATTATAAACAAATCGGGAATAGTAAATAAAGTGAGTAGCAATGCATCCTCATCTCCTACCGACACTTATTCACAAGCGAGGGCACATAATTATAGCTTCGTTTTTAATGCTCCCGCAAAATGGTGTGTGGTGCAGTTTGACAGAAAGTACAACTTTGTAAACAGCAGCGGGCAGTTAAAATGGGATGGGGGTACTGATGATGCCTCCTTGATAATGAGGGGGCCCTATCACGTGGTTGAAGCTAGAGCATCTTTAGCGCATAGCGGCAGTGACACAAAAGCTAGGCTCAACTTTCGTGATATGCTATACATAGGATATGCTTATGACATGCGTACCGAAAATGCGGATATTGTCGCGAGTGCTGACTTGTACGGGTTTTTTGACTATTCTGACCATACATATACTATTGACGTAAACTATGATAGTTCTGCATATTGGAACCCAATCGAATCTGCAACAGTGACTCGCGCTTCAGACGGCGCCACATGGGAGTTTGGAGAAATAGAGCCTGTGTTCCTGTTCCATTATACAAACCAATATATACATTGGGATAGGGTTAAGGCTTTCATTGTTCAGGACGTCGGGGGGATTTTCTACGGATTGTTCACGGAAAAAGACGGGCTGCTCTACGACACCGTGTATACGAGCGCGCGTTACAATGAAGGCGCAAACACTGTATCCTTAACAAGGGGCAATGATACGACCGTAGTCTGGATATGCCCGAATGGGAATGCTTTTGAAATAAGTTAAGTTCAGCGTGAGACAGGGGACGGTTCTATGTCTTGCGTTGTGCCGGACGAAACCGGTTTTCTGTCGTGGAGCGACGTAAGACACTCCAACCGTCCCTGTCTCACGCCGAAGAAACGTCTCACGCCCGGCTGATGAGTTACAAAGCAACATCCGGAAAGCAATACGAAAATGCTTATAACGTACCACGAAATGCCAAGATGTAAGTGCAAACAGCCGCAGTCCATGACGTTACCGGAACTACGCAGTATAACACGTGTTTAAAAATGAAGTATATCTTTCCAAACAACGTGTTAGTTGGCGGATCATAAAAATGAAACCTGTAAGGATTTGGCAAACCGTTAAGCTGATAAGGATAAAGCGCTTTCCCTTGAATAAAAAGAACAGTAATTACATTTAGTATCAGTAATCCAACCGGAAGAATTGTAAATGTAAACAGTTTTGAGACATAAGGCGAACTGGCGCCCACGAGAATTGCGAGTTCGTTTGGGATATGTGACCAGAAGAAAACACCTATAAGAAATGGGAACACAGTAGCTAACGAAGTCAAGACGATTAGTTTGTGAAGTTGTTTTACAACTGCCGTTTTAATTATCGCAGCAGCCGCTTTAAGTATTTCATCGTCGCTCATTGCAGATATCTCACTGTCACTTTTCTCTCCCATCACGATTTCAGATACGGTAATATTTAGAGAATCAGCCAAAGGTTCTAACAAGGATACATCAGGAAATCCAACTCCACGTTCCCATTTTGAAACGGTTCTGTCAGAAATACTAAGCTTCGCGGCTAATTCCTTTTGCGTATATCCGCACTCTTTTCGAGCATTCGCTATCAGCTTGCCGGTCATTTGAAGATTCATAAATCACCTCTGCAAAGCGTGAAATAATAATCATTGTACACCGAAACAACTATTTTCACAACAAACGCTTCGTGGAGTTTTGGTTTTAGTGAGAGCCACAGAACAGACCACCTCTTTTCCAGTATGTCTGACCTGTAACCTGTCAAGGTTATTTTTGCCCAATTTCTCAAAATGTTTGTTGACATTGTAAACAATATGCGTTAAGCTACTCTCAAGGAGATGATTTAGCTTGAAGCAAATCGCGGTTTCACGGCTCGTTAGTGCCGGAAAGGAATGGTCTTTAGTATGGCAAAGAACACAACGATCAACTTGCGTGTTGACAGTGAAGTCAAGGAACAGGCGGCAGAAATTCTGGCAACGCTCGGGTTGACTCTCAGCGAAGCATTCAATTTACTGCTTCATCAGGTACGCATTGTGAGGGGGCTGCCATTTGAAATCAAACAGCGTCTGCCGATAGAATTAAACGACGGAAATGGTTCATATATATGTGAGTACGGACATATTCACGATTACAGCAAATTCGATTTTGAAGCAGTAGAGCGCGAGATTGCTGACCCTGCTACAAAGAAATATAGCAATGTGGATGAAATGTGGGCAGATTTATTTGATCCGGAGGACGAGGATGGCGAAGTATGAGCCACAACCGACCGCAAAATTCAGAAAAAACGTCAAGCTTTTAAAAAAGCGAGGCTACGATTTATCTTTGCTGAAGGATGTCGTTACGAAGCTGGCAAATGGGGAATCTTTACCCGAACAATACCGCGATCACCCTCTGAAAGGGAATAGAAAAGGATACAGGGATTGCCATATTCAAAATGATTGGGTCTTGGTTTACAAAATAGACAGGAATGTATTAACGCTTATTCTATACGAGACGGGCACACATTCGGATATTCTTGAATAGTGGATTGGACAATCTCCCGACATAGTCTGTCTTCTCGGAGAGATGTTGTCAAAGATAAAATGCCCAATCAAATAAAAGTATTAATTAACCCGTAGAATATTGAAAAATCAATCATTCAACTGGTTTATTTATTTCATTCCAAATAAAGCCGTTGTTTCATTTGAGTATTAGCCTCACGTCTACTGCCGGCAATCCGCGCAAAACGGCAAAAAAAATGTTTTCAAATCGTCTGCAGAGCAGACACAACAATTGTACATTGTAAATTGTACATGTACATTCCGGCTTGTCCGGGTTAGGAGTATGGTGAAATGAAAAAGGTATTGACGGCTGTCCTATCAGTAGTGTTGTTGACGACATTAACGATTCCGGGGTTAGCCGCGAGAGAGGTCGGACTGTATTTTGACGGAAAACAGGTACGTACCGAGCTGATGAAATGGACGGATAGTTTTAGCCGTGAAGATGTGCCCGACATATTTTATATGGATGTAAGCCCGCAAATCGCTTCAGGCCGCGTTTTTGTGCCGATTCGTATTGTTTCAGCTTTTTTTGGCGCTGAAGTGGAGTGGAAGAGTCCCCACATCTACCTGACACTCGGCGACACAACGCTTACCCTGACAATAAACAGCGATACGGTTTTGATCAATGATACACAAATGACTCTTGAGGCAGCCCCCTATATAAAGGATGGCAGGACTATGGTTCCGCTTCGCTTCATCTCCGAAGCATTTGGCTGTGAGGTCGACTTTAGAGCCGGTAATGTCTACATATACACCCCATCACTCTATATAGACGGCTCAAGGGCAGTTTCCGCGCAGCATTATCAAAAAATGACACATGGCGGCGTATTGAATGAAAGTGAAACAAACATTTGCATCAATCTGCTTTATCAGTTCATCCTCGACAGTATAGGCGAAGAAATAACGATGTCGGAGTATTTCGGAGACGAGTTTGACACGCAGGAGTCATCAAAGCTAATACATTTCATAATCGGTGAAATATTTTTTATGGAAACCGAGGGGCTTGAAGGCGAAGCTATACAGCAGTATGGGATATATCGTAGAGATTTTATGGGCGGTGATTTTTTTGTGCAGTATTACTATGGTTCGGAGTACGTAAACATAAGCGCAACGGGCCTTGGAAACTACATTATTCGCGATGTCACGCAAGACAAATGGTACAGGGTTCTCGATGAAAACACTTTTGTAACATACTTATATATGCGAATACAACTCGGTGAATGGGAAATGATTGAAAATACAGCCCCATAGCGCCGAGTAAAGTTTAATTATAGCGCGATAATAGCCCCATTCGCCTTTCTATAGAGAATAAGTTTAGTTTTTGAATGAACAAAGGTTCTAGTATTATCAAGTATTATTTAGTGATGAACGCAAACCTGCCCACCAAAAAAGTAACTTTAGGCTCTTGTCAATAGGGTGCGAAGAAAAACGTATCTCCAACTTTTATGCTACGGCGGTCATGGCATAACCCCATAACCGCCGTAACAACATAACTTGGCGTAATTTCTATCTTGACTGCGTAGGCATATTGTGCTACGATTTGGTTATAAATGTTTATCTTGAAAGGTTGGACGCTGACATGAAGAATACTTATGCTCGACCAGTACGCGACTTAAGAAATAACTATAATGAAATTATTGAGTTAGCAAATGCCGGAAATCAAGTTATAATAACTCAAAACGGCAGGGAAGCGGCTGTGCTTATCGGGACTCAGGCTTATAGAGAATATGAGACATTTTTATACAGACAGTATATTAAGCAGGAGTTGGATAAAGCTAAGAAGAAAGCCAAAGATCCGAGCACCGAGTGGATAAGTGAAGATGAATATTGGGCGGGTTTTGAGGAATAACTATGAAATATCGGATAGTATATTTACCGGACACAGTCATTGACCGGGATATAATCAAAACATATCTGATACAGTTTTATCCGAATACGGCGAAAAAGTTTTTCAACCTCTTATAAAACAAAAACAGCACGATTGAAAGACTTTCCGTATTCTTGCCGGAAATATGAAGATGACCCCGACTATCGCGTATTGGTGGTTGGTGATTACTTGGTGTTCTATATGGTTAATGAAGAGAAAAAAACCGTAGAAATACACCGTATTTTCCACGGATCACAGGATATAAGCCAACATATTCCCAACCCATAATGCCACTGTGCGTTATAATTAGCTTTGCACGAAGAACCAAGGACGCGGAAAATGAAGAAATAATCCCAACCTTACAAAACCGAACCTTTCTGATTTTATTGTTCGCGAACCCGCTGGAGCATTCCCACAATCTACCTGTACATATACGTGAATAAACGGAATATAGCGTCCGACGCGGATATATTTCCAGCTATTACGGGAGCGAAATAATCTTTTATCGAACCATCCGGCGAGCACATTTTCCGGTATTTATCTTCGAAGCAATCGTCCAGCAACTCAAGCATTATACGCGCTTTTTCGTATTCCGCGTTGTCGTAATAATTTTTTCGAACGCCGTCAATCAATTCGCGCAGAGCGGAAGCGTCCGTTTCTTTAAGCGTTTTTTTAAACGTTCCGGCAACGTCGTTGCATTTTATCCGATACAAAGCGCCGGCTTCGGAAGAGCTGCCTTTTATTTCCGTATAAGCGTCAAGAAAACGCAAATATACTACGCTATACTTTAGGTATAATGTGTTGAATGATATTTGTCGATACTGCGTAATCAGGGAGGATCCCTCAATGTTTGAAATGCGGGGAATAAAAAAGACTTTTGACGCAGTGGTGGCGTTGAACGGAGCGTCGTTTACCGCCTCGCCCGGCAAGGTATGCGCGCTGCTCGGCTCCAACGGCTCGGGAAAATCAACGATGATCAAGGTGCTTGCGGGAGTGTATGATCCGAACAGCGGCGAGATACTGTCAGGCGGCGAACCCATCCGGATACGTTCGGGCGTTGACTCAAGAAAACACGGCATCGCCACCGCATTCCAGGAATTGAGCCTGATTCCGGAGATGAGCGTGGTCGACAATATCCTGCTCGGCGCCGAGCCGCTCGGCCGCCTCGGCGTAATTGACCGCAAAGCGGCGCGGGAAAAAATCAAAGAGCTTTTAGAGCGCTTTCATCTTGACTGCGATCCCTATGCCTATGTCCAGACGCTCATGCCCTCGACCCGGGCAATGCTTGAGGTGGCAAAGGCGGTATCGAGTAAACCGCAGTTGCTGCTGCTCGACGAAGTAACCGCCGCGCTGCACTACGACGAGATACAGGTGCTTTTTAAAATTATACGCGAACTTAAAAACGAGGGTGTGGCGATTGCCTATGTCACCCACCGCATGAACGAGATATTCGAAATCTGCGACAATGTTACAATTATGCGCGGCGGCGAAACTGTAAAGGAAGGCGCGGCCTCAAAATTTACTCTCGACGATATCGTATTTTACATGACCGGCCGGCGTCCCGAAACCCCGGACGTCAAGGCGTATACCGCCGTGGATGTCCGGACGGACGGCGAACTTCTGCTCGACGTGAGTGAGTTGGAGGTTTACCCAAAAGTGTGGGACATCTCGATGCAGGCGCATAAGGGCGAAATTATAGGCATTGCGGGACTTCAGGGACAAGGGCAGCCGGAGTTCATCCGCTCGCTGCTCGGCGCGGAGAAAATCAGCGGCGGCACAGTGAAATTCTGCGGAGAGGCGGTGAAATTCAAATCCCCCAGCGAGGCTGTCCGGAGAGGGATCGGCTTTGTCTCGGGCGACCGTAACCGCGAGGCGATATTTCCGGCGCGCTCAATCAACGAGAATATTGCGGCGGGGAAAATCGCAAAAGGCAATCTCACGAAGTATATGACGCCCAAATCACTCAGGACATTTGCTATGGAAGCGGTTGAAAAATACAACATCAAGATAGGACGTCTCCGGGATCCTGCTAATTCGCTGTCGGGCGGAAACCAGCAAAAGGTTGTCATTGCACGCTGGATTGCCATGAACCCAAGACTGCTGCTGCTTGATGACCCCACAAAGGGGGTTGACGTCCACTCGCGCCTTGAGATTCACAATATCTTGAAGCAATGTGCTGAAGGAGGCATGACGATCATCATATCCTCCAGCGAATACGAAGAGCTGCTTGACATTGCGGACAGGATTTATGTTTTTTATGAAGGATGTTTAAGCGATGTGCTGGCGGACGGGCGCAAGACTGCGGAACACGTCGTCGCGGCGATGATGGGCATGGAGCGGAAGGGCGCGAAAAGAGGAGGCGGGACGGGTGCAATCGCTTAAAAACTCATTTGCGCGTTTTCGCAAGACGCCGGCTTTTACGGGTTTTATGCTGTTTCTCTTTGCGTTGCTGCTCAATATCGCGCTTCAAGGTCCGGCCCGTTTCTTCACCGTGCGGAATATCAATACGATTTTCTCCTCCAACGTGGCGTTCCTGCTGGTTGTTATGGCGCAGAGCGTACTGCTTATTGCCGGTACATTGGACGTATCCATCGGCGTACAGCTTGCGTTGGTGAACGTCGTAACCATCATGACCGTTCAGGAATGGGGCATCCCATTTGTGCTGGGATGCGTTGTTGGAATCGGCGCCGCGATTGCGGCCTCGCTGGTCTGCTGGTTGTGTGTGTCGGTGTTCCGTCTGC
>Ga0099364_10011647_pt1 | contig 11985 bp, 11 predicted proteins | sample TergutTh196P3_FD_73070 | JGI IMG/M metagenome (GOLD analysis project Ga0099364, IMG submission 73070) | Microcerotermes parvus P3 segment gut microbial communities from Pointe-Noire, Republic of the Congo - Th196 P3 | ecosystem: Host-associated > Arthropoda: Insects > Digestive system > Gut ...
GGGGGGGGGGGGGGGAGCGCGCGGGTAGGGGAGGGGGAGGGGAGATCGTGGGTGGGGTAGGGCGAGCGGAGATCGCCGGCACTGTGGGGCGATCGGAGATCGCGGGTACGGTATGGCGATCGGAGATCGCCGGTACAGTGTGACGCTCGGAGATCGCCGGTACGTTATGGCGATCGGAGATCGCCGCTACGATGCTTCATTATTGAGGAATATAGCAATTCTTGATTTTCTTCTAGATGCTGTTTTTTTATGAATCACACCTTTTTTTGCAGCTTTATCTAGTTGTGAGTACACTACATCAAGTAGTTTTTGTTTTTCTACTAAGTCAATGTTGGAGTGCATTTTTTTTGACAATGTTTTCAGAGTACTACGAACGTAGTTGTTATTTGCACGTCTTTTAGCGTCTTGTCTTAGTCTTTTTTCACACGATTTATGATTTGGCATTATCCAAACCTCCTTATTTTATTAGCAATAAATCTTACTTTTTGTGACATTTTTTTTTTATCAACGTTTTTGTCAAGATTTTTTATTTAAAATTTTTCTTGACAAAAAAAACAATAATATAAATCTTGTACTAAATAGATAATAATTTTACATAAAGGAGCTTGTAGGCTAATATGACAAACAATAAAAACATATATGATGAGAATACCATCAATGCTCAAAATTTTTTCGCTCGATTTTCACACAGAAATCGTATAAACAAAATATTCAAAATAGTAAAGAAATATTCACATCATGGTAAAGTCCTTGATTATGCCTGTGGAACAGGAGTGTTAGTTGCTCGAGCCCCTGAGTCTATAATCGGTTACGAACCATTTATGCTTGAACGTTGCCAAACAGGTTTGCCGATCTACAATAGTTTAGATAACATTAGAACTTTTGCACCTTTTTCCTTAATCTGTATCAACAACCTGTTTGAACATCTACATTTTTCTGAAATAGAGAACATTCTAACGATATGCCGAAATATAATTTCAGATAATGGATGTATCATTGTCAATGTTCCAATAGAAGTGGGTCCTGTCATAATTTTAAAAGAAATTAATAGATCTTTTTTTCACAAAGAACCTGGTGGTTATACATTCCTTGAATTTATAAAAGCAGCTTTTCTGGGTATAGTTGGAAAAAGAATAAACCCAAATGTAGTATTCATGTCACACAAGGGTTTTGATTTTAGACACTTGATTTCTTTTGTTAGAACAAAGGGATGGGAGGTCAAAGTTTTAAGCTATGGACCATTGCCAACAGGTTGTTGGTACGGTAATTCCGATGTATATTTAAAACTGACGTTAATATAAAGTATGTTTTATAATGACAATTAAAAGTTTTTACATTTTTTTCTTGACAAAAAAATAATAATAAAAACAATGTCTCAAAGGAGTGCCCAATGAAAAAAATATTTTTGATATTCGTCTTATTTTTAGTCGTTAGTGCAATGCTCGCGGCAGAAAAAATGGTAATCAGTGTACCGTATTCATCAACAGAACAAGTACAAAACTATATCGATAATGGATACGATATAGCGAAAGTTTTTAAAGAAACCAACGAGATTCATTTAGTTGTCAACAATGACCAAATGTTAGAATTTCAAAACAGATATTCTAATGTTAGAATTGTTTTTACAGAATCAGAAATGTTGGAAAACCTTCAATCCTCTAACAGAGACATACCGGGTTATCAAACCTATACACAAATTGTACAACGTTTATTCGAGTTAGAAACATTATATCCCAATTATGCCAAAGTTATACCTTTAGGACCTACACAGGGGAAGCTATATTTCGACAGTGGCAAGAACCATTATTCTATATACAATCACATCATGTATGCCTTAAAATTATCTAACGATGTCGAAATATATCAAGATAAACCAAATTATTATTTCATGGGTGCAATTCATGCAAGAGAACCTTTAGCAGCACAAGTTGTCATGGCAATAATAGAAAATATGTTAAGCACATATAGTTCAACAGATACACAACATCCGATGAACGATACTCAAGTTTGGTTTATACCGGTGGTTAATCCGGATGGTCATCATGTAGTGCTTTCGCAGATGGACATCTGGCATAGAAAAACTATTTTCGACAACAATAATAATGGAGTATTTGATTATATTCCAAATACATCTGGAAATAATGTAGATGGTATAGACGGAAATAGAAATTTTGATTTTTACTGGGGAACTACAGGAATTTCGTTTAATTTTGCTACTCAGACATATCCCGGTACCCATCCTTTTTCAGCGGTGGAAACTTCTTATATTAGAGATTTAGCAGCAGAAATTCCTTTTATTGCTGGATTTTCGTATCACACATACGGAAACTTAGTATTATGGCCCTACGGATATGCCTATGGTGGTGATTCTACTAATAGGGATGCTGCTACAAATTTAGCTATAGAAGTAGCAAATTTAATGCCACGATACAATTCGACTCAAAAATATAATCCAACATCTTCTTGGGAATTATATCCCGCTTCTGGTTCTAGCGAAGATTATCTGCATTACTACCATAACATTTTAGCATATACTGTTGAACTTGCTGACCAATTTATACCAAACGCTGCTGCTGTTACTTTCCATACGCAAAATCAACTCCCTGCTGCTTACCATCTTATGACCAGACATAGAAATAGGTTTTTAACAGGACTTGTAACAGATGTTAGTACTCAACTACCTGTCAAAGCCGAAATTTTAGTATATCCGTTAGACTCACATTATCCGGAAAAAGAACCTGTTTTCAGTGATATTAGATATGGGAGATATAATTATGTTTTAATGCCCGGTGAGTACAAATTATTGGTTCGTGCAGATGGTTACTATCCTTTTAAAACGGATTTTACTATTTTTGCCACCGAGCAAACTATTATTGATATAGAACTTACTCCTACTGATATGTTTACGCAATGTTTAGTTTTAAATCATGAAAACGAACAAATTCTGTTTAACGGTCTAGCTGCGATAGTAAAACATAATAGAGTAGATTTGTTAAGGGTAAGTGCTACGGGAACTTTAAACGTTCAAAATGTATCACCCGGTGATATGTTAATTATTTTACAAGGAAATGATTTAAGAAAATATATAACAACAGTAGATGCTCAGGATTATATATATTCAGTTACATTTTCAGATTTTACATATATAGATGAGTTTGAATCATTAACAGGAAATTGGGCAGGTTCAAACTGGACAATTACAACAGCAGATAAGTACTCTGGCACATCATCTGTAATGGTTTCAAGCTATATAAACAACAATGCATTAACAAAAACTACACCTATTATCATTCCACCCGATGAAAAAACCTATGTTAGCTTTATGGCAAAGTACAATTCAAGCATGCAAAGCGAGATTTACATAGAGTTTAGTATATCCGCTAATAATCAAACATGGACAGTTTTAAAACAGATTAGGTACACAAATGGTTGGGAGAATTTCCATTTTGTTTTCAATGAAAACGAGTATCAACAACTGTATTTTAGGTTTAATGTCAGAAGACATGCTTCGGCACAACCTGGTCCCTTTTATTTAGACCTATTTTCGGTGAAAGTTGGCGATGCGAATGTTACAATTGTTGAACCCCCAGAACCTGTTCCAAACCCTGTTACACTTCTTACACCTACCGATTTAGAGATTGTTAGCAGAAATCCCGATTTTACATGGGAATTACCTAAAGATGGTAGTGAAATTGAGGGTTTGAGATTCTATATTACCGATACTGAAAACGAATGGGAAAGCTATTTTACGCTTTCTGGTACTGACACAACATACAATCTACCTGATCTTTTGGAATATGAGACCATATATTATTGGAAAGTGATACCCTATAATTCAACTGGTGAAGCTGAAAATAACGATGTTTTTAGCTTTACTACAGAAACTGACACCGATTCAAAAGAACATGAAAAAATTAAATTAAACACAGAATTAATCGGAAATTATCCTAACCCATTTAACCCTGAAACTGTTATCAGATTTTCGTTAGCCTCAGATGATCATGTTGTGTTAGATATTTTTAATATCAGAGGACAAAAGATTAAAACCATTGCTAATAATCATTTTAGTGCAGGAATCCATGATGTTGTTTGGGATGGTTTTGACGATAACGGAAGAGCTGTTAGTAGTGGGTTATATTTGTATGTAATTCAAATGGGTGAATATAAAAACACCAAAAGAATGATTATGTTGAAGTAAGGGTGTACCTACTCCGTAGGGAACGCATTTATTCGTTCCGTCCGTAACGGCGAACTCCGTTCGCCACCTTATACGGAACGAATAAATGCGTTCCCTACGATTGGGATGCAATTTCAAAACGAAGGCAGAACAAGGAAAGGATGTACCAACTTCGTAGGGAACGCATTTATTCGTTCCGTCCGTAACGGCGAACTCCGTTCGCCACCCTTATACGGAACGAATAAATGCGTTCCCTACGGTTGGGATGCAATTTCAAAACGACGGCGGGACGCCGTCGGTACTAAAAAAAGGGAAAAAAAATGTACAAACTAAACGTAACCTCTTCATTTTCAAGTGCGCATCACTTGAACGGATATATAGGTGAATGTAAGAACCTACATGGACATAATTGGAAAGTTAGAGTCCAATTAAAAACAAAAAAGACAGATGAAATAGGCATGGCGATTGATTTTAAAATAGTTAAAGAGCATTTAACATCATTAATAAAAAAACTTGATCATGTAAATTTGAACGATTTAGAATGGTTTAGCAGTATAAATCCGACATCTGAAAATATTGCAATGGTTATCTTTAACGAATTAAAACAGTCAATAGAAAATGGCAACATATTTGTTAACGAAGTAGAAATCTGGGAATCAGATGGAACATCAGTAATTTATAACGAATCATGATAAAAATAATAGAATCGAAGTTTATTACAAGTGCCGTAAAGCCAGAAAGTTATCCTGAAACGGACTTAAAAGATTTTGCATTTGTCGGCAGGTCTAATGTTGGCAAGTCTTCAATGATTAACACAATAACCAACCGAAAACTATTAGCCAAAATTGCTAACGCACCCGGTAAAACCAGATTAATTAATTTCTTTGAAGTAAAATACAAAATAGAAAATGTAGATGCTACATCGCAGATAAGTGCGTTTGGTTTAGTAGATTTACCCGGTTATGGTTATGCCAAAGTAAGCAAAACAGAACGCGAATCTTGGAAAAAAATGATAACAACATTTTTCGAAAATCGGAAACAACTTGCAGGTGTTGTAGTTTTAATAGATATACGACACGACATTGACCCTAAAGATACTTTGATGATCAATATTTTACAAGAAATGGGAATTAACTTTATTGTAGTAGCTACTAAATGTGATAAAATTCCAAAAAATAAAATTCAAAGTCATCTTAAGAAATTAGCAGGAAATTACTATATTACCGAATTTTCTTCTTTGAAAAAAATTGGTATTGAGAATATTTTGAATTGGATTGTAAGTTTTTAACAGATTACGAATCATAGGAACATTGAATGCTGGATAAAATAAACAAACCTGAAGACATAAAAAAACTAAGTTTTCATGAATTATCAATTCTGGCTGAAGAAGTCAGAAAAAGAATTATTACCGTTACATCAAAAAATGGTGGGCATGTTGCCTCAAGTCTCGGTGCGACAGACTTCATAATCGCATTATTAAAAGTTTTTAACCCTTTGCACGACAACATTATATTCGATGTGGGTCACCAAGCCTATGCCTATAAAATTTTGACTGGCAGAAATGAAAGTTTTGATACTCTTCGTACTTTAGGTGGAATTAGCGGATTTAGTAATATTTTCGAGAGTAAATACGACTCTTTTACTGTTGGTCATGCAAGTACTTCTATTTCAGCTACTTTAGGTATTGCAGTTGCTAAAGAGATGATGTCTCAAAAAGGTACTACTATTGCTGTTATTGGCGATGGAGCTTTAACCGGTGGCATGGCATTTGAAGGGCTAAATCAAGCAGGGCACTTGAATAAAAATATGATAGTTGTTTTGAATGACAACGAAATGTCTATCTCGAAAAATGTAGGTGCTTTGCAAAACTATCTAACCAATGTATTGGTTAGCAAATCATATAATTCCTTAAAAAAACAAGTATGGAACATGTCACAAACATTTCCGGATAGAATTAGAAGAGCCTTTATTAGTGGAGCACAAAAAATTGAAGAAAGTTTGATGAATATTGTAGTGCCAAACATTATATTTGAAGATTTAGGGTTTAAATATGTCGGACCTATTAATGGGCACGATATTCCGCGTATATGCAGAGTTTTCAAGAAAGTAAAAGAAAATATTACAGGACCTGTCCTTATTCATTTGATAACGCAAAAAGGAAAAGGGTATAACCACGCCGAAAGTGATTCATCAAAATATCATGGTGTAGGACCTTATTGCCTTGAAACCGGTGTTGCTGATACTTCAACAACTAAAAGCTGGTCTATGGTTTTTGGAGATAAACTATGCGAACTTGCCTCAAAAAATGAAAAAATAGTAGCTATAACAGCAGCCATGAGCGATGGTACAGGTCTTCAAGAATTTTCAGAAAAATTTGAAAAAAGGTTTTTTGATGTTGGAATTTCTGAACAACATGCGGTAACTTTTGCTGCTGGTTTAGCGATAAAAGAATTAAGACCTTATGTAGCAATTTATTCTACTTTCTTGCAAAGGGCAATTGACCAGATAATTCACGACGTAGCTTTGCAAAAATTACCGGTTGTCTTTTGTATAGATCGATCAGGTTTAGTTGGAGAAGATGGCGCTACACATCAAGGAGTTTTTGATTTGTCATACTTGCAATTTATTCCAAACATGACGATTATTTCTCCTGCTTTTAAACATGAATTAGAATGGGCTTTAGAATGGTGCTTACAACATAATGATGGTCCTGTTGCTATTAGATACCCACGTGGCAGTACAAACGGCGTCCCGCCGTTTATGCCCCGTAGCGGCGATCTCCGATCGCCACAATCCCGTAGCGGCGATCTCCGATCGCCACAATCCCGTAGCGACGATCTCCGATCGCCACAATCCCGTATCGACGATCTCCGATCGCCACATCAACGGCGAGACACCGTCGGTACGATGACGATCGAAGATCACCGATACGAATCGCCAAAAATCATAAACAACATCGTAATAACCGGTGTCGGCAACGCATATCACATAGCCACAGAACTAGCCCATCTGATAACCCAAAACCACCCCAGCATAACCCCAACATTAATAAACCCACTTTTCATAAAGCCATACGACAAGGAATTATTTGACACCGTTTACGAAAACGCACAATACCACCTTGTCATAGAAGAAAACGCAGAAATTGGTGGTTTTGCTTCAAGACTCGCCTTAGACTACAGTTTATCAAATTGTAAAACAGTCCCATCTGCCATACCTGATATTTTTATAGAGCACGGAAAAATAGAACAATTAAGAGAGGCAATAGAACTAACCGCAGAAAAAATATATAAAAAGAATGAATTTATATGGAGTACAAAATGACTTTAGAGAGCAAACTTCAAATAATCAAAAAAAACACAGAAGAAATTTTACCAGAAGACGAACTTATAAAAAAACTTATAAAATCTGAAAAAACAGGAAAACCCTTACGCATAAAATACGGAATAGACCCCACAAATTATGAAGTCCATATCGGGCATCTTGTTCCTATCAGAAAAATGCGTGATTTTCAAGACTTAGGTCATATTGGAGTAATAATCATTGGTGATTTTACTGCCCAAATTGGTGACCCAACAGGCAGAGACACAACACGTCCACCCTTAACCCTTGAAGAAGTGAAACTTAATGCTGAAAAATATATGGATCAACTTTATTCAGTACTTGATAAAGATAAAACAGAAGTGTATTATCAGTCTGAATGGTTTGGTAATATGACAATGAGCGATGTTATAAAATACATGGGAAAATATACACTTGCTCAATTCATGGCGCATGATACTTTCCGAAAAAGATGGGAAACTGGATGTCCTCTTCATCTACACGAAATTATGTATCCTATCCTGCAAGGTTATGATTCTGTCGCCATAAAGGCTGATGTAGAACTTGGAGCAACAGAACAAAAGTTTAATATTCTTAATGGAAGAGAAATGCAAAAGTTTCATGACATGGAACAGCAAATTGCTGTACTTTCTCCAATTCTTATGGGAACATGCGGTGTAAATAAAATGAGCAAGAGTTTAGATAACTATATTGCTGTTTTTGACACACCAAATGATAAATACGGTAAAACAATGTCAATACCTGATTCTTTAATACTTAATTATTTAAATTATGCCACAAAGTTATCAACTGAAGAAATAAAATCAATTGACAATGAGCTAAAAAATGGCACAAATCCTAAATTTATCAAACAAAGACTCGCTAGAGAAATAGTTACCTTGTATCATGGCGAGCAAACTGCTTTAGAAGCAGAACAAGAGTTTAATAAAATCTTCAGTCATAAAGAGATACCTACAGATATAGAAGAATATATTCTTACAGAAGACAATGTCTGGATAGTGAAATTAATGACAGATGCAGGTTTAACTTCATCTAACGGAGAAGCCCGCAGAATGATAAAACAAGGTGCAGTTTCTATTGATAACACAAAAGTAACAGATGAAAATATGGTTTGGAGTTTTCAAGAAGAAAAAGTACTAAAAGTAGGAAAAAGAAGATTTTTAAAGGTGGTAAAATGTCCAAAATAGAACTATTAATAGTTCAAATTCCAATAGTTATTTTAGCAATAACTATTCATGAATTTTCTCATGCCTTCGTTGCTTACAAATTAGGCGATGACACGGCAAAACGTGTAGGCAGGCTATCCCTAAACCCAATAAAACATCTTGATATTTTGGGTGCGATTATGTTGTTAGTTGTTAGAATAGGATGGGCAAAACCTGTTCCCATAAACCCATATAATTTTAATAATATGAAGATAGGAACTGCTCTAACCGCTGCTGCTGGACCTGCCTCAAACTTTATAATTGCTATATTGGCAGCAATTTTATTTAATACTGGTGTTCAGGTTTTTCAAAGCGTACCTGTATATTTTTCTTACTCTTTTCAAATACTATTGTTAGCTCTACGTTTTGCTGTTATGATTAATATTGCCTTAGGTTTATTCAATCTTATACCTATTCCGCCATTAGATGGATCAAAGATTATTGGTGGATTTATGCCTGATGATATGTTTTTTAAATGGAGTTCTTTTGAAAGAAAAGGGGCTATCTTTTTGATGATTTTTTTTGCTGTAAATTATGTGTTTAGATTAGGTTTACTCGAAAAACTTATCTATACCCCATTAGACATAATTACAAAATGGTTAATTTACATTCCGTAGCGGCGATCTCCGATCGCCACCCATCCGTAGGGAACTGATTTATCTGTTCCGTATAAATCTGCGTAGCACAATATGGTGTTATACAGATTATATACGGAACAGATAAATCAGTTCCCTACGGTTGGGTGGCGATCGGAGATCGCCGATACGTAACGGAGAACTCCGTTCGCCACATAAACGGCGGGACGCCGTTTGTACGTTACTTCAACATTACCATTCTTTTGGTTTGTGTTAAATCTCCTACACGTATCTGATAGAAATAGATACCACTTGAAACATTTCGTCCGTTGTTATCGTGTCCGTTCCATTCGATGTTATGTCTGCCAGCTTGATAAAAATCATCAGTTAAGTTGGTAACATGTTGCCCTCTAATGTTGTAAATATCAAGGCGGACTACACTCTCGGTTGTAATCTCGAAAGAAATTGTTGTTGTAGGGTTAAACGGGTTAGGGTAGTTGGATAAAAGATTTATATTTTGCGGTATTTCGCTAATATCTTGATTATTTTCTTGGTTGGTTTGGAAATTTAAAATTTGGTCTTTTATTTGTTGTTCAAAAGAGAGGTATTCTGCATAATTAGATGGTTGTAATAAAGCTAAATTAGTTGTATTACGTGAACCTTGTTCTGTCATTCGATAATGGCAATATGCTTGGTGCAGAATAGCAATCAACCTTTCTAATTCGCCAGTTTCTTCATCTTGAATAATTTCGTCATAATCTATTTTTCCATTTCCATCATTATCTAACCCATCACCACCTATTATCTCTCCTGTAATCCAGTCTATTGTAATGCCTGGAAGTTCCGCTTCATTTATCCACATATTAGTGGCTAATCCGTAATGATTCCATTTTATTCCAGTATCTATAATCCCAATAATAGTATTGGGATTTCCCGTTTCAATTTCCCAAGCATCGTAAGCTTGAATTTTTCTTAAATGCCAAGAATCATTTTCGGTTGTTGTTTTATATATTGGGTTTACCCCGAATAATTTGTCCTGTTCAGCAAAAAGAACATGATTGTTGGATCTTAGCAAATTAATAAGTTCATCTGTTCTATCAGTGTCATTTATGTTTATTTGAAATATATTCATAGGATATTTACCGTCAAGATTCCATTCTTGATTTTTCACGTAATACTTTCAATACATGTTTACAAACTGAAATTCAGTTGAAAGCTCATTTAACCATGGATGTGGTGTTATTACTACACCATCATCTATTGTGATTTCGAATTCACCTCTCGTATTACCAATAAAACCATAACTAAAGCATACGGATACAATACCCGGTTTAAAATGAATGTTTGTTGAGAACAAAACACTATGCACCGCCCAATAAACCATTAATAAATACGATATTTTCTTTTTTGAGAACATTTTATCACCTCCATTTAGTAGTAAGCTACACTTGAGAAACCTGCTGATTTTACTCTAAAATCAGACATTAACATCTCTCTCATTTCATATACATTAATTAAATGGTAGTTAAAAAATAAATCTGCATAATTAGGCAATTGATGGATTGAAAAAGAAACGCTTATTTCCCATTCCGCATAATAATTTAAGAAATCATCAATGAAATTATCATCATTTCCTTCATGAAAATTTACTTTGACCTTATATGATGTTATAAAACTAGCTGCTCTACGAACAATAGGGTCGTAAAGAAAAGAGTGATTAATAAAACCTAAATTTGTGCTTTGATTAAAAGAAAATAAAACATCATTTACTTCATAATCAATATGTACTATCATTAAATTAAGGTTTAAATAGGGAAATGACTCCATCATATAGTTAACTTGTTCGATGTTATCAAATCTAAAAAGCATTAAAATTGGGTATTCCGAAGAATTAAATTTTTCAAATTCAGCTCTCTTTACTTTAACATCGTTTCTTATAAGATTTAAAAATACAATTTCATCAATTTTTGTATTGTTAAACGTAAAAATAATGATGTTAGAAACTAAATCAAAATAATCCTCAACTTCTAATTCAAATGCACTGTAATCTTCAAGAAATTGACTTAAGGTTTCTCCTTTGACATCTTTGTTTAGATGAATACACATTTGGTTGGTAATATAAACATCGAAAGGTTCTAATTCTGCTCTTAAAACTCTTTCATCATTTCTTATAAGTTCTAAAAACATAGTTTCTTCTAAAATTAAACTGTTATAAGAAAATATTACAATATTAACATCTTGTTGATAATATTCAACAAATTTTAATTCATACACAGTATAATTATTTATAAATTCGTTTAAAACTTCATCAACAACATAAGATTTTAGTCTTAACGTTATTTCTTGAGTTTCTTCTATAATTGGGTTTATTGGGTTGTTTTTTGTGCAACTTGTAGTTGCCATAGACACACCAATAACGAATAACAATACTGTTAATATGATGATAATTTTTGTTTTATTCATAGTTTAACTCTCCTATTTTTGCCATGTTCTTTTATTTTTGATAAATTTGTCAAGATTTTTTTTGTTTTTTTCATAATACTATTCTTCGTTTAAAATGCACCCATATTCGTAGGGAACTGATTTATCTGTTCCGTATAAATCTGCGTAGCTCCATATTGTGCTTCGCAGATGATATACGGAACAGATAAATCAGTTCCCTACATTTGGGGAGCAAGTACCGACG
>Ga0099364_10011648_pt1 | contig 11983 bp, 16 predicted proteins | sample TergutTh196P3_FD_73070 | JGI IMG/M metagenome (GOLD analysis project Ga0099364, IMG submission 73070) | Microcerotermes parvus P3 segment gut microbial communities from Pointe-Noire, Republic of the Congo - Th196 P3 | ecosystem: Host-associated > Arthropoda: Insects > Digestive system > Gut ...
CTAAAGGAGGACTTGCAAATACAATGAAAAATGAAAAAAATATGAAATTGTTAAACTACTAAAATCAATGCTTTTGTAAGTCTCCCCTTGAGGGGAGATTTAGAGGGGTTCCTTATTTATGAAAATACTAATCCTTGGCGCCGGAAAAATGGGAATATTCCTAACCGACGTACTTTGCTTGCAGCATGAAGTGGCGCTTTTTGATACTGATCCGAAACGCTTACGTTTTGTCTTCAATACATATCGAATGACAAAACTTGAAGAGATTCAAGTATTTGAACCCGAACTGGTTATCAATGCCGTCACGCTGAAATACACCATTGAGGCGTTTGAAAAAACAATGCCTTATTTGCCCAAAAACTGCATTCTTTCGGATATTGCTTCCGTAAAAACGGGTTTGCAGGAGTTTTATGAACAAAGTGGTTTTCGCTATGTTTCTACGCACCCGATGTTTGGACCTACTTTTGCTACGCTTGATAATTTGAGCAAGCAAAATGCCATTATCATTTCGGAATCTGATCATATGGGCAAGGCGTTTTTTAAAGATCTTTACGGTTCGCTCAAGCTGAATATATTTGAATATACTTTCCTTGAGCACGATGAAACAATGGCTTATTCCTTGTCTGTTCCGTTTGCTTCTACGCTGGTTTTTGCCTCCATTATGAAACATCAAGACGCTCCCGGAACGACATTTAAACGGCATTTGGATATTGCGCGCGGTTTGTTGTCGGAAGACGATTATTTGTTAACCGAAATTTTATTTAACCCTTTTACGGAAGGACAGATAGAAAATATTCGTACAGAATTGGGCACTTTATTGGAAATTGTAAAAGAAAAAGATTCGCCTGAAATGAAGAAATTTTTGACAAAAGTTCGAAAGAATATAGAGTGAAAAAAATCACAAATGCTAATGATTGTTAAAAATATAAACGAAACGACTGATTTGTTTTTGTTTTTGATAAAAATGTTTTTTCTTTGTCCGGTAATTCAGCAAAAGTATAATTGCTGTTTGTGATAAAATACAAAACCCTATATCCTTGTGAAATTACATTCCCCCGTTAAAATGTAGTAAGGATATAGGGTTTGGTTTTTTAATTTAGCTATAAATAGCCTAAAAAAATCATAGTTTAGACGAGCTTAATTCTTCTACAAATTCTGCCGGCAAAAAAAATAATTTTCCTTTTCTCGTTGCAAAAAAAACCGTGCCGTCGGGAAAAACTATCGGGCTGGAAAATATTTTTCCATATTTGGTATCGTACTTTCCCAATACATTGCCTTTGCTGTCTATAAAATAAATGTGAGAATTGTTTGAGCAAATCATGAAAACAGAATCATTTAGTTTGGACGGTGAAGAAATTACTTTTTCGCTTGTTTCGATTCTACTAACCAACTCTCCTGTTGACGAAATAATATAAACACTGCCGTCCATCGAGCCAAAAACGATGTTTTCATCGGTCATTTGAATAGGCTGAGAATGAATAGAGCCGCTTGTTTTAAACTTCCAAATAACGCGTCCGGCTTTGTCGAAGTTATAGAGATGATTGTCGTAAGAGCCAATAATCAAAGTTCCGTCTTTAAGTTCAGCTGCTTTGGAATGCATAATCATTCCTTTTGTTTTAAGTTTGTGGGTAACTTCTTTGCTTTTATTGATAAAATAAACTTTTTTGCTGTTTCCCCCGACTACCAAAATGCTGTCGGAAGTTACCATCGGTGAGCCGTGCACCAATCGACGAACTCTTGTTTTACTTATTTCTTCGGTTTCAAGGTCATAATAACCAATTCGTCCAAAATCCATTCCGAAAGCAATTTTTCCGTAAAACTCTACTGGATTTGTAAAAATAAATCCTCGTGGTTTGAAATGACTCAAATAATTACCGTCAGCATCGAAGAAATAAAACTTTCTGTCATAACTTCCAAGCGCAACTCTACCGTCTGAAAGTTGCGCCGGAGTGGCATGAAACCAACTGTTGGCTTTGAATTTATTTTTCAAATTTCCCTTGCTGTCAAAAAAATAAACATGCTTATTATGAGATGCAATAACAAGAAGATTATTATGTGTAATGATAGGTTTTGAAAAAAATGTTCCAGCTATTTCAATGGTAACAGGCTGCGAAACAGTTACAATTTCTTCTGCTTTCAACGAAGAAAAAAGCAAAAGTAGAACGAAGAAAGAATAATGTTTCATAGAAAAATAATGATTCAATATAAAAAAAAGAGTTATCCTTTGTATTGGACAACCCTAATTTCGAGCCTCTTGTCGGATTCGAACCAACGACCCCGAGATTACAAATCACGTGCTCTGGCCAACTGAGCTAAAGAGGCAGGTGGGCAAGCGGACTATATCGCACCGCTACAACTAACTACCTTTGCTGACTTCCGCCCCTGGAGGATTCGAAAGGAGCTGGTCGTATAGGACTTACCCGAGCACAAAAGTACTACATTGAGCATTATTGTGCAAATATTTTGATATGTTTTTTTGCGAAAAATGGCTAATAGCCTTGTTTTCAGAAAGAAAAAGTGCAATTTTAAATTAAGCGCGTAAAAGCCTTCTTTTTTCTCAAAAAAATGTATCTTTGCAGTGTATAATAAAGTTAAATATGCAAAACAGTAAGATGCAGCACGCTATGTATAGCGGCGCGATATTGGGAGTTTTCCTGTTGATAAAGTTTTACATTTCGGTGCTTGGCGGCGAAAATGTTTTTGTATCCTTTGTTAGTGTAGTGTTGACGTTGCTCGTGCCTTACATTATCTATAAATTTCAGATAAAATACAGAGATGAGCAGTTAAGCGGATTTATCACGTACTTAAATTCGTTTACTTACGGTATTATGTTGTACTTTTATGCCTGTCTTATTTTAGCGGTGGGGCAATTTGTATACTATCAATTTATCAATCCCGATTTTTTGACCAATGCATTTAAAATGTCGATAGATATAATGCAGCGATTCGGAATGCCCGAAAAAATTATTGACGAAGCAATAGCAATGCCCATTCCGTCGCCCATATCTACAGTGCTGCAAAGCATATTGATTAATAGTTTTGTCGGATTGTTAATTTCAGCAATAACATCGCTTATTGTAAAAAGAACCGATTTATTTAATGCAGAAAATGAGTAAAATAGATATATCTGTTGTTGTGCCGCTTCTCAACGAAGAAGAATCGTTGCCCGAGCTTTTTTCTTGGATTGAAAAGGTGATGAACGAAAATAATTTTTCGTATGAAGTTATTTTTGTAAACGATGGAAGTACCGACGGTTCATGGAAAGTAATCGAATCATTGGCACAGCAATCGAAGTGTGTAAAAGGAATAAAATTTCGCCGAAATTACGGCAAATCGGCAGCGTTGTATCACGGTTTTAAAGAAGCGCAAGGCGATGTGGTTATTACGATGGACGCCGATTTACAGGATAATCCCGACGAAATTCCGGCACTTTACAATATGATTATCAACGAAGATTATGACTTGGTTTCGGGTTGGAAAAAGAAACGTTACGATCCGTTGAGCAAGCGCATTCCTACTAAATTATATAACGCCACGGCTCGAAGAGTATCGGGCATCAAAAATTTGCACGATTTTAATTGTGGATTGAAAGCATATAAAAATGAAGTAGTAAAAAACATCGAAGTGTATGGTGAAATGCACCGCTATATTCCTTATTTAGCAAAAAACGAAGGATATAACAAAATCGGCGAAAAAGTGGTTCAACACCAATCTCGAAAATACGGAAAAACGAAATTCGGCATAAGCAGATTTGTGAACGGCTACCTCGATTTAATGAGCTTGTGGTTTATTTCCAAATTCGGCGTTAATCCGATGCACTTTTTCGGATTAGCAGGTAGTTTTATGTTTATTTTGGGATTAATATCCGTTATTGTGGTGGGTGCCAATAAATTGAGCGCACTTTCTGCCGGAATAAATGCGCCGCTTGTTACGAGAAGTCCCTATTTTTACTTGGCATTGACGGCAATGGTTATCGGAACGCAAATGTTTTTGGTCGGTTTCTTAGGCGAAATGATTATCAGAAACGCACCAGAACGAAATAATTATACCATTGATAAAGAAATTAATACATCAAATTGTAACTAAATATGGACATTTTTTTAGAAATATTAAAATACACGCTTCCAACACTGATTGTGTTAATCGTTGTTTATTTGATAATAAATCGATTTTTAAACGACGAGAGCAACCGTCGCAATTACGAAGTCAGAAAAATTACGGCAAATCTCGTAACGCCAATAAAATTAAGCGCTTACGAACGCTTGGTGTTATTTTTGGAGCGCACTTCGCCCGAATCGTTGATATTGCGCGTGCAAAGACCGGGAATGACGAATTTGGAGTTGCAAGCGGCATTGTTAAGTGCCATCAGACAGGAATATGAACATAATTTTTCACAGCAATTGTATGTCAGTACACAAGCATCGCTAATGGTAAAAAATGCCAAAGAAAGCTTAGTGCAGTTGATTAATAAGTTGTCTGGCGCTACAAATCCAACCGAAGATTCAACGTTGTTGGCAGCTGGAATAATAAATGTATATTATTCCGTGGAAGAAACGCCGTCGGCTATTGCGATTAATTTTTTGAAGTCAGAAGTACGGTCTTATTTTGGATAAATAAAAAAAAATATCAATACGCTCATAGGACAAAATATGAATAACCATATGCAAACGTGGTGCATTACGGAAAAAGTAAATCAATAATGAGTTTTTTAGATTTAGTTAAACAGCGCACATCAGTACGCGATTTTTCAAATCAAGCAATAGAAAGAGAAAAGCTGGATTATGTATTGGAAGCCGCTCGTTTAGCGCCTTCGGCTTGCAATTTTCAACCATGGAGTTTTCTTATCATTGAAGGAAAAGAAAATATTGAGAAATTGTCGGAAGCGTACAACAGAGATTGGTTTAGAACAGCGCCTGTTTGCATTGTGGCTTGCGGAAATCACAACGACTCGTGGAAACGCAAAGACGGCAAAGACCACTGTGATATTGATGTAACAATTGCCGTAACGCACATCGTTATGGCAGCCACCGAGCAAGGTTTGGGAACTTGTTGGGTTTGCAATTTTGATAAAAATATTTGTGTTGAACTATTAAATTTGCCCGAACATCTGGAACCGATAGCCATCATTCCGATTGGTTATCCGACGAATTCAGATGTTTTTTTGACCAATGAAAAAAAGAGGAAAACCATAGAAGATATTTTAATATGACCGATAAGCAAATAAATATCAATGCAATAGCAAAAATCATTCAGGAAAATTTTCCTGATGTCGCCTTTGCGTATTTATTTGGTTCGGCGCAAACTGGCGCGGTCAAAAGCGGTTCGGACGTTGATATTGCTGTTTTTTATAAAGGAAATGATTTATTTATCCGTTTAAAAATAGAAGAACTGTTGGAAAAAGAATTAAAAGGCGTTCCGATAGATATAATAGAGTTGCAAAAAGTCAATCCGATGCTTGCTTTCGAAGCGTTGCGTGGCGTGCAGCTTTTTGTTAGAAAAGAAGATGTGGAAACATATCTGAATTTTTACACACTCACTCGTAAACTGCGCGAAGACAGAACTTATTGGACAAAAAAACAATTAGAATACAGAGGCTATGAGGTACAATGGAGTAATCGAATCCAAACTTCGAGTAATTGAAGAGAAATTGGCAGAAATTGAGAGTTGGCAGATAGATTCGTTTGCTAAGTTGCAAGAAAGCTCGTTGTTTCAAAATGCAGTAGAACGAGCTTTGCAGGTTGCCATAGAAGCGATTATTGACAGCGGAGAACGTATTTTGGCGTTAGAAAAACAACCGCCGGCAAATACTTCGACCGAAGTTATTTATAATTTGCAGGAATTAGGAATTGTTTCCTTGAATCCGGCTTATGCAGATATGGTTCGATTTCGGAACTTTGTTGTGCATCGTTACGAAAAAATTGACTTAGAAATTATTTATGCCGTCATAAAAACTAAATTACCTGTTTTTCGTCAATATATTGACGAAATTCGCAAATCATAAAATAGAAATTAAAATATGAACTCAATCCAAACACTCAACCGTGCTGCCGATAATATTCGCGTGCTGTCGGTAGCGATGGTAGAAAAATCAAAATCGGGACATCCGGGTGGTGCCATGGGTGGCGCAGATTTTATCAATGTGCTTTATTCCGAATTTTTGGAGTACGATCCCAATAATCCGCTTTGGATCAATCGCGACCGTATGTTTTTAGATCCCGGACACATGTCGCCGATGCTTTATTCCGTGCTCGCTTTGGCAGGAAAACTCAGTATGAACGATTTGGAAAATTTCCGCCAGTGGGGAAGTGTTACTTCCGGGCATCCCGAAGTTGATTTTGAGCGCGGTATCGAAAATACATCCGGTCCGTTGGGGCAAGGACATACGATGGCTGTCGGCGCGGCTATTGCCGAACGCTTTTTAGTTGCTCGTTTTGGCGATTGGATGAGCCACAAAATTTATACGTTTATTTCCGATGGCGGCATTCAAGAAGAAATTTCGCAAGGTGCCGGGCGCATTGCCGGAACGTTGGGATTGAGCAATTTAATTATGTTTTATGATGCGAACAACGTTCAATTATCTACAACAGTTGACGAAGTTTCGTGTGAAGATACAGGCAAAAAATACGAAGCTTGGAATTGGAAAGTGATTCACATCGATGGTAACGATGCCAATCAAATCCGCCAAGCACTGAAAGAAGCAAAAGCTGAAACAGAAAAACCAACGCTCATTATCGGTAAAACCATTATGGGTAAAGGCGCGATGAAAGAAAACGGAGAAAGTTTTGAAAACCAAGTTTCTACGCACGGACAGCCGATTTCTGCTGCTGGTGCAAGCGTTGTCAAAACAATTGAAAATTTGGGTGGAAATCCCGAAAATCCTTTTGCAATATTTCCCGAATCGGTAGAACTTTATGCCAATCGTAAAAAAGAACTTGAAGCGATTGTTGCCAAGAAAAAAGAAGCGCAGCAACAATGGGAAAAAGAAAATCCCGCATTAGCTAAAAAACTTGAATCGTTTTTTGCTAAAAAACCGATTGACGTTGATTTTTCGGCTATTGTGCAGAAAAAAGACCAAGCCACGAGAGTTTCTTCGGCAACGGTGTTGGGCGAATTTGCCAACAAAGTGGAGAATATGATTGTTTCGTCAGCCGATTTATCCAACTCGGATAGAACAGACGGATTTTTGAAAAATAGCAAAGCACTTATAAAAGGCGATTTCAGCGGTGCTTTTCTTCAAGCCGGCGTGTGCGAGCTGACAATGGCTTGTTTGATGAATGGAATGGCGTTGCATGGCGGAGTTATTCCCGTTTGCGGAACATTCTTTGTGTTTTCGGATTATATGAAACCGGCAATTCGTATGTCAGCGTTGATGCAATTGCCTGTCAAATACGTTTTCACGCACGACGCTTTCAGAGTAGGAGAGGATGGTCCAACGCATCAACCCATTGAGCATGAGGCGCAAATACGTTTGATGGAGCAACTAAAAAATCATTCAGGCATCAACAGCACGCTTGTTTTAAGACCTGCCGATGCTGACGAATCGACAGTTGCCTGGAAATTGGCTTACGAAAATACAAAAACGCCAACTGTTTTGATTTTTTCACGTCAAAATATAAAATCAATAACGACTTACGAAACAGCATTGCAATCCGAAAAAGGCGCATACATTATTACAAAATCTGCGGGAACGCCTGATGTTATTATGATTGCCAACGGTTCGGAAGTTTCAACATTGGTAGATGCAAAACCTTTGTTGGAAGAAAAAGGCTTGAAAGTTCAAATCGTTTCCGCACCGTCGGAAGGACTGTTTTTTGAACAACCGCAATCGTACAGAGAAGAAGTAATTCCGCCGAATATTCCAGTATTTGCATTGACGGCAGGCATTCCGTCGACTATGTTGCGATTGGCAGGAACAACAGCAAAAATAGTTGGATTGGACCATTTTGGCTATTCGGCGCCTGCCGCGGTGTTAGATGAAAAGTTTGGCTTTTCGGCTCAAAATGTGTTTAATCAAGTAATGAATATGTTGGAGAAATAATTTTTTAATTTTAGTTTGGTACATTTGTATAATATTAATTATTCAGTATCTTTGCTATACAAATAATAAATGTCAAAAAGATGAATGCAGTACGAGGTGTTACATTTGAAAAAGACGCAATGGGTGTTAATCGTTTTATTCGTGTTGATATGAAACAACACGCAGAAGCGTTGCGTCCTTTTATGCAGACATTAGGCATCATTCCATCGCTCGAAGGTTGGGAAGATGGGTTAACTTCCGAAGATTTTTTAATGTCTGCCAAACGAATGTTACGAAAAAAGTTCGATGATAGAAATTAAATATCATAAAGATGTTTTGCTGTTTCTTGACGAACTGTCAGATATACTTATAGATAAAGAATATTTCTCTTTCTATGAGTATTCGGCTCAATATATCGAAGATTTCGTATTATACGTGAACCGTAATATTTTCTTATTACATCATAAAAAAACTCCCGTTTATTTTTCTAAATACGGCAATAACCTAATAACAAACAATCATATTGCTGAATCTAACTATTTTAATATGTAATTCTTATTTATGCATCTTTGCATAATAATACAAAAAATATAAAAAAATATATATGCACACTTGGTTTGAATGTAAAGTCCGTTACGACAGATTAGATGAAAACGGATTACCTAAAAAAGTAACAGAGCCTTATTTGGTTGATGCGCTGTCGTTTACCGAAGCAGAAGCGCGCATTTCGAAAGAAATGCAACCTTATATCAGCGGCGAATTTATTATTGCAAGCATAAAAAAAGCGAATATTTCTGAACTTTTCGAGAATCCTTCGGGCGACCGCTGGTTTCGTTGCCGTGTCAATTTTATTATTGTTGACATGGAAAAAGGAACAGAGAAAAAAGTTGCTTCGAATATGTATGTGCAGGCAAACGATATTAAAGAAGCGTTGGAAAATTTGACAAAAGGTTTGCAAGGCACCATGTCCGATTATTCGGTGGCTTCCATTACCGAAACAATGATTTTGGACGTATATCCGTATGTTGCTCCCGCCAACATCGTGTCGAAAGAGCAACCGGATATGGCGTATTCGGTAGCCGTAACAGCAGAAACAGAAGAAGAATAATGTCCGTTGTTGAAAATTTTGAGCAGATTAAATCACAAATGCCGGCAAATGTAAAGCTGGTAGCAGTTTCCAAATATCAACCCGTATCGTCTATTCGAGAAATATACGAACAAGGGCACCGAATTTTTGGCGAAAGCAAAGTGCAAGAATTAGTATCAAAATACGAAACATTGCCCAATGATATAAATTGGCATTTTATCGGACATTTACAAACAAACAAAGTAAAATACATCGTTCCGTTTGTAACGTTGATTCACGGTGTTGACAGTTTGCGGTTATTGCAAGAAATAAACAAATGCGCACTGAAAATAAACAAAACCGTTGATTGCTTGCTTCAAATGCACATTGCACAAGAAGAGACAAAGTTTGGTTTTTCACCGGAAGAATTGGAAAAGATGTTGAACTCAAGCGAATTCAACAAGTTGAAAAATGTTCGGATTTGCGGATTGATGGGAATGGCTTCTTATACCGATGATATGGAGCAAGTTAGAATAGAATTCAAAGGACTTGCTGAATATTATAAGAAGATAAAAACTTCTTACTTTGCCGAAAATGAGTTTTTTAATGAACTGTCGATGGGAATGTCCGGCGATTATCAATTGGCGATAGAAGAAGACAGTACGATAGTTCGAGTAGGAAGTTCTATTTTTGGAGAGAGAAATTAGATTATATAATTTACGAATTAAGATTTACGATTTGCAAATAACAGATTTTCAGTAAAATTATAATTGTATGAAAAGCATTATAAAATTATTAATAAGCATCATTGCCTTAGCCGTTGCAACAAACGCTAATACTTTTTATCCGCCATATTACGACCAATACGCCAATTTATATCCAGATTGTGTGGACAATGAGTCTTCAAAAATATATTCGTTAGACGAACCATATTTGGAGCCGCCTGTTTTTCCGGGTGGCGGACCGGTACAAATGAGCCGTTATGTTTACTTTGCTACAGAAGTTTTGAATATAAAAGATGAAAGCGGCGACCAATTGAAAGGCATAGTGAAGGTTAGAACGGTCATTGACCGTTGTGGTGTGCCGACGCTGATACGCGTAGTTGAATCGTTATCTCTTGAACATGACGCGGAAGCTATACGAGTTGTGCGGGAATTTCCGATTTTCAAACCCGCGGAATTAGATGGTACAAGAGTAAAAGTTGCCATAACAGTGCCGGTGTATTTTACACGGACTTATGCTCCGAAAAGAAAATATAGCAGTCCCGGAGACTACTATAGTCCTGAGCCTGAATATAATCCGGATACCGATCCGGATATGAAATATCTTTACGACGACGATTACAATTCTTGGTAGTTTGAAATTATGTCTGTAAGTATAGAAAACGCAAAAGTTCATCTTGTGCTCGGAAGCGGTGGCGCTCGCGGTATTGCACATATTGGCGTAATAAACGAGCTGGAGAAACGTAATTGTAAGATAATCAGCGTTTCAGGTTGTTCGATGGGAGCAGTTGTTGGCGGTATTTATTGCACAGGAAAACTGCCGTTGTTTGCCGAATGGCTGTCGAGTATTACCAAGCGCGATGTTTTTTCGTTGATGGATTTTACATTTTCGACGGCAGGATTGATAAAAGGAAAAAAAATTTTGCACATCATCGAAGAGTTTATTGGCGCGTATAATATTGAAGACTTGAAGATTCCTTTTACCGCCATTGCAACAGATTTGCACAAGCGCGAAGAAGTGCATTACACAAAAGGAAATTTGTATAAAGCGATTCGCGCTTCGATAGGCATTCCATCGCTTTTTACGCCGCTTATTGAACACGATAAATTGCTGATTGACGGAGGAATTTTGAATCCGTTGCCGATTTCGGCGATTAAGGAAAAGGAAGAAGATGAAATTATAGTGGCTGTGAATCTTTGCGATAAACGCGAAAAAAGTCCATTTCCGATGAAAAAAAACGAGCCGTTTTTGAACAAGGATTATTTTGGAATTCACATACAAAACCTGTTTTCCGATTGGCTCAAAAAAGAAGATGCAGAACCTGAACTCGAAGAACCGAATGTGATAAGCATATTGATGCATACCATTGATTTGATGCAAGATAAAGTAACAGAACAAACAATAAAACATTATAAACCGGATATTTTGGTAAACATCAGACGCGATTTTGCCAAGACAATGGATTTTCATTTAGCAAACGAATTGATGAAAGAAGGCGTTACAGCCTTTCACAAAGCAATAAACAATTAAATAGATGAAATTTTTAAACGCAAAGGCAAGAATACGCTAAGTCGCAAAGATAAATCTTTGCGTCTTTGTGCCGTTGCGTCTTAGTTTAGAAAAATAAAACAATCCAACTATGAACACCATTTTTTACATTATTATTACCATTATTATTGCCGATTTTTTATTTGAAAGAATATTAAGTTGGTTGAATCTCAAAAACTTATCTTTTACACTTCCCGCCGCATTGGCAGGAATTTACGACGAGGAAAAATACAAAACACAACAAGAATATTTTCGTACCAATCAACGTTTCGGGTGGATAACAAGCACATTTGGTTTTGTTGTCGTATTAGCGATGCTTTTGTTCGGTGGATTCGGCTGGGTTGATTCCCTTGTGCGCGGAATCACAGACAATCAAATGCTCGTGTCGCTGTTGTTTTTTGCCGTTCTTTTTATCGCCAACGATATTATTTCCATTCCGTTTGAATGGTACGACACTTTTCGCATCGAAGAACGTTTCGGATTCAACAAAGTAACACCGAGACTTTTTGTTGTCGATAAATTAAAAGGTTATTTACTGACAATTCTGTTGGGTGGCGGAATACTTTCGCTTATTATTTTTATTTATCAATGGGAACCCGAATATTTTTGGCTGATGGCTTGGGGCGTTG